>Ga0126377_10000117_pt1 | contig 41236 bp, 65 predicted proteins | sample PanSoiMetPlot_22_FD_92647 | JGI IMG/M metagenome (GOLD analysis project Ga0126377, IMG submission 92647) | Tropical forest soil microbial communities from Panama - MetaG Plot_22 | ecosystem: Environmental > Terrestrial > Soil > Tropical forest > Bulk soil | place: Panama | collected 2016-02-17 | reverse complement strand
GACGTCGAGAGCCGTCAACATCCCGTCGGACCAGACGTTCACGGCCGGGTGCATGTCGGCGAGGACCTGCTCCCAGACCGTCCAGTTGTTCTCGGTGCCTTCGAGGTACGCCTGGAGAATGCGGGCATGCCACGCGTCGGACGCGTCGACCTCCTTGAGGAGCGGACGGCCGTCCGCAGCGTCGAGGAACCGGGCGACGAGCACGAGCACCTTCCGGGCACGGTCGTCGGCGACGAACGTCGCCGCGTAGTCGTCGACCATCGCGACGAGCCGGTCATCCATCGCCGCGCAGCGCGAGGACGTCGCGGACGTAGTTGACGGCGGCGGCATGGCCGAGTTCGGCGGCGTGCCGGGACGGCCACCGGCGGCACGTCTCGTGCAGTTCGTCGTCCGTGTCGTACTCGATGTCGCGGTTGTCGAAGATCATCGTCTCGAACATGAGCGGCTCACCGTGGCCGAACGAGTAGTCGAGGCCGAGCCACACCGTCGACACGAGGTAGCCGCCGATCTCGGTGCGGCCCACGAACCGGCGGTCATCGTTCCAGCCGCGCTGGACGAGATCGACCCACTCGTGGAACGTGCAGGGCTGGCCGTCGAAGTCGTAGTGCCGCGGGCCGTCGCTCACCGGCTGCGTGCGATCCCCGCCCGCTTGAGGACCTCGGCCGGGACGCCCATCTCCCGCAACGCCGCGTACGAGAAGTGCTTCGCGTGGCAGTACGCGGCGCCGTTCGCGACGAACCACTCCTCGGCCTCGGTCGGTCCCGTGCCCGCTTCGCGCAACCACTCGACCGCGACTTGCATGTCCATCACCCGCTGCCGGTAGTGCAGTTCCTTGAGCGGTGAGACTCCCGCCTCGATCCGGCGTTGCAGTTCGACGATCGCCTTGTCGACGACATCCGGATCGTCAGACGTCGGTGGGAAGCCCGGCAGGCGACCGATACCGACGTTGCTCGACTCCGGGATCGTCCGCACTTCCTGGAGGTACCGAGACATCATCTTCCCGGCGACGAGGTTGCCGTTGTCGTGACCGTTGCGCTTACGAGGACTCATGACGCCTTCCTTCGAGAGCCGTTCGAGCGCGCCTTACGTTGTGCGCGCAGTCGCTTCACGTAGTCGAGTCGGAGATCCTGCGTCGACGGTGACTCGACGCCAGCGAGCCGGTAGCCGTCGGGGTACACGTACCGTTGCGTCGAGATCTCACCGAGACCGTCGATCGTCACGTACCGGCGGGTCGTGCAGCGCGTGCACCGCAAGCAGAACGTCCGGCCCCAGTTCGGCCCCTGGTACTCGTGCGCGGCGGGGGAGTAATCCTCCATCGCGTGTGAGCGGAGCATCCGGCACAGCCGGTACTCGATGGGCGGCAGGGCGCTCACGCATCGACCTCCACGCGTGCACCGTTGTACGCCGCGACCGCACGCAGGAGCGGCACCGTGTGTTCGGCGCACAGTGCCCACTTGCCGGACGTGCACAAGACGGTGAAGTCAGAGCGTTCAGCGCACGCGATGCCCCCGGCGCCGTTCGAGCATCGGCCGCTCCAACTCACCGGCTGCTTCTTCGGATCGAAGTCGTTCTGCTCGTACAGCTTGAGGGAGATCAGTTCCGGGACCTTCATTAGCCTCTCCTGCTTCGTGGTCGAGCCACTGCTCGATGCGGACGGCACCACCGAGCAGGATCAGCAGGATGAGCATGATGAACAGCGCGTAGACGATGAGCCACACGCGTTCGACGGTAGGCAGCCGGAGCGGCTGCCGTCGTCATTGGTTCCTGCCGATCTGCTCCGTAGTGAAGTGGAAGATACCTCACCCGGTTACCCTTCGGGAACCTGCCAGGCGATCACGCCGTACGGCACCTTGTCGGACACCTCGATCGTCGCATCGTCAAGCGGATGTGAGCGCGACACGAGCACGCCGTACTCGCCGGACTGGAGGGCCGCTTCGCACGCTTCCTCCAGCCGCCGGTGGAAGTCTTCGGACTTCACGTTCACGTAACGCTCGAACGGGTCCATGTGCGTAGCTCCCGGCGTAGGACGTTCCCGATCATGAGTTGGTCGCGGGCCATCTGGTCGTTCGCCAGTGCGAGTCCGGCGAGCCACGAGCCGACCGAGAACGACGAGCGGCAGAGTTGGCAGAGCATGAGCGGCTCGGTGCCGGGACCGACGCCGAAGTTGTCCGGCTCCCGTTCGGTGATCCAGCCCGGCTCGGTCGTCTCGAAACCGCAGAACGCGCACTCGACGTCGGCGTCGAGTTCGATGTGCGCGAGACGGATCTCGGCGATCATCTGCCCGACGTCCGCGAGTGCGCGTTCGTAGCAGTTGAGGCACAGCCACTCCGGCGGGTCACCGAAGCCGACCGTGGCCGGGTGCTCGTGGCACCGCTCGCAGGGACTGTCCGTCGGGATCACGCCGCGACCGGTGCGACCGCAGCACGCAGGTGGGCGAGGACCTCCTCGTGCGGCAGGTCCGTCCAGGCCAGCGCCTCCTTCAGCGGGACGCTGATCCCCCCGACGACCGCGCTGCCGCGGGCGATGAGGTCTCGGCCGTAGGCGGAGCCGTGCTCCGAACATCCGGCCCAGGGCGGGACGAACAGCACCGACGAGACGATGTCGTCGCCGTCTTCGTCGTCGTACTCGTAGACGAGCCAGACAGCCTCATGCGTCGCCTCCATGCCCGGAAGCTGGAACGTGCCGAACACCGCCAGCGAGCAGGTGTTCGACGACGGCGGGACCTCAGCGAGGCGTTCCTTCGTCAGTTCCGTCACCTCCGGATACTGGGCGCGAACCTCCTCGACCTTCAAGCGCAGATGGTCGACCTTGTTGTAGCCCGCCGCCACGTCGAGGACGTGGTCGAGGTTGAGGCGGTAGCCGTACTTGCGGCTGCCCTTCGACATGAACAGCCACTGGCCGGTGTCCGGCTTGAGGACCGGCTTGCCTTCCCACGCGAAGATCATCGGCGCGCCGAGCATGTTGTCGGCAGCCATGAGCAGCGTGACCGGCTTCCCGGCGTTGGCGCTCAGGTCGAACTCCAGGTTGCCCTTCTTCAGTTGGTCGGCGACCGCTCGGACGACGGCCTTCATGCCCGGCTCGCCTTGGATGTTGACGCGGGTCGCCGTGAACCCGGACGTACTCGTCGGCTCCGCGTACTTGGTGACCGAGGTCAGTAGCTCGGTCCGGCCCTTGTCGCTCACGTCGCTCCTTCCAGCGGCTTGCACTCAATGAGGATCTGCAACTTCTGGGCGCAGCGACGGCAGATCGGGACGTCGCCGAGCACGGGGTGTTCGATGAGCGCGAAGGCCGGTTCGTCGCAGAGGACGAACCATTCGCACGTCGGGGGCATCGGGTCTCCTGTCATAGTTCTAGTGTAGCACATCGTATTCGGTTGGGAGCCGGGCCGACGGTGAGGCACTTCCGGCTCCCGCTGTCGTGCGCCCGCGCCATCCATGTCGCGGTCCGCCGAGACACCTCTCGGCTCAGGCGATGCTCCAGGCACCGACCGTGTTGCCGTTGACGTCGAGCAACGTGCCCTGGTACTTCACGCCAAGGGAGATCCCGTCGAGCGTGTCGCCCAGGCGATGCAGGATGCGGGTGATCTCGTCGTCGGCGTCGAACGCCGCGTTGTCGAGATCGAGTTCGACGATCAGCTTCATCGGGTCACCGCCACGGCTCGGATCTCGCCGACGTTCCACCCGAAGCTGGCCCAGCGGGCCGCGGTCGGCTGGCGGTTCGAGCGCAGCCGGATCGTGCGCGGCTTCAGGTACTCGGCCCGGTTCGTGCCGCTCGGGCGCGGCGGGTCGAACAGGTGGATCTCCGCCTCGTAGGCGGGCCACGCCGTGTCGTAGCGGAGCATGTCGAGCGGGAACTCGCCGTGCCCGCTCACCTCGTACTCGTAGGTGGTGATCTTCGCCAACTCAAGCCTCCAAGCCATCGACGAGGTCCTGGGCGTCATTCACGACGGACTCCAGGTACTCGTTCGGGGGGGTCTCGTCATCGCCGAACGCGTCCGGTGAGAACGAGCGCAGGTCATCCGCCCAGCGTTCGAGGGCGTCGATCTTCTCCTGGATCTGCTGGGCGACGTCGCCTTCCTGGAGGTTGTACGGGATGTTGTCGAACCCGTCCTGGTAGTCGTCCCGGCAGTCGTCGCCGGTCTGCGCGCAGTCGTCGAGGATCGAGCGGATGTCGTCCACGACGCTGTCGACGTCGTCGGCGTCGACGTAGAGGTCGAGCGCGCCGAGCGCGTCGGCCGCGTCTTCCTGTCCGGCCATCGCCGTCGCCAGCTTGGAGCCAGTCATCTCCGACGGGCGCCAGCGCGGGCAGTCGCCGCACCGGTACCGCTTCGGGCCGTAGCGCGGCTCGATATAGCGGTAGGTCATGCCCGGCTCGATCTCCGCGCCGCACTTCTCGCAGCGGCGGGAGAACTTCGACTTGCGGGCGCAGTCGACGGTGTTGATACGCACTTCAGGCTCCGGTCATGCCGAGGAAGTCGGAGTCGTCGCGAGCATCCTCGGCGTGCTCGCGGCAGAGGTAGGTGGTGACGACGATCCGGCGTTCGGTGCCGGGGCCGTCGGTGTCGTAGTCGTCGAAGGCGACCTCGAACTCGACTGGTTCGGTGCAGCCCTTCTCGGTGCAGTGGTCGGGGAGTCGGCGGTACCTCATCACGGTCCTAGTGTAGCACATCGTACTCAGGTCAGGCGAGACGATGCCGGAGACCGACCCGACGCCAAGCAGGCTCCCGAGCCCACCGGCGCATGCGAGTCGGCCGGGACATCGCCGTCACGGAAGTCGACGATCACGGTCCGGCCCGAGCCGCCCACCCGCTTCACGTACTCGCGGCCCGCCGTAGTCGGCGAGTCGGTGCGCTTCACGATGAACGGCTTGTCGTCGTCGAAGATCTTGAACACGACGAACCGGCGGCTCGACGCGGTCGAGAACTTGTAGCCGTCGTGTTTCACGGTGCGGACACTCACTTGGGTTCCCCCTTCACGTAGACGTAGCCCCCGGCCCGGCGGGCCGAGAACGTGGCGTGCTCGTCGTCGTGGACGACGTGCCAGTCCTGCCACTCGTCGTGGCGCTCGCGCGCGACCTTGGGCAGCAGCTTCAGTAGCTCGCCGAGCGGGAGGGACTTCTGGAGCGCGTCGAGGACGGCTTCCTTCTCGTCCGGGCTGTCGGCGATCACTTCTTGGCGGTCGGGTGGCAGGTCGACCCAGTCGCCGTGGTCGATCGTGCGGGCTTGCCAGTGGGCCATGTCAGGCTCCTGTCGGTTGGATGCGGACGGGGACACCGTCGGAGTTGCGGAACAGCTTCTCGGCGGCGTCGACGGCGGACTCGCGCTTGTCGCGACGGCGGACGTCGGTCACCAGCGGTTCCTCGGCGGCGATGAAGCCACCGTCGGCGGTACGGATGCCGTAGGTCGACACGAGCCGATAGCCGTCGTAGCCGATGTATCCGGCGGAGACGTGGAGTTCGGGGTCGCCGACGGCGATCTCGTCGGCCGCTTCGGGGTAGTCGGCGTTGTAGGCGAGCGCGGCGGCTCGGATCTGGCTCGGGGTCACGATGCCTCCTCGGCCTCGTTTGCGGCTGCTTCACGTGCACGCTTCTCGGCGTAGGCGACGCAGAACAGGAACACGGTGCCTCCTTCAGGGGCGGGGACTCTCACGAGACCTAGTGTAGCATACCTTACGACACCGTGCGTACTCGGAAGTCCGTCCAGCAGTCCGGCTCCCACCAGAGGACCGTGATCACGACGTCGAGTTCCTCGCCCCGGCCGATCACCAGCAGCAGCCGGTCGTCGACCGCCGGGGACCGGACGAAGCTGCGGCCCGGCGGATGGTCGGCCTGCAAGCACGGCCACGCCACCTCGCGCTCGCGGGCGATGCGCTTCACGACTTTCGTGCGGACGTCCATCTCCGCGCACCGGTCACGGGCGTGCGGGGTCAGAACCACCTTGTGCTCAGGCATCGAGCCGCTCCCATGCTCCGGCCTCGGCCACCCGGCGCGTGACGTCGAGGACCCAGATCTCCTGCCACATCTCGCCGCGGGGCGTGAACACCCACCGGCGGGTCTGCTCGTGCTCGTTGCGGACGTAGACCGTGATGTGCTCGAACAGGGCCGTCCGGCGGGCACGCTTGAACGCGGCAGGCCGCGTCGCGAACGTGCCGACCGACCGGCGGACCTGGCCCGGCTCGTCGGTGTACGCCTTCCAGGGACGGGGCCGTCGGTTAGCCATCGAGGCGCTCCCATCCGAACCGGGCGCAGTACCAGCGCGACGGCTCCTCGGACGGGTACGTGACCGTCACCCGGTCACCGACCGAGAGGGACCGGCGCCCTTCCAGCAGGTCCCATCGCTCCCGGCTCGACCCGCGGTTGAGGAACGCGAAGACTTCTTCGAGCACGACCTCGGCGTCGTAGACATCGGTCTCGAACTCGAACTCCAGCGGCTCCTCGTACCGGGACGCCGGGAGCGCCTCCCAGTCCTGGTAGTCGACCTTCACCTGCACGACCGTCATGCGGCCACCTCCTCCTTCTCCTTGGACGGGACCTCACCGCCGGTGAGGATGAAGTTCGCGGCCTTCGTCGCCAGCCCGGCCGCACGGGGCAGGGCCGTCGGGTCCGACCGCAGCTTCGACAGCCAGCCCTTCACGTAGACCGCGTGGTCCGGGCGAGGCTCGGGCGAGATGCCGACCGCGGCGCAGACCATCGCCGCCGTCAACTCCGCGACGAGTTCCTCGAACGCGTAGTCGTCCGATCCGGCCCACCCGTACTTGCGGGCGAGGCGGGATTCGTGGCCGGTCCAGTGGCCGACCTCGTGGAACTTCGTGGCGTAGTAGCCCTCGGTCGAGTGGAACTGGTCTCGGGGCGGCAGGACGATCACGTCGATGACGGGCGCGTAGTAGGCCCGGTCGCCGTGGTGCTCGACCCGCGGTGCGAGCGCCTCGATCAGTGCCTCGGCATGGTCGAGGACCTCGGCCCCGGCCGCTTCGGCGGGCGGCGGCGTCCACGGCACCTTGCCGGACGCGACCCACTTCTCGTCGGAGCGGGGTTCGACCTGCTCGTAGGAGAAGACCGAGAACCCTCGGCCCGCGACCCGGCGTCGGCCGTTGTCGTCGAGGACATCCTCGTAGGCGCCGGTCGCCTTGTTCTTCCGGGTGATCGGCCCCCAGAACATGCCGGGCGTGGCGGTCTCACCCTTCTTGACCTGGAGGCCCAGGTCCTGCCACTGGTTGTAGGTCGCCCACCACGGGAGGTGGGAAAGCAGCAGCCAGTTCATGCCCTTGTACGTGGCGCCGGTGCGGGCGTTTTTCGCCTGCCCGAGCGAGTACCAGGGCAACTCCCACTTGCCGTTCGCGGTCCCGGCCTCGATCGCATCGGCGATCTGGTCGGAGACCTTCTTGCACAGATCCGCGTATTTCACGGTGCCCTCCTTCCGGACGTGTAAGAGTGTAGCACACCTTGCGACGCTGAAGTCAAGGTGATACACTAGCCGTGCGGCGGGAGAGGCCCGCCGGGGAAGTCGGGCCGTGATCAGCGGCCCGGCCCCGAACCCTTGAGGAGAACGATGGCTACGAAGGTGAAGCCCGTCTGCCGCTCGTGCGGTACGGGCGTCGAATGCTTCGGTGACCTCTGCGACGACTGCTTCCTCGACGAGTACGCCGAGGGTGACGGCAGCCCGTCGCTGGCGAAGCTCGACGAGTGGGCGCTCGTGAACGCCGCCGACCCGGAGTACGTGCGATGACCGATGAACTCAAGGCGGCGGTGAACGCCGCACTCGATGAGGCCGTCGAAGACGGCTACGCCAAGGCCGAGGCGCTGTACGGCGCCGAATACGCCACCTACCTGCGCGAGCACGATGCGGAACTCGCGGCGAAGGGCTACAAGCCCACGCCGTGGCCCCTGTCGCTCCAAGGAAACGAGGGAGAGTGAGAGTCCGACTGTCCGGTGACGGCGCGACCGTCGAGCAGATCCGTTCGCTCGCCGCCGCGTGCTCGCGAGCCGGTATCCGTCAAGCCGTCAAGGTCGGCTGCGACGGGCCGGAGAAGTTCAGCTTCGAGACCGAGATCCTCACGCCGAACCAGTTCGCGACCGTTGCGGCCGAACTTGTGAAGCACGAGGGTGAGACCCTCGCGTCGATCATCGACGCGCTGAAGGAGGCGTCGTGACCACGAGCGAACCGGCCCCGATCACGGTCGAGGCGATGACGTTCGGCAACGATCTCACGGACGCGATCCCGCTCGACCTGTCGGGCTGGATGGTCCGGCAGGGCAACGAGGTCCTGTTCGTGTCGTTGTCGCAGGCGGCGTGCGATGCGTTCGTGCAGACCGTGCAAGGCGTGCAGATCCCGCCGCCGATCATCCAGGGCGACCCGCTCCTCTGAGCTACGCCAGGTCGAGCCGATCGTCGTCCTCACGAGCGCACGCGTCCTCGAATGCGGACGCGTCCCAGAACGGCACCAGCGCGTCCTCGAACAGGGTTAGCAGCAGATCCGGCGGGAGCGCATCGAGTTCCGCCTGCCGGAGCCGTCCGTACTTGCCGAGGAAGTGCTTTGCCCGCGAGTCCTTCGTCTGATCCGGGTCGGTCTTCTCCGGCGCGACAGACTCCGGCACCTGGTACTCGGCGACTTGTTCGGCGGTGAGCGCGACCCGGATGACCTTGTCGAAGCAGCCGGTCCGGACCTCGAAGTCGCGGGCCAGATCCTCGCCCGACGGGTCGAAGTCCGTCGCGAGGAGCAGGATCGCCCGCCGGTCATCGCGGCGGGCTTCGACGTCACGGACGACGTCGTCGACGAACGTCTGCGACGAGTAGCCGCCGAGCGGCAGGATCGGGATGCCACGATCGCCGAACCGGTCGAGGAGCAGCGTCGACAGCGCGTGCTTCTCGATCGAGAGGTACACGGCGTACGGCTGACCTTCGGTCCGGTCGATCCGGTAGTGCTCGGCGAGCCAGTCCTGGGCGTCGGTCGGGTCGGCCCACGTCTGGTAGCGGACGATCTCGCGGGTGAGGTCGGCGAGGTCGGGGAACGCTCCGGCCCGGCGGGCGATCGCGGTGACCTCGGACAGGCGCCGGTAGCAGTACGTCGAGTTGTCGATGAGCGCCTCGACGACGAGCCGGTAGAACAACTGCCGGAGCGTGACCGGCAGTTCGTACGAGTCGACGATCGCCTTGGCCCGTGCGACGATCGGCTTCCATGAGCGCCGCGGCACGGCACAACCTCCTGGCGTTAGTGCAGTAGATCGTACCGCGCCGCGGTGGTACGCTCGCTACGGCGTGCTGGAGTCGATGACGCTGATCGCGTAACCGATGTCCCGCTCGATCCCACCGAGCGTGTGATCGAGGAACTGCGGGACGTCAGCGGGCCACCGAGCCTGAGCCGCTCGGGCACGCGTCATCTCCGTACGGCACCGAGTGAGCAGGTCCTGGAGGCGCTTCTTCGACCACAGGGCCTGCTCACTCCAGTAGTCCGGCAGGTAGTGGATGTGGGACGGACGGCCCCGACGGCCCGTCATCTCGTGCTCCACCGCCAGCGGCTGCTTCTTCGTCTCCTGCAACTGGTGATTGATGAAGGCGAGACCGGCCTGCACCTGGCAGTGCGTCAGCCCGGTGTTGGCAGCCAGTTCCGGCTTCGTGCGTCCGTCTGCGCCTGCGACTTCGAGTTCGGCCCAGACGGCTGCTCCGGCGTGTTCTCTCCGCATGTGCGGCTCCTTCTACTGGTTCGACAGGAACTCCTCGACCTCCTCTCCGAGCGATGCGGCCCGGCGGGCCTTCGCGACTTCCTTCAGCCACTCGACCGACGACTCCAACCAGCGGATCTCCTGGCGGAGGTCGTTGCGCTGCAACTCGGGCAGCGGCGGCAGCGAGTGGAGGATCTTGAGCGCCTGGTTCAGCTTGTGCCGGGCGGTGCCGACGAGGACCGTGGCGCGGACGTAGTCGTGGACGTCGGCGATCCCGCCGGACGACTCGAACTCGTTGCGCTCGTGCTCCTCGCGTTCCTCGGCTTCCTTCTCGATCCGGGCCTTGATGAGCGCCATGTCGGTCGTCGGATCGTCGACGAGGTCGCGGGCGATGTCGGGCCGGTCTTCGATCAGCCGGGCCGCGACCGTGCGCGCCGCTTCGTCGGACAGGTTCTGGGCGAGGACTTCGGCGTCGAGGTCCTGCCGGTCGATCGACCGGCAGATCGCGGCTTCGTCCTTCTCGACGTACCGCTTCTTGCGCTGCTCGTCGCCGTGGTCCTGCCAGTCGAGGTCGAGCGGCAGGGTGAGGGTCTTGCCGGGTTCGGCGGCACGAGCACCGGCGTCGCGCATCGCTCGGTCCCACTGGCTCCGGTAGAAGCGGACGGTGTCCTGCGATCGGAGACCGCTGATGCCCTGCTCGCTGAACTCCTTCACCGACAACTTCACGGATTGTCGTGAGGTTCGGGGACCACCGCGGCCCGGTTCGGTGAAGGCCCAGACGATCGCCGCTCGCTCCCACTCCTTCGCCGTGACCAGCCCTTCGAGGTTGCCGAGCGCCTGCTTCGCCGCCGTCCACGTCGGCGGGATCATGACCCTGCCCATGCGTCTCCTTCCATCCGTGAGTTAGTGCGGTGCAGCGTACGTCGACGTTCCCTCGCTGTAAATGGGCAAATCTCACGGAACGTCGGCGTCTTTGCACGAACAACCACGTATAGTGACATCACGTACGTGTACGTGGATCACGCTGCGTGGGAGTCGATCGTGCGACACTGCTCGGATGCCCGACTATCGCCAGTGCACGTTCGACGGTGACGGTTCGCACGGCCCGGCCGAGGAGTGGTTCGAGGTGACCGGCTGGGTGAAGAAACGCCGCGAGGGCGGGACCCACGCGATCGTGTGTGAGGAGCCGACGGGCCGGTGGGCGTGCAACGACTGCATCTCGAAGTTGCGGTCCGGGTTGTCGCCGGGGCAGACCTCGCTCCCGATCTGACGCCGGGTGTGCTACACTAGCGGCCATGTATCGCACAGCCGCACAACGTGAGCGCGCCGAGAACATCGAGCGAGCCGCTCGTACCGAGAGTCCCGTTACAAGTGAGCGAGCCGCGTTCCGAGAGAGCACCGATGAACAGGAGCGATGCTCCGGCTCCGGCCTCGCCATCGGCTACACGCCGTCGTCCGGCCTCGCCCCCGCAGTGATGGTCGGCCCGAAGGTCCTCTGCCCGGCCTGCCTCCTCAAGGTCTCGACCACCTCCGACTACGTCAACGTCCGGCTCGTGGAGCACTCCCGAGCGTCGTACACCTCACTACAGTGAGCGCATGAACATGAGCACCGAAACGACCCATTCGCTCCGCCCGGCGGACCCCGTCGGCATCCTGGAGATCGCCGAACGGCTCGGCGTCCCCGTCCGCACCGTCCACACGTGGCGGTACCGGCACGCGCTCCCGGACCCCGACTACACGGCGATCAACGGCTCGCGGGCGTGGGAATGGAACCGGATTCTCCTGTGGGCCGGTGAGACCGGACGGCTCCGGCGACCCGAGCACTACGAGGAGTACCGGCGGCAGACCGGCCGTGAACCGACGCCGAACTGGCCGACCCATCCCCGAACCGAACCTGAGGAGTCGACTGGATGACCGACGTCATCGACGCCACCCCCGACCTGCTCTCCGCCGTCGACAAGCTGGGCCGCGACGTCCGCAGCGCCGGTGCGCTCGTCGGACGCGACGAGGCCCGAGAACTCGTCGCGCTCTACTACGAGTTGCAGGAACATCGCATCGCGCTGAACAACCAGGCCCGGTCGCTCGCCGCGGCGGAACGACCGACGGCGATCGTCGATCACTTCGCCCGGCAGATCGGCGCGTTGGAGAAGCAGATGGTCTCGGTCCTCGACGTCTTCTCGATGTCGCAGACCGCGGGGGAGTGGGCACGCGCCCAGCTTGGCGTCGGACCGGTCCTCGCGGCCGGTCTCCTCGCCCACATCGACATCGAGCGGGCACCGACCGTCGGGCACATCTGGCGGTTCGCGGGTCTCGACCCGACGAAGAAGTGGGGCAAGGGCGAGCGGCGCCCGTGGAACGCCGAACTGAAGGTCCTGTGCTGGAAGCTGGGCGACAGCTTCGTGAAGGTCTCGGGCCGGGAGAACGCCTTCTACGGCCGGATGTACCGGGAACGGAAGCAGTACGAACTGACACGCGACGGCCGCGACGTCGACGGCAAGGTGATCGGTCCGGCGTCGGAGCACAACCAGCGGACCGCGTTCGAGACGTTGGAGCAGCGGAAGATCACCGACGCGGCGACACGGGCGATCTACGAGTCCGGGCATCTGCCGGTCGGGCGGCTCGACCTGCGCGCCCGGCGGTGGGCGGTGAAGCTGTTCCTCTCTCACCTGCATCACGTGATGTACCAGGACCGGTACGGGGAGCCGCCGCCGAAGCCGTACATCTTGACGCCGGAGGGCGGTCACGCGCACTACATCGCGCCGCCGTCGTTCGGATGATCCCGCGCTGGATGCCGCACCGGCATGCCTGGAAGTTCAACGGCGGGAACCCGATCTGCCGTCGGTGCGGGAAGCGGCCCGGCACCGGTGAGGTCGGCCGTCTCGTCCTGCCGGTCCGGGAGCTACCCGACGGCGTGTTCGAGGTGACCCTCGTCGAACGGCTCCCCGACGACGATGTGCTGCGCGCGAAGTCGGGCCGGATCATGGCCGACGAGGAGATCTGGCGGTGGGCCGAACTCGACGGCAAGGCCGAGGACGCGGAACGGTGGCCGGGCTGGACCGACGTGCCCGAGATCCGGCCGGAGATCGAGGCGCAGCTACAGGCTGAGGAGGAAGGCGAGGAGGGCGCATGAACAAGCGATACGCCTACACGACCGACGGTGTGCGATACGCCAGCGTCGTGTGGTGCCCGGCTCGCAAGGTGTGGTTCCACGTCACGGCGAGAGGTTCTTCGAGTGAGCCGTACGACTACGTCGTGACGGACGAGCACGGCAACGACCTCTGTCGGTTCACCTGGATTCACGGGGGTCCGAACGTCGAGTTCTGGCGGTTCGTGGACGAGGGACGCGCAGCGTGAGCCACCAGTAGCGAGCGCGCCGGGGTAGGTGAGCGAGCCGACGTGAGTGAGCGCACCGACATGACCGAGCGAGCCGTCGGCAACTGCGAGCACCGCCAGTAGAGAGCGAGTCGTCGTGAGTCAGCGCACCGAGAACATCGAGCGAGCATGATGCAGCCAGCACCGACCGCACGAGAGGCCGAGGTCATGGCCGTCGCCGCCTGGTTCGTCATGGGCTTACTCCTCGGCGCGATCGCCTGCACGGCCTGGCATCACCGGAGGTAGGACGATGCGGTACTTCCAGGACTACGACCCGACCCGCGAGCCGAACGACCCGTGGGTTGTGCGTCGACTGCCGGACCGGGCGATCGTCGCCGCGTATGGCGACCGGGTGTTCGCCGACGATGCGCTCGCCCGGATCGGGACCGCGCCGCTGCCGCCGTTGGCGTCGGTGCCGCCGGTCGTGCAGAAGGTGAACCGGACGCCGCTCACCGAGACGCTCCTCACCCGGTCGGCGACGGACTTCACGACGCAGACCGACCGGCTCATGTTGTCGCCGCAGCAGGGCGTCAACGAGCAGACCCGCGCCGCGTTGTGAGCCGCCTTGCCGGAGGGCACCGGAGAGAGGAAGCGAGCCGATTCCCGTGACCGCACCACATGAAGCGAGCGAGCCGTAAGGACATGCGCGCACCGGAGGATTCGAGCGAGCCGACGACAGCGAGTGCACCGGACTACAAGAGCGACGAGCCGGGCGTCTACTTCGGTCGGCGCGGCTCGGTTCGGCTGATCATCACGGTCGCCGACCACGAGATCCGCCTCGGTCTCGATGAACGGATCGTGTCCGCCGAGTACCACGACGAGCAACTGTGGGTGTACGTCGCACGCGAATGGACCCAGGTCGACGAAGTCGAGGCGGCTACACTAGCGGCCGATGACAGATCGCTGTAAGCCCGAAGGTCTGCGCCTCATGCGTCTCGATCCCGAGACCGGAGCGAAGACCACGATCCCGCTCGATCCCGAGTGGGTCCGGACGTCGCGCGATGGCCTCGACGTCTACGAGGTGACCGTCACCGCCGAGGAGTTCAACGGGTCGTCGTTCCTCGCCGACGTGCTCCCGGCGAACTGCGAGATCCACTGTCGTGTCGTTCTGAGCCGGTAAGTGGGGAGAGCACCGCACGTCAAGAGTGAGCCGTGAGCCAAGTGTCGCACCGTACTCAGGGGAGCGAGCCGTGAAGCCCGCAACCGCATTCGCTGCCGGAGTCCTCGTCGGCCTGTTCTGCGCGTTGGTCGTCGCCGGGGAACGCCGTCGCGAACGCGATCACGAGGCTGGAGAAGAACGGAGCGATCGCCGTCAACCGCGGGCGTGAGCCGTAGGTGCGAAGCGCACCGGGAAGCGTGAGCGAGCCGATGTCTTTGAGGGCACCGTGCTGTGGGAGCGAGCCGAAACGTACGACGGGCACCGTCGTCACCGAGCGAGCCGTGGTATCGGAGTGCACCGAGTCTCGACAGCGAGCCGTGAAGATGGCAGGGCACCGAAGTTCGAGAGCGAGCCGTTGCGTGTGTGAGCACCGTTGCCGCAAAGCGCGAGCCGAGATCATGGTGAGCACCGTCCCAGCCGAGCCGTGTTCTGGGAGCACACCGACGTACTTGAGCGAGCCGTCTCACCCGTGAGCACCGAACCATTCGCGCGCGGTCAGGTCGCCGTGCTCGAACTCCTCGCCCGCATCGTCGCACTCGACGAAGAAGCCGCGACCGCCGAACTCCCTGGCTGGGACGACCGGTGGGCCGCAGCGATGACCGAAGCCCGGTCACTCCTCGTAGGCATCCCAGCCGAAGAACAGGGCGCAGGCCCCGGCAATCCCGAACGCCAGGGTCCAGCCCTTCCAGCCGAGTTGCCACGGCCATGACGTCGTCCACACACACAGCGCGATCCAGGCGCCGTGGAAGCTGAGACACATCGGGCAGGTCAGCAGGTCCACCAGCTTCCCCCGCGTGAGCGTCAGGTACTTCGAGTGGCCCCGCCCTTTCAGTTCGACGTTGCGGTACGCGAGCCGGTCCTCCTGGTAGCCCCACCGTTCGAGCCGGTCCCGCCAGCCCTCGAACAGCGAGTCGGACGTGAGGCCGCGCGCGACCCGGTAGACGGCGAGCGCGATGACGAGCGCGACGACCGGCTCGACCAGCACCGTTAGTGAACGGTGGCGCGGGACGGCCGCTGCGCGAACAGTTGTCCACAGGCTTCGCACTTGTAGCGTTGCGCGGCCCGCAGGAACCGAAGCTGCCGGTGGAGGCACTCGTCGTCGGGTTGCGTCCCGTTCGACGCCGGAGCGGACGTGTCGAGGTGTATCTGGCCGTCGAGCCAGCCGCGCAGCAGCGTCGAGATCGTCCCCGACAGGGACCGTTTCTCGGACTTCGCACGGGCCATCGCTTCGTCCCACAGTGCATCTTGTACGGAGACGGAGTGTGGCTTTGGCATGCCAGAAGTTTACTCCACTAACGGCTGGAGTTATCTAGGCTCGGGGGATGGAACCACGCGTGTCCGAACGCACCGTCCGCCACGAACGCGGGCCGTGGGAGTGGACCCGGATCGGCTACTCGACCGGCGAGGACTTCTGCGCCGGGCACCGGTGGATGTACGGCGACACGATCCTGCGGCGGGCGTGGAAGGTCGGGCCGGTCGGGATCTACGTGCTGCGGCTCCGGCGGGTGACGTCGTGACCGAGGCGTGGGTCCGGCTCGATGCTCGGCAGCGGCAACTCGCCGGGCAGATCGCCCGGAAGCTGCACGTGCAGCCGATGACGGTCGTGTTCATGATCCTCGCCGGGGGGATCGCGCTCGAAGAAGGGCGGCTCGACGCCGAGGGTGAGGAGCTACTGCGGCAGTTGCTGGCGAGCATGGACGTCGAGGTCACGCCGGAGCAGCAGCAGGCGCCGTCCGGTCCGGCGTTCACTCCGGCGCTCGTGAACCAGGCGATGAACGAGTGGCGGGCGCGGCGGGGCCTGCCCGCCGAGGACGACGACGTCGACCGGTCGATGGACTTCGTGGAGCGGTACGGACCCGACGAGTCGTAAGTTCCACCACGGGAATATGCGGCGGCGTACGGTGTTGTACCTGGTGCGAGGGCGGGGAGACTCCCCTCGCCGCCAGGGGCCTGCTGCCCCGTCAGGTGCCGCCTACTCGTCCGGTGACGACCGGGGAGGTTCGTGTCGAGCGCCCGGCGGGGGGAGCAGCCCCCGAGATCACGCCAGCGGACCCGCCGCGCGCGGTGGGCTTGACCAGGGAACCTGCCCCAACGCTGGCAAGCACCAGCTACCTCGCCGTCCACAGCGGTCAGAGTCGGAATGCTGGGGCGCTCGGTAGGACGTGACCCGAGCAGCGACACATGGCCCGGCCGAGGGGATCGCGACCCCGGAGCCGGGCCGTCGTGTATGTCCCGGTTTGCGCGTGGTTCGTCGTGAAATGTCCTACTCCCAGCGGAGACGGCCGGGGATCGGCAGCCGCGTCCACCGGTGACCCAGCTTGCACCGGTAGATCCGCCACCACCTGACCCGCTTGTTGGTCCGTTCCCAGCAGACCGGGCAGCGCCACGGCCGCTCGTCGGCGACGAACCAGTTCCTCACCGGAGCAGGCCGAGGACCTGCCGGTCCGACATCGACTTCGCCCGTGCCCGCTGCGGCGCGTGGGCGACGAGATCGTTGAACGCGAGGGAGGCGGCGTCGACCATGTCGTCGTTGCCGCCGCGCGGGAACGCGGCGTGTTCTTCGACGAACTCGGTCATCCAGATCGGCCGGTCTTCGGGGATCGGGAGCATCGGGTGCGCGACCTTGCAGAGCGTGACGTTCCCGGCACCGACCTGCGCCGCGAACGGGAGCGCCCGGATCACCTTGTCTCCCGACGACGGGGCGAACGTGACCGGGAACCCGGCGAGGACCTGACGGACGTAGCGGTCGCGGAGGGCGACGCCCGACGCGCCTGGTTCCTGTTCGACCCGCACCCGCACCCGGCCACGGTAGAGGTTCCGGTCGTCTTCGCACACGGACCGGCAGAACGCTTCGACGTCGGCCGGGTCGGCTTGCACGCGGCGGACGTCGAGGATGTAGGTGCGGCCTTGGCCGTCGCGGGCTTCGAGCACGGCGGCGGTCCAGTCGCCGCCTTCTTTGGTGGCGGCGAGGTCGAAGCGGCGGACGAGGGCGGTGAGGTCGGCGGGGGGGACGTCGGCGTAGTTCCACTTCTGACGGGCGAATAGCTCGCCCTGGAGGTCCGTGGGGCGTTGCTGGTATAGCCCGGCCCACATCTCGCCGACGTCGCTCCTGAGGGCTTCTAGCGCCTCTAGATCGAAGCGTTCGGGCCAGAGGGGTTCGCCGTACGCGCGGCCGATCGGGTCGCGCCAGTCGTCGAGGTCGAGGACACCGGCGTCGATGAGTTGCCGGTCGGCTTCGTCGGGTTCGGCGAGGGCGGGGAAGCGGAGGTGGTCGAAGTCGCCTTGTTCGAGGAGATGACCGGCGAGGTCTTCGGTGTGCCAGCGGGTCGTGATGACGATGATCGTGCCGCCGGGGTGGAGGCGGGTGCGGGCGACGGCCTTGTACCAGTTCCAGCAGGCGTCGCGTTTCACGGCGGACATGGCGTCGGCGAGGTTGCGGAACGGGTCGTCGATGATGAGGAGTTCGCCGCCGCGGCCGGTGAGGGGTCCGCCGACTCCGGCGGTCCACATGCCGCCGCCTTCGCTCGTACGCCAGCGCATGGCGGCGGAGGAGTCGTCGGAGACGGTGACGTCGAGTTCGGGATGTTCGGAGAGGGTGTTGCGAACGGCGCGGCCCCATTCGTCGGCGATGGTCGCTTCGTAGGAGGCGAGGAGGACGCGGGTTCTCGGGTCGAGGTGCTCGATCCAGGTGGGGGTCCAGTGGGAGCACGTCTCGGATTTGGAGTGGCGGGGTGGGGCGGTGACGAGGAGTCGGCCGTTCCCGGCCGCGATGGTTTTCGCTAACTGGGCGCCGAGGTGGCGGACGTGGCGGGGTCGTTGGTAGTCGCCTGCGGAGAGCCGTTCGCCGAGGAGGTCGGGTCGGAGTCGCCAGCCGTGGCGTGCGAGGTCACTCGCCCGGAGCGGCATCGAGGATGCGCTGACGGGCGGCGCGTTCGGTGCGGCCGTCGAAGCCGGGGATGGAGACGGCGACTTCGTCCATGAGGTCGACGAGGCGGGGGGAGCGGCGGAGGGCTTCGAGGAGGTCGAAGCCGGAGGGGCCGACGGTGATCTGGGTGAGTTCGATGGCGGGGACGCCGGGGTCGCGGGTGGCGCGTTCGAGGCGGGTGCCGAGTTCGGCGAGGGCGATGGCGTCTTTGACGGAGAGACGTTCGGGTTCGATGTTCTTGATGCGTTCGGCGGCTTTTTCGATGGCGGTGACGGCGAGGAGGTTGTGGCGGCGGCGCATGAGCCGGACTTCTTCGATCTGTTCTTGGCGGTCTTGTTCCCAGAGGTGTTCGTCGTAGGCGAGGGCGCGGTCGACCCAGTCGTTCTCACTCGACCAGCGTTCGATCTGCCGGTGGTAGCTCGCCGGGCGTTCGTATTGCTCGACGATCTTGACGTAGCTGCGGGTGGGGCCGAGGGCGAGGTATCGCTGGAAGGCGTCGTAGGACTTGCTCGTTTCGCTGTCGCGGCGGTCCCACGGATTCATGAGTGTTCTGGTCGGGTTTGGCCGAGGGCGTCGGTGAGGATCTCGACGGCGTTGGTGACGGGGGCGGGGTAGTGGGCGTCGGGGACGCCGAGTTCGTTGAGGGCGCGGCGGACGGCGCGGCGGAGTTCGGTGAGGTCGTCGACGAGGTCGAGGGTGTCGATGGCTTCGTCGAACAGGTTCTGGTGGTGGCCGGACGGGAGTTTCCACCAGAGGTTCTCGTCGGCGCGGTAGGCGTCGAGGAACTCGTGGAGGGGGGCAGTGGGGGCTTGGGGGTTGGTGAGCATCGCTTCGACGGCGGGGGTCATGGGGCGCTCAGGTAGTCGGCGGCGAGGTACTCGATCGCGAGCCAGGGGGCGGTCGGGGAGACTTCGTCGCGTTCGAGCATCCGGTCGATGCAGCGGGTGAGGACGTAGGCCATCGGGGCGGGGATCGTGTCGGTGCCGAGGACGGATGCGATCTCGACCCAGTCGTCCTCGATGATCTCGGTGCACTCGCTGGTTACGGGTCGCTCGCCGTCATCGGTACTCGCAGTAGAAGCGGCTCGCTCGTAGTCGTCGGTACTCGCTTCTGGCGTGGCTCGCTTCCTTGACACGGTGCCCGCTTGGCTTGCGGCTCGCTCGTGCATCGCGGTGTGCTTCAGACCCACGGCTCGCTTCCCGGACTCGGCGCACTCCGGACTGGCGGCTCGCTCACCTACAACGGCACTAGCTCGGCGGTCGGCTCGCTCAGGTTGCGTGGTGCTCGCGCAAGTCTCGTCTGGCTCCGTTACGACGGTGCACTCCTGGAAGTCGGCTCGCTTGCCTGGCACGGTGCTGACTGCCTCCACGGCTACGGCTCGCTCGGCCCGCCGGACACTCTCGGCGAACAGATCCCACTCGTCGGGCACGAGCACATGATGCCTCACTAGCTCAGAAGACGTCATCGTCGGGCCGGAGCAGGGTCGAGCCGTCATCCTTCGGTGGCGGACTCACGTTCCCGGTCCACGGCAACGATCCTGGCCGACCCTCGAACAGGGTGCGCGGCCACCGATCCCACGACCGGTCTCGATCACCGCGCGACCGGCGTAGCTCGACGGCCTTCGGTTCGCCGGGCTTGTCGGGCAGTCCAGCCATGCCGAGCACCTGCTCAGGCCAGCCCTGCCATGACGCCGAGCCGCGCATCCGGTACCCGGCTCGGTCTCCGGCTGTCCCGTGGGGGGAGTGGCCTTCGATGAAGAACGCGATCCGGTACGCGGCCCGGAGCCGGTCGAGTTCGTCCTGCACCAGTTGCGCGGTCTCCTCCGAGTCTTTCCCCCGCCGGTCAGACCCCCGGTACGACTTGTAGATCGGGCCGATGCAGACGAGTTCCGCCTGGTGCTCGTCGATCGCCTCATGCAGCCAGGCGACATCCGACGCGGTCGTCAGGTCGATCCCGGCCAGCCGGAGCCGGAGCGCGAACCGGCGGTCGTCCCACCGGTGGCAGCGGCGCAGGTAGTCGATGAGCCGCCGATACTCGCGACGGTTTTGGTTCTCGCCGTCCTGGAGGTCGACGTACAGGACCCGGACCGGCGGGATCGGGACGCAGCGGAACGGATGCCATCCGGCCGCGCAGCAGGTCGCGACCTGCCGGAGGAGGGTCGTCTTCCCGCCGCCTTCCATGCCGGTGACGATCACCCGGTCGCCAACCTCGAACAGGGACTCGACGAGCCAGTCGTACGCGGGGATCGGCCGTTCGAGGAGTTCCCCGATCCGGGTCGGACGTCCGAGCACCTCACGTGGCAGCGGCACGTCGCGCTCACGCTCGGTCAGCGCCCCATCCAGGTCGCCACTCCATGCGAGTTGGCGTTGCGCGTCCGAGGACTGCCACAGCGCGCGACATGCCGACAGCCGCCGGATCTCCCGGCCGTACACCTCGCCCGGCAGTGATGGCGCTGCGGCCAGCCGGATCGCTTCGATCCTGGCCGCGTCCGGCCGAGAGTCGAAGCCACACTCCCGAACCTTCGCCGCCACGATCGACGCGGACGTCGTCGGCGTCTCGGCCTGGTGGAGCACCTCGATCGCACCCGCAATCGCCCGATGCTCCGGCAGGTAGAAGTCGAGCGCCGTGCACTCGGAGAACACATGCTCCGCACCGGACCGTTCCTGGAGCATGAGCGCGAGCGCATCGGCCTCGACGGAGATGTCGTGCGGCGGGTGGTTCGGGCGGCGCTCACCTTCCGGTGGCTTCCCCGCCGCACGATGCTGCTGCGGTTCGGACTGCGCCGGGAACGGTGGGAACTTCTTGCCGGTCCGATCGAACGGGACGACGTGACTCACAGCCCCTCGATCTCGTTGTGGTACGTCACGTTGCTCCAGTTGTAAGGCTCCTCGTAGCCCGGCGGTCCTGACGACTGGCTCGGTACCGGCCGGACGGCCAACGATGACCACTGCCCGACGAGCGCCATCGCCGTCAGCCTGGCCGTCCCATAGCGACGGACGTACTCGGCTGCCCGGTCGGCGATCTCGCCCGGCGTCGCGTCGACATCGCGTAGCTGCTGCGCCGCCGTGTTGAACTTCGCCCGCTCCGTCTTCGTCAGCAACCGCGGCTTGGCACCGAGCGCCTCGCACAACGCCTCGAACACAACGTCCGGCGGGCGGGGTCTTCTGTTCTTCTTCCCTTCTGCTGTTCGCGGTTCCTCTAGGCCAGGGAGGGCGAGAGCCGAAGGCTCCGCAATCTCTTGACGGTTCTCTGATGGTTCTTCTGATGGTTCGGGTCGCGAAATGCGCGACCCCGTGCCCGCGTGGATCGCGACCCCGTGCCCGCGTGGATCGCGACCCCGTGCACTTTTCGGCGGGGCCACATCTGCGCGACCCCGTTCGATGATGTGCCGCTGAAGTTGGTACAGGTTCGGGCGGCGGTCGGGACGACTGTGCGCGAGCATCTCCATCGGCGCACCGTTGAGACGACGAGTCACGAAGCCGTCGCGGACGAGTGTCGCCATCACGCGTTGGACGTGGGACTCGGTGAGTCCGGCTTCCCGTGCGATGGTCGCGATACCGGGAAAGCACGAGCCATCCTCGTTCGCGTGGTTCGCGAGCGAGAGGAGCACGAGCCGTTCCGCGCCCTTCACGCCTCTGGCGTGGTCGAAGATAACGCCCATCCACTGGACGCTCACGAGATGCTGGCCGTGTTCGGTGCTTGCGGGTCGGGTACCATGAGAGCCACCTCTCAAGGGAAGAAACGCCCCGGTCTCCTGCACGGTCGCCGGGGCGTTTCGCGGTTGGAGCGCGTGTGATTCCACTACCGGAAGACGGCGCGCGCAATAGGCCGCGACCAGCCGCGATGCCAGCAACCACGCCAAGCTGAAGTCGCCCTTGCGTCACTACAACACGATGGACGAGGGTAAGGTGGAGCAGCGGACTCCAGTGTCCGCGCCCGTACCGCCCGCGGGGGTTTGGGCCTGGAGTCCGCGCTCTACATCTGCGGCAACGGCCCGTACCCGACGTCGAGACGCTGCCGGAGCCGCGTGTCCTCCGTCAGGACCCGCAGGACGACCGCATCCCAGTCCGGCAACTTCCGCAGACGGCGACGCTGCCGTTCGGTCGTCCCGCCCCACACGCCGATGTGTTCCCGGCCGAGCGCATGCGCGAGGCACTCCCACCGGACCGGGCACTGCCAGCACGTCTGGCGCGCCTCGATCGCAGGGTCGCCGCGACGAGGGAAGAAGTCGACTTCGTCGTACAGCCCGAAGCAGACGGCGTCTTCACGCCAATCGGTGCTGCGGCGAGCCGGAGCATGGACCGAGGCGGCTACCACTAGCCCGCGATCTTGGACCACGGACAGTGGAATGTCACGGCGGTAACTACAGGTTTGTGACGATTTCTGCGGCCTCATGCCCCAAACCCGGCCCAACCGGCCGCTCACCGCTGGATGCGGCGGTGAGCATCCTCGCCGGGCTCCGGCAGACGGTGCTCGCTGACGGGCGCGCAGACGGCCGGGCACCGCGGTAGCGTCGACGGCATGGTCCGCTTCGCCGATCTCGACCCTGCGGACCAGCGAGCCATCCGCCGCGGTCAGGCCACCGTCACCGGTCCTCCTCGGTCGCCACGCCGCGCCAAGGCCAGGCCGGGGTCGGGCCGGTGGCGGTGTTGCGCGTGTGGCGACAAGTTCGTCCAGTACGGCGCGGCGGAGAAGCACGTCGACGCCGACCACTCACCGTGCGGCCGGATCGAGATGCTCCTCGAAAGTCACGAGAAGTCGTGACTTCCTGACCGGGCGAGGAGGCCGAGCGCCTCCGCCTGCGTCGAATGGGCATGGACCCAGTCGTGCGCCTCGAAGCACAACCACCGGCCGTTCGACGGGTCGTTCGAGCCGCCCCGCCCACGCGGGACGACATGGTGGGCGTGCTGGCCGTGATGGCGGACATCGCGGCAGATGCCGAGACCGGCGGCGGCGCACCAGCCGAGCGCCTCCTCCTTCACCTGCTGGGAGAACTTCCGGCGGGACGTGACGGCCTTCGACTGGCGTTGCCGGACCGCATGCCACTGCTTCCGGGGCCGTCCGTCACTGTGGCGGCACGGATCGTCGCCGGACGCGCCGCACGCCCGGCACCATGTCACCCGTCGTCGCCGTCGTCGTCGTCGAACAGGGACTGACGGCCGAGCATCTCGTCGAGGGCCTTCTTCCGTTCGGCCCGGACCTGGTGGAGGAGATCAGCGACATCGGACCCGGCTGCTTGCGCGTCGATGATGTACGCCTCGATCGGGACCGCGGTCTCGGTGCGGATCAGTTTCCCGTCGGCGTTGCGTTGGTGGCCGAGCCTGCCGATCTTCATGCGGGCCACGACGAAGATCTCGTCGTCGAGGTCATGGTCGGCGTTGACGTCTTCATGCCCGGCGAAGCCCGAGAGCTTCATCCGGGTCGCGTCACCCTGTGTCTGCACCATCGCATCCCTCCAGCCCGCCGTTGAGCCACACGTGCTTGCGGCGGATCTCCGGCACGAACCGGGGCCTGATCCCGGTCGCCTCGCAGAACTGCCGTTGGACGCGGTCCGGGTCGACGGCTTGGAGGACGGCGGCATTGTCGTGCTTGCGCCACGCGTGCCAGCCGATGACCGTGAAGCCGCACCGGCAGGCCACGACGGGGAGATCGCCACGGACGATGCACCAACGTGACGCGTCGCCGTACTTGCAGCCTTCGTGCATGCGCTGCCCCTAGCCCCTGGACCGGCGTGCGAAGCGTACGCTGCGAGATCCGGCCGTGGGGGGATGTTCAGGCGGTACAGTCGCCCCGCTTCGCGATCTCTGGGAGACGCCATGACTTCGACCGAACCTCCTGCCGAGACCCCTCCTGCCGAGACCCCTCCCGCTCAACCGCCTGCCGCGCCCGCGCCAGCCGAGAAGCCGTCGGCGGAGTCGATCGAGGAGAAGGTCAAGTCGGGTCAGCCGCTCACCGCCGAGGAGCGCAACGCCGCCGACCCCGAGGATCTCCGCACCCATGTCCACGACGTCGGCGGACCCCGCCAGTACGGCGAAGGTGGCTCCAAAGCCGACGAACCGGGAGAGCCGGGAGCAGCGCACCCCGAAGGCGGAGGGCACGGCGGGGCCGCGGGCGCAAGCCCGCCGCCGGAGTCGCCGCCAGCGTAGGGAACGGCGCCTCGGCTGGCTCCTCGCCGCCGCGGTCACGTTCGTCGCCTGCATCGCGCTCACGGTCCTGACCGTGCTCGTCGGCCTGTTCTTCCTCAGCCTGTTCCTCCGTGCCGCCGGTGGCGGCTAGTCGCCGTCCCGGAGCCAGAGCACGAACGCGACGAACAGGACGAGGCCCACCCCGCAGAGTGCCGCCACGAGGAGAAGGTCCGTTAGATCGGGGCCTCCGTGCACATGCCCTGCTCGGCGCACAACTTCGGGTCGCGGCACGTCTCATGGACGCACTGAAGTGGCGCCGCGGCCGGGGCCTCCCCCTCCGTCTCCCCGGCCGCGGCTGTCCCCCCGGAGTCGACAGCGCCCTCCGCTGGCGAGTCGTCGTCACAGGGCGGGACCTGCGTCTTGATGTTCTTCAGGAGGTCGTTGAACACGGGGACGTCGGTCGGCTTGAACCGGTCGAGGGGCCGGAGCGCCTTCGCCTCGGTCAGCTTCTTCCACCGTTCGGAGAGCGCCGCCCGCTGATCGTCGGAGAGCGCCTCGATCTGCTTGCGGATCTCAGCCCGTTCCTCGTCGGAGATGCCTTCCTCGACGGCCGTGTCGACCGTGTTCGCGTCGTAGGTCCGTTCGTAGCCTTCCTCGTACTGCGACCGTTCCGGCGTGACCTGCTGCTCGTTGTCGATCGTCGGGTCGTTGAACGGCAGGGTCAGCATCCGGGAGAGGAGATCCTTCAGGCCGTAGCTGATCGCCTTGCCGAGACCCTTGTCGCCGTTGTCGAGCGCCTCGCACCATGCCTCGGTGACGATCTCGTCTCCGGCGGGACCGATGAACCGGAACTCGACGTGCGCGACGTAGCGGTGCATCTTGTCGGACCACGGTTCGTGGCGCGGTTCGGACAGGTGCTTCCACAGCGGGATGACGCCTTCTTCAGCCATCCACTCGTGGATCGCGTCGACGATGTCGTCATACTTCCGGAAGCTGTAGCCGCCCATCCGCTGGTCGGCGACACCTCGCTTCGACACGGCCGTGACCCGGCGGGCGACGTTCGCGAGCGCGACATGGACCGGCGGCGGATCGAGCGTCGGGACCTGACGGGCCGTCTCGATCGCGTTGGCGAACCACCCGATCATGAGGCCCTTGTCGACGTCGGGCTGTACCTTCGCAAACTCCTCGGCCCATACGGACGCGTCGGTCGTTGCGTACAGACGCTGGGCATCGACATCGGTCATCGGATGATCCTCACTCGATCTGCGCCCCACGCGCGTTCGCGGTACTCGGTCGCGTCGATCCCGAACCGGGCGCAGCCCGTCGTCCGCCACTGGAGCGACCCGGTGATCGGCAGGCACTGCGACAGGACGTGCATCACCCGTGTCATCGCCGCGTCGTCGCCGATCACGCCGGTGTCCGGGTCGGTGAACGCCCGGCGGACCACCTGCCGGAGCAGCGCGCCGGAGTCGTAGTGGTCGTAGCTGCGACCCGACCGTTCGATCGTCCCGACGCCTTCGATGACGAGACGCCGTTCGCCGAGGTCGCGCATGAGGTTCCCGATCGCGGTCTCGGTCGAGGTGAGCGCCGCGAGGGCGTTGTCGGCGATCTCCTGAAACGCGCCGAGGAGGTGCGCGAGTTCGGTCAGGTCGTCACGGTCGTTGGCCTGTTCGCGCTCGTGGTCGAGCCGTCCGAGCGCGTCGACTGCCGCGCCGATCCAGGTCGCGACGTCGGAGTTGAGCATCTGTTCCATCGTACCTCGTGTGTCGAACGATCTACTTCGCTACACGAGGGTCTCACACGGGTGAGACAGCTACGTCGGGACCACTTCTTCGACGGTCCCGCCACCCGTCGCGGCCCGACGCCGTGCCGGGATCGGACTCCCGTAGAACTCCTGGGAGCCGTCCGGGAACGTCACCTTGTAGCGGGTCCCGGCCCGCGGTGCGGTCGTCGCCGACGTGTTCCCGACGACGGGCTGGTACTGGCGGCGCTTGCCGCAGCCCGAGCACGGCATGGTCAGCCTCCTCGGAGGATCTTGCGGATCTGCTGGCTGTTCGCGGTCTTCGGCAGGACCACGCCCCGCACCTCGGCCAGCGCGCGGAGCGCCGGGAGGTCGAGCGCATCGAGGTCCACTTCGCCTTCGGTGCTCTCCGTGTTCTTGGGTTCTTCCGGCGTCGTGAGCACCTCGATCGTGTCGCTCGCGGCGTCGACGCCGGTGCCGGTCACCCACAGTGCCGAGCCGACCGGAACGCCGGACAGGTGCGCTCGCGCGCGAGCGAGCCGGACGATCCCGTCGGGGTCACCGATGAGGAGCGGACGTTCCCGCGGGTAGCGCATGTTCTTCGCGACGACGGTCGTCACCACGTCAGTCTCTCATCTACGGAACGATTGGTGGCGTTCCCCCACCCGACGTCGGGGTCGGTCCGAGATCGGTGACCATGATCTGCGCGCCCGTGAGGATCGTGCCGACACCCGCGTTGTCCGGGTTGAAGTTCATGAGGCTGGCCGTGTGCTGCCCGGCTTCGAGGGTCGTCCAGCCCCAGCCCGACAGCCAGTAGTTCACGTTGACCCGGTCGGTGTCGACCATGATCGGCGCGACGTTCACGCCGTCGATCTGGCCGAGCGCACCGAGCCGGTTGAGGCCCGACTGGTGGGCGGCGACCTTGATGTCGACCCGGATGTTCCGCGCCGACGAGAGGACGAACGTCACGTTGCCGCCGGGGATGCCGACCGGCGTGTTCGACGTGTTCGTCGAGTCACCGGTGGTCGTCGCTGCCGCGAGGATCGCGCCCGCGCCGTACACCGGGACCATGCCCGGATCGGGGATGCCGCCGAACTGGCCGAGGCAGAATGCCAGCCCGCCGGGAGCGAACATGACGAAGACCCGCACCCCGACCGGCGGTAGCTCCTCGGGGAACGGCATGAGCGTGAGCATCTCGACGTCGGCAGCCTCGGGCGGGTCGCCATCGACCGCGACCTTCACGGTCAGGTTGTCGGGATCGAGCGACACGACCGTCCCGGTCCGGATCAGCGTGTCGCGAGGCCGGTTGCGGAGCGCCTCGGCGACGCCGAGCGAGATCATCTCCGGGAGCAGCGTCGGGTCGGTGTGCGTCATCCGAACCGGTCCCACAGCCGGTTCGCTTCGTGCGTGTGCTGGCCGTCGAAGCGCAGCGTCTGGTTGAACCCGGTCTCCAGGTAGAGGCCCCGGCCGGTCGAGCCGTTGAACTCGATCAGCGCGAACAGGTCCATGCGCGGATCGAGGAGCGTCTCGAACGCGACCTTCTCCCACGAGCGGGTGTCCTGCGTGTAGTTCACGCGGGCAGCGTTCGCGGCCTGCGTAACCGTCGTGATCCCAGTGACGGACTGCGTGTCGGCGACAACAAACCCACGGTGCGGGATCGAGTGCGGCGCGGACGTCGGGACGTCGAAGAAGCCGGAGACGGGGTTGTCGGTGCCGTCGCCGGTGACGATGTACCGGTTCGGGGCGTTGTAGCTGTCGTCGGTCTCGACGATCGAGTCCGCGACGATCCGGCCCGGCCCGAACGTGAACTGCGGGCTACCGGTCCCGTCGGGGTCGGGCGCGACCCGCGCCCAGAACACGCCGTTGTTGTCGAAGTACGGGGCGAGGCAACCCATCAGGGTCGCCATGTCCTTCAGCGCGTCGTAGATCGAGGTGCCCGCCGCGTACGCCTTCGGTGCCGCCGCGTACGCCGGATGCCCAGCGACCTGGACCTGCGCGACACCGGACGCGTGCGCGAGGGCGACGAACGCACTGTCGATCGACGCGCCCTTCCCGATCGAGAACGTCTGCGCGAGGTTCTGGTCGAGCATGAACGCCTGGTCGGTCATCTTCAGTTGGAACGTCACGTCGCGGGTCGAGACCTGCCGGTTCTGCTCGCCGAACAGGTAGACGCCGAGCGGCCAGCGGGTCTCGTTCTGGAGGACGCACACGGGCCGGAGCCGGTCGCGGAACGGATCGACGTGCTCGTAGTCCGACTTGGTGAACTCCAGGTTCGACAGGTCCCGCATCTGGGTCCGGTCCGTCGACGCCGAGATCGTCGGTGCGCTCTCGGTGCTCGGGAAGATGACCCCGATCCGGCGCAACTGCGAGTCGAGTAGCTCGAACTCGAAGCGGTCGAACCGTTGCCCGATCTCGGGTCGCGGGTCAAGGAGTTCCTCGGTCGACAGCGACTCGGGATGGTGGAAGACGACCGCGGTCATACCGGGCCGATGTCCTCAACGATCATCTGAAGCGGTGCCGTCGTCGCCGCGTAGAACTGCGCGGTGCCTGCGGTGGTGCGGGCCATGATCGTGTACCGGTTGACACCGTTCGGGACCCACACGTGGCGGATGTGCACCGCGACCGCGTCGGCGGCGCTGTAGGCGATCTGCCGTGCGAAGTTCAGCCGGAACCGCGGGCTGGTCACGTTGGCGTCATGTTCGAGGAACGTGTCGACGGTCGCGCCGTTCACCGTCGCGTTGTAGATCGTCGGGATGTGCACCGAGATCGACACCCGTCGAGTGCCGTCCGCCGTGTGCACGACCTGCAAGCCTGCGATGACGAGACCCTCGCCTGGCGTCGTGTCGAACGCACCGGTCGGCGCGGTGAGTTGACTCATACCGATGAGGCCCCACGGTTGCCGGTCGGTGCCGGTCACGACCCACGCGGTGCCGTTCCAGGTCTGCAACTGGTGCAGGCTCGTGATGTAGACGGTCATCCCCGCGGCCGGGACGGGGATCGCCGCGTTGCGATCAGCGGCCGTCGGGAACGGCGTGATCGTCCGGTCCCGGATCGCGTTGCCCCACGGGCTGCGGATGCGTTGCTGTGGCGCAACGTCAGCGAGCCAGCCGGTCATGGTCATCTCTCATGCCTCCCAGTCGTCGACATCCCACAGGTCGGCATCCCAACCGGTGAGCGTGCCTGGCGGTTGCGGACCGCCGCCGCCCGACTGCCCGCCCTCGCCGAAGCGAAGGAGGGACGGTCCGGCGACCTCGGTGAAGTCGACCTCGGCCGTGTAGCCGGAAGCCGGTTCTTCTTCGGTCAGTCGCGTGACGCGTGGTGCGGTGCACCAGCGCCGCGACCAGTGATCGACGAACGCGATGTAGGGAACGTCACGCAGGTGCGCGACGGTCACGAGCGGATCGAACACGGACCGGCCACCGGGGATCAGTGCCTGCTTGATGGCCGGGTCGCGGAACGCGATGAGGAGCGTCCGGGTGAACGTGTCGCCGCGCGCCTCGTGCTCGCGCAGGACGATGCCCCGGTCGTTGCCGTACAGGTACCGGGTCTCGGCTCGGGTCCCGTCGACTGGCTCCCACTCGAACGGGGCCATGTCGAAGTAGGCGACCGCGAGTTCCGGCCGGTAGTTCGAGGCGAGCACGACCGCGAACTCGGGGAGGTGCGCGATCTGCTGCGGGAACACGGTCCAGTCGGAGAAGCCGCCGTCGGTGCGGACCTGCCGGATGCGGTGGAACGTCGGCCGGTTGCGGAGCACCTCGACGTCGGCGAACGAGATGACGGCCGGGTCGGCGATCACCGCGATCGGCGTCCACATGAGCGGCTGCGATCCTTCGACCATCGGTTCGGCCCGTTCGATCTCGTAGTGGTCGAAGTGGTCGAGGATCGTCTGGTCCCAGCGGAGCAGGATGTAGTCGAGGGCGGACAGGACACAGCCGTACGCCCCTTGTCCTCGACCGCAGACGTCAGCGTTGGCGATGCCCAGACCGTGGGAGACGTCGATGAGGCGTAGCTCGGACGCAGCGCCGGTGACTTGCGGTGGGACCTGCCCCAAGTTGTAGGCCGCGTCGAACCAGGCGATCGGGGTCGACACTGGCGGCGTCCCGGCCGTGACGAGCGTCGCATGGTCGACGTCGGTGCCCCACGACTCGGTCGCCGCGGTGGCCTCCTCGGTCGTCAGGAGGAGCAGTTCCCACGGGGCGACGACATCGGCGTCGGACGTCGCGGTGAGCGTGTAACTCTGGCCCGCAACGAGCGCAGCGGCGTCCTCCATGCGGGCCGACATCACGTACCAGAGGCCGTCACCGAACTTCGTGACGTTCATGTCTTCGGGGTGGAACGTGACGCCGGAGCCGACGGCGGTGCCGCCACTGTCGACGAGGGTCACGGTGAGCGGCTCCTTCAGATACCGCATGTTGACGTGGTTGCGGGCGACGACGGTGACGATCCCGTACTCGGCGGTGCCGACGCCGGTCGAGAAGCCCTGGCCGAGACCGATGGACTCGGTGATGACGTCCGGGTCGGCGGTCCGGGCCTGCCGGGCGTCGACCTCGTTGAGCGGCGTGTTCTGACTGCCCCAGACGAACACGGAGATCGGCCGGACGTACGGCTGGCTGTCGTCGAGGACATCCGCGCCGAGCTTGATGAGGTACGCCGGGGTGCGGGTCCCGACCGGCGTGATCGGCTGCGCCTGCGGGAGCGCCGCGGTCGGGTAGGCGGTGCCGCCCTCGAACGCGATGTCGCGTGAGGAGACGGTCGGGAGCATGTCGAGGAGGTGGCCGGTGGTCTTCCCGGCGTCGAGGCCCCGCCAGTCGTTCTGGATGCCGGTCGTCGAGGTCTGCCGGACGGAGATGACGTAGCGGTTCCCGGCCTCCTTGAACCACTGGAGCGGCGACCCGTTGTAGGGGCTTTCGAGCGGGACGTTGAGCCACTCGCCGGGGAACTGCGGGTCGGCATTCACGCTGCCGTTCGTGTAGCCGGTCGCGAGCCGCTTCTCGGTCGTGTAGAGCACCTGGACGGTCAGGCTGTAGAGACCGAGGAACGCCGGGTACGGGCCGTAGTTGCGGTGGGCGACGCCACCGAAGTGGACGCCGATCCAGCCGGGACCGCCGACCTCGAACGTGTCGATGTCGGGTGGCCGAAGTGACTGCATGTTGCGGTGCTGCGCCCGGCCGAACATCGACAGGTAGCGGGCTGCCATGACGTTGTCGTTGCGGACGCCGAGACCCTTGTTGGAGCCGACCTCGCCGAACACGTAGCCGTCGCCCGGTGAGGCTGCGCCTTGCACGTCGTAGCGGCCGTAGAACCACGGCTGCGCCGGGTTGAGCGCGGCGGTGTTCATGCCGATGCGAATGTCGATGATCCGCTTGTCGGAGAGGTCGACGACGACATGCTGCCCGCGTCGTCCGGCCTCCCAGTCCCACCAGGTCGGTGACATCTGGAGCCGCAGGATCGCCCGGCCCGGTATCGGCGACGACGCGTTCCAGGTGAGGAGCACGTAGTCGTTGGCGTAGGCGGAGCCGAAGTCGTCGTTGAGCATCTGCCAGCGGGGCTGCCCAGCGGTCGGGCCAGTGATCAGCCCGACTTCGCTCGTGACATCCGCGGCGGGGAGCGAGTAGGCGACCTTGACCGGCCCGGCATTGATGTCCGCGGCCCGGTAGATGTCGACGCCGTAGCGGGCGAGGAGCCGGTCGGTGGTCTGGCCCTGGCGGGTGAGTGCGTGGATCGCGACCGCGTCGGCAGACTCGCTCGTGGTCGCGTCGACGAGCGCGGCCCGGCCGACAGTCGAGGAGAGCGGGACGGACCGGTCGCGGGACGCGTACCACTCGTTGCCGACCGTGATCGGCGTGTGCGGGTTGTAGTCGACTCCGGCCAACGGTCAGCCTCCGGTCCGCACACGGGTGATAACGCCGCGCCGGAGGAGCGCCCGTTCGGCCGACGCCGCGAACGCACGTCCAGCCCGTTCGGCGGTTGCGACATCGGCCACGCCACCCATGTTGACGGTCGTGTTGAACACAACCGGCGCGGTGAGAGTCGCCGTCCCCGTACCGCCCTGCGCCGATCCGGCCGACATGACTCCGGCCCGTACGGCCCGCTCGATCGCGAGGGACCGGTTGTGCGGGACAATCGCGCCCGGCGCGGACGGGACGAACAGTTCGGCGCCGCGTTCACCGACCCAGATCGGGACGCCCGGCATGACGCCGCCACCCGACGCGAACCGGCCGAGGTTCAGGGTGCCGCTGACGTGGAAGACCTGCGGCGGCAGTGACGGCTTGAGGATCAGGTTCACGAGCCGGTCGCGGGCGGCGTCGTCGATGGCGGCTTCGGCGGCAGTGGTTTCGGCGAGGCCGTGGAGTTTGGCCTGCCGGTCGTGGGCGGCAGCGTCGAGTTCACGGGTCGCAGTGACGGTGTTCGCGTGGCCGGTGATGCCCGCGATGCGGGGCCTGCCGCCAGGGTTCGCGGACTGGTTGAGGGCACTCGTCGACGCGCCGGTGTTCGCCTGACCGGTCATGTGGGCGGTGCGCGGGTTCCCGCCAGGGTTCGCCGAGTTGTCGAGGACGGCGGTCGTGTTGCTGACGGACGCCGCTTCGGGCACCGCCTCGATGACCGCTTCACGCGAGACACCCAACGTGTCGAGTTTCTGGAGTGTCGCAGCGACGGCCTTCGGGTCCGGGTTCGGCTGCATCTCGATGACACGCAGGCGCGCGATGTTGTCGAGGATCGCGTCGGCCTTGTCGAGTTGGCCCGTGTCGATCAGGGCCTGGATGTCCATGCGGATCTGGCCCTTCTCGGTGAGCGCATCCGCACGGCGGGCGAGGTCCTCCATCTGCTGCTTGACGAGTTCGGCTCCGATCTGCTGGAACCGGGTCGTGATGTCTTTCGGAGTACCGATCAGGGTGTTCGCGTACTGCTGCGCGGCGGTGTCGCTGAGGCCCATGTCTTTGGCCGCTTGGACCACCTGTTGGCGTAGCTGGTTCTCCCGCAAGATCCCCTGCTGAAGCCCGGCAGTGAGACCACGCTGCGCGACGTCGCGTTGGAGGAGCGCGCCGTTCTCCTGCTGGCGGGCCTGGACAAGTTGCAGGATCGCGTCTTCGTTCTTGTTGCCCGCCTCCGTGTTGCGGTTGAGCGCATCGGCGTTCTTCGTGTGCTCGTCCGAGTTCGCCTTGATGCGGGCGTTCAACTGCTGCTGCGCGTCGGCGGACGCGTTCTGGACCTGCACCAACTCCTGGCCCGACGTGACGACTTGACCTTGCGCGTTCGTCACGCCCTTCAGGGACTGCTGGTACGCGTCCGCCGCAGCGGACGCCGCGTCCCAACTGCCCTGGAGGTCCTTGATGTTCTGGAGCGTGTCGGTGGTGACGACGCCCTGCTGCGCCTGGTGGACCTGGTCGAGCGCGTTCGCGTAGTTGAACGTCTCCGGGTTCAGCTTCGCTTGTTCGAGCGCGGTGCGCGCGATCTGCGCGGCGCGGTCCTTGCCGGATGCGACGAGATCCAACTCGGTGCGGGCGCTCTCACGGAACTGGCGTTCTTCCTTCGCGAGGTCGTTGATGGTGCGTTCGAGATGGTCCGGCAACTCGCTGATGATCGCCTGCAACCGGACCGACTTCGCCGCGTTGTCGTCGACGGTACGACCCGTCCGGATGTACGAGTCGATCAGTTGGTCGTTGAGGGCCTTGTTCTGGCCGTGGATGTCCTTGAGGTCAGTCTGGGTGCGGAGGTACGCGGCAACCGCGACGCGCGCTTGTCGTTGCGCGTCGGTCGAACCGGCGACAGCGTCCGAGTAGGTGTTCTCCGCGATGCCCAGTTCGCCGAGGTCGTCGATGCGCCCCTTGGAGACGAGGCGCTGGTGCGTCCACTCGGCGATGCTTTCCCGGACCTTCGTGTTCGTGTTCTCGATTGCTTGTTGCAGCGTGCGTTCGAGTTCGGCCTGGTTACGTCGGTTCTCGGCTGCCTTCTGGAACGCGATGCCCAACCCGATCACGAGCGGGATAGCGGCAAGGAACGCGATGTTGAGCGCGCCGAGTCCGCCGACCGCGCCGAGCGCGGACGAGCCGACGCCGGTGATGCTCTCGCTCGCGGCGCCCATCGCGGCCCGGAACGGACCGACATTCTCAGCGCGCAGGACCTGGAAGAACGTCCGGAAGTCGCCGATGCCGCCGAGGACGGCCTGCCCGATCGCGGAGATGGCCGTGATACCGGTCCGGAGCGCCGAGCCGAACAGGCCCAACTCCCGGTTCCCGTTCCGGAGATCGCCGATGAATCCGCTGAGACGGATGCCCGCGACCGCGACACCGACCGCGGCGATGGCAGGCGCGAGGAGCAGGAAGTTCCGGGCGACGAGCGACACGAGCGGGCCGAGGATGCGGAACCCCGTCGAGATCAGCGTCGAGATGACGGGGATGAGGTTCGAGAAGGCGTCGGCGAGGATCGGGAGCACTTGGATCGCGAGTGCGGTGAGTTCCTGCACCAACTGGATGATCGAGGGCAACATCTGCTCGACCGCTCGTTGCACCGCGGGCGCGACCCGCTGGAATGCTTGCGACAGCGAGTCGCGAACACGGTCGAGGGAGGAGCGGAGCGCGTCGTTGTGCTGCGCCAGTTGGAACAGGCCGATGGCCGCGACCGCCGCGAACGGAGCGATCTGACCGAGGGTGCGGAGCATCGCGCCGAGGTTCCCCGCGAAGCCGCCGAGCTTCCCGACGTTGCGGCCGAGGAACCCGACGTTGGTGCCCGCCTCGCGCAGCGACGCCGACGACTGACCGATCCCGATGAGGCTCTGCGTGATCGGACCGATGACCTGGTTGATGGTCCGCAGTCCGAAGAACGCGATGCCGAGGTTCCGCAGGACCGGGAGCAACTTGCTCTGGTTGGCGACGACGAAGTCACCGACGACCTTGACGAGATCAGTGATCCGTTGGATGACCGGCTGAAGTTGCGACCCGAAGGTGGTCACGGCTGACGTCGCCGGACCGAGGCCGAGGAAGTCGCCGATCAGGTTCGCGATGACGCCACGCACCTGCTGCAACGGGCCGAACAGCACCCGGCTGAACTGGTGCGCGACTTCACCGACGAGTGGGGCGAGGTCGCGCAGAACCGGCGTGAACTGCTCGATGAAGATGGCGGCGAGATCGCCGAGCACCTCGACGAGCGGGAGTGCCTCATCGACGAAGTCCGCGATGGCATGCGCCGCGGGGATGAGCACCGGCAGGAGCCGGGAGAGCGCGTCGCCGAACGCGTTGAGGACGCGGCCGACGACCGGTCCGAAGACGCGCGCGATCTCCAGGAGGAACGGGATGATCTGTCTCGCAAGCCGTGCGAACGCGGGACCGATCGACCCGATGGCGGTCTGGATGACGGGCACCGCGTCGGCGAGACCGGACTTGAGCGCGGGGATGATCGGCTGCAAGCCGGTCACGAGCGTGGTTCGCAACGTGTCCTTGAACGTGGAGAACAAGCCGTTCAAGGTCTGCGCCTGGCGTGCCATCGCGCCCGCCGCTCCGGGCACGTTGTTCATCGAGTCGGTGATGGCCTTGATCGCGACGTCGGCGGGGATGAGGCCCTCGTCGGAGAGCTTCTGGATCTCCGAGCGGGGCTTGTCCATCGCCGCCGCGAGCCGGTCGAAGATGTCGCCCCGGTCGAGGTTCGGGAGCCGCTCCGCGATCTGGTTCAGTTCCTCGGCGGAGAGCTTCCCCTTCGCCTGGATCTGCGCGAGGGCGGTGACGACGCCTTCGATCGCGTCGCCGCCCACACCGACGGCGGCTGCCGCGTTGCCGATCGAGGTGAGTGTCGCGATGGCTTGGTCGCCGGTCTGGCCGAGGGAGATCAGCCGTTGCGTCGCGGTCGTGAGTTGCGGGAACTCGAACGGGGTCGCTGCCGCGAACTTCTGAAGGCGGGTGATGAACGCCTCGGCTTGCTGGCTCGATCCGAGCAGGCCGGTGAACGCGACCTGCGTCTGTTCGAGCGACGCCGCCGACTGGATGCCGAACGTGACGAGCCGCCCGGCCGCGGACGTGAGGCTCGTCGCGATGTTGGACGCGACTTCGACGCCGATCTCACGCGACGTGTCGGAGATCCGGCGGAACGCCGCACCGATGCGCGAGGAGGCCCGGTCGGCTTGCCCTTCGACGTCGGAGAACAAGCCACGGAACTCGCCGCCCGCGGTGCGGGTCCGGCGGGCCGCGTCCTGCATCGCCTCGGGCACCCGGTTGATGGACCGGACCGCCGCGCTCGTGTCGACGTCGGGCGCGCGGATACCACGCGCTTCGGCACTCGCCTGCCGGAAGCTGTTTCGCAGCGAGTCGCGGATCGAGCGGCCCGCCCGCTGGACCGTGTTCTCCGCCTGCGACAACGCACGCCGGAGGTTCGAGTTGAGATCGGTGAGGAACCCGGAGGTATCGGCAGTGACCGATATCGACGCGGAGCCGATGTTCTTACCGGGGCCGACCGAGGTCATCGGACTACGTCACCCCTCGCATGTAGCCGAGCACGCCGTCGGCTTGGGCTGCGGCCTCGTCCTCGTCAATCCACCAGTCCGGCACCTTCCGGTCGTACCGGCCTTGGTGCACGACACGCTGTGGCTGTGGCGGCACGGGTGCTGGCTCCGGTTCGACGAGTCGGATCGCGGGCGTGCCGTCGGCCCGGAGCGCGCGCAGGTGCGCGGGCAGGTCGTCGCCCGGCATGACGGCTGGCTGCTGCTGGGCGTGGTGGGCGGCGAGAACGACGCTCACGAGGTTGAGGAAGCGGCCCGCCGCGAGGTCGAGCGGGTCGATGCCTTGGAGGGCGCACTGTCCGTCGAAGCCGACCCAGTTGTCGATGGCCCACTGGGCGAGTCCGACGGACTGCTCGTAGGGCGGGCCGTGTACGCCTCGATCAGCCACGCGGTGATGTCCATGAGCATCGGCAGTGAGACCGGCCGGGCCGGGTCCCGGAGCCGGGCTTGGAACACCGGGCGTGACTCGGGCACGAGAACCGTGTCGAGGAACAGGACGAACGCCCGGACCTGTTCGTCGACGAGCGTCGCCTCGTCGGTCATCTGCGCGAGGTCAAGCAGCACGCCGGAGGGACACTCCGCGACGCACTCATAGATCTCCTCGTCGTCGATGTTGAACGTCGGAGCGTCCCGACGCTCGGTCGTGAACGTGCGGTGCATGAGACTCCTTCGGGTAGCGCGGTTGAGGATCATCCGCGTGCCGCCGCGAGCGCATCGCGCAAGAACGGCCGCGGCCGAACCCCACGTACTTGGCGAGCGAAGACGGTTCGTAGTGACCCCTTCGGTCGGAAGACGAGGAACCGGGCATGGACGGGCCGGATCGGACCGCGCCCGGCGTAGATGCCGGTGCCCTCATGGACGTAGGGCGCGTACTTGACGTTCGTGCCGATCACTGCGTACGGCGTGTTTCCGTTGCGTCGCACCTGGTAGGTGATCGACGACCGGAGCCGTCCCGTGTCGACCGGGCACAGCGCCTTCGCCGCGTTCTGGACTCGGATCGCCCGGCGGGTCAGGTCACGGAAGACGGGGCCGGTCGGGCCGGAGAGCAGGTCGGTGATCGCGGCGTTGTCGAGGTGCACGTCGGCCACGATCGGTCATCGTGGCACCGGACTCCCCGAATCCGAAGCAATCGACATTTCGGACATTTCACGAGGGGATGGTGACGGTCACCGTGCCCGGATACGTGCCGTGCGCGTAGATCTGATCGCCCCGGACGAGGTCGGCTTTCGGGGTCCACTCGCCGACCGTGTTCCACGTGTGGCTCGTCGGCGTCTTCGCCGTCCACGCCTGGCCCGGCACCGCGTTGACGATCTCCGTGGCCGTGTCCCAGGTGATCCGCCACTGGTCGCCTTCGTGCAGCGGGATCGACGCCGACAGCGACGACGTCGTCGTGCCGCCTTCCCGGACGTGCGCCGGGAGGATGCCCCAGGTGATGACCACGCCCGGCGGCGGGTTCGGAGTCGGGAGCGGCGGGGGCGCGTCGCAGACGCAGCCGTCGAGGTGCACGAAGCCGGACATGAGCGCGCCGACGCAGCCGCCGTCCGGGCCGAGGAAGTTCATCTCGCCGGGCAGGACGTCGAGGAGGATGCCCGCGCCCTGCATCGTCTCCTGCCAGCCGACGAAGCAGCACGAGATCCCCCGCCGGATCGCTTCCGCCGCGCCGTACACCGCCCGCGACGACGTCTCCAACTCGTCGACGGTCGGGGGCGAGCCGTCGGTGTGGGAGGTCGGCGCACACTGGAGGAACCCCAACTCGAACTCCATCGCGTACGGCCCGGAGCATGGCGACACGGTCAGGTTCATCTCGGGGAAGATCGTCGAGCGGTAGAGCCGGTTGGCCTTCACCCACAGTTGCCCGTTGCAGCAGTCGTCCCAGGCGACCTCACCGATCGCGACGAAGCTGCGGTCCGGGCAGCCGAACTCGCTGCCGGTCAGCGACTCGCACGCGCACTGGAGGACGGCGTCGAGGATGTCGAACCACGACGGCGGGCTGGTGACGATCGCGGGCTGTTCGACGCTCGGGATCACCAGACGGTCCTCGCCGACGGGAGCGCGTCGGCCCGGTAGACCCTCCCACCGCGTGTCAGGTTGTGCGGGTTGAGTGCCGCCAACGCGAGGTCGACCGCGTAGAGACCGGTGCGGCCGTTGTCCATGAAGTCCATCGGGTCGAGCATCGCGAACGACACGCCTTGCCGGGTGATGGACGTGACCCGTTGCGGGAGCGCACAGTCGGCGCCCGGCGTGCACGACTTGACCAGTTCACACGCGAGGACGCGGGCCGCTTCCCGGAGCATCTCCGGCGGTTGTCGGCCCCGTTCGTAGTCGATGATGAACGAGCCGGGATCGGTCGGTCCGGCCGCGAGGTCGGAGCAGGCGGGCCACTGCTGGCCGTCGAGTCGGGTGAGCCGCGAGCCGGAGTCGACCCGGTACGCGGTCGACGGGAGTTGCTGGCCGTCGACCCAGACGGCGGTCATGCGGAAGATCGGGCCGGGCACCACGACGGTCGGCAACGCGACACAGCCGCACGACTCGGGTGGGCAGTGGCACTGGAGTGCCGCCAGGAGCCGGTAGGACTCCGGCCACGGCGTCCCGACACCCCACATGGACCATCCGACCGGGATGGTCGAGCAGCGGGTCACACAGGGCCGTACGGAGACTGGGCAGACGAGGTAGCGGCGTCCCGACAGCGCCCAGAGGATCTCGGTCGCGGCGTCGATGGCTTCGTCGATGAGGCCCTGGTCGACGGGACCGATCGAGCCGCAGCACGCGCCGAGGTCGTCGATCCACCGCGAGCACGGTGGCCGTTCGACCGGTTCGGCGAGCGTCCCGAACGCCACATCGAAGTCAGGGCTGAAGCTCACGGTCCTCCGAGACCAGCCCAGCCGACGCCATTCCAGACGCACAACTTCGGCTGCCCGGTCGGCCACTCGAACATGCAGAGTTCACCGACCTGCCCCTGGTAGTTCGTGAGATCGTCGGTGGGTCGGAGCGGCGCGATGACCTTGCCCGCTGCGGCAACCTGACCGAACAGTTCGGTCACGACCGTCCGCATCGCCGCGGCGGTGATCTTGCCTTGGTCGTTGTCGGGGAGCAGCGCCAGCAGTTCGTCCAGCGTCACATCGGCCTCTCAGGCTACGGCGCGACGCCTGCGACCCACGCGGAACCGTCCCAGTACGCCTGCCCGGCAGTACCGGCGGTGCCGGTCTGCATGAACTCGCCGGTCGCCCACGCGGTCGTCGGCGACGCAACGATCGCCGGGGTCGCGCCTTGCAGCGCAGCGACCGAGGCTGGCGGCGTCGATCCGGCCGGGGTCCACGTACCCGGCGTCCCGGCGGTCGCACCGGCCGCGGCGACTACGCCGCCGACAGCCTGGTAGCCACACGCACACTCGGGCGGCGCGACGTCGGTGAGCATCGTCAGCATGTGCTCACCCGGCTCGATCGGTGAGGGAAGCGCGCCCGGTGTCCCGGCGCTCGGTCCCTGGAAGATGTCGTAGGGGCCGGTCCCCCACTGCGCCGACGACTGGGTGTGTGCAGAAAGCGTGAAGGTGAGCGGCCCGTTCTCGATCGTGAGGTCGCCGGAGATCACGCCACCGACGACGTTCGGGAACAGCCAGTAGAGCCACTGGTACGCGGTGCCGCCTTCGCAGCCGCCGGTACCGGCGACACGGGTCCACACTTCGAGCGCGACGCCACCTTCGCAGCGGAGGTCTTCGGAGAGCGTGAAGCCGATGGACTCGCCGGGCGCGCCGCCGTCGGTGACGATCCGGTTGCCGGTCATGAGTTCGTACAACTCGGGGTCGACTTCGCAGAGCGCGATCTCCAGTTCGAGGAACTTGAGGATCGAGCAGTCCTTCTCGGACACGCAGAGGGTGCCGTTGGCGAGCTTCTGCGTGAACTCCTCGCCGTCTTCGATGTTGGCGCTCACCCCGATCGAGATGAACCCGCACGACACGACGGACGCGTTCGCGCCGGGAATGACCGCGCCGCAACCGTCGACGCGTGTGGCCCGCATCGACAGGCCCTTGATGCTGGCGAAACAACGGCTCATCCGGCCCTCCTCGGGGAGTTCACGCTCGGGCCGTAGGTTCGCACCGTCCGCCGCGCAAGTGGTGCATTAGGTGACGGTGACCGTCACCGGGGTGGTCATGGGCGTGGCGCCGGTCACGGCGGTGAACGTCGCGCCGTCAAACAACTGGATCAGCGGCTGATAGGTCCCCGGCGCGGTGAAGGCGTGGTTCATGTACGTGAACGTGCCCGCTGGAGCCACCGCTGCGGTGACGTTGTCGAAGGTGCCGTCGCCCCAATCGACGCGGTACCAGCTTCCGGCGTTCGTGACGTCGACGCTGGCGTACACCCGGTACTGCTTGCTCTCGTTGACGAGTGCCGTACCCGGACCCGAGAACGTCAGCGTGGGTCCGCCGAGGACGACGGGGTTGAGGTTCGTGTTGGCAACCGGGCCGAACTGCGTCGGGAAGCCAGGGTTGTTGATCGGTGCGTTCACGTTCGCGGTCGGCTGGAAGCTCCCGTTGGTCGCGTACGTGTGCTCGACTCGGATGCCGGGGCCGTTGAGGTCGGCCACGCCCGTGGTGATCTGCTGCAACTGACCATCGCCCCAGTTAACGAGCAAGGCGCTCCCGGCCGGAATCGGCACGTCGGTCTTCAGCACCGTTGAGGTCGTGTACGGCGACGGGACACCGCTCGTGAGTGGCGGCGCGAACGTCATCGGACCGCTCACGGCGACCTTGTTCGGGAAGTTGCTCACGGCAATCG
>Ga0126377_10000116_pt1 | contig 41366 bp, 41 predicted proteins | sample PanSoiMetPlot_22_FD_92647 | JGI IMG/M metagenome (GOLD analysis project Ga0126377, IMG submission 92647) | Tropical forest soil microbial communities from Panama - MetaG Plot_22 | ecosystem: Environmental > Terrestrial > Soil > Tropical forest > Bulk soil | place: Panama | collected 2016-02-17 | reverse complement strand
TTGGCCGCGGTGTTCGCCGCCTACGTCGTTCTCGGCGTGCTCTATGAGAGCTTCATTCATCCGATCACGATCATTTCCGGCTTGCCGTCCGCCGGCGTCGGGGCGCTGCTGGTGTTGATGATGTTCAACATGGATCTGTCGGTGATCGCCATGATCGGCATCGTCATGCTGGTCGGTATCGTGAAGAAGAACGCCATCATGATGATCGACTTCGCGATCGAGCGCCGGCGCGTGGGTATGGGCGCGCAGAGCGCCATCCGCGAGGCCGCGCTGCTGCGGTTCCGGCCAATCATGATGACGACCTTTGCCGCCATCTTCGGCACGCTGCCGATCGCAATCGGCACCGGCGCAGGCGCCGAACTGCGTCAACCGCTCGGCATCGCCGTGGTCGGCGGGCTCCTGCTGTCGCAGCTCTTGACGCTCTACATCACGCCGGTGATCTATATTTATCTCGACCGTATTGACCGCATGCTCAAGTACCGCCTGGAGCCGCAGCTGCGGGAGGTGTCAGAGCCTGCCGAGCGCCCAGCCGCGGTCGCCGCCGAGTGACGGCTGCGGACCTTTCGATCTGCCACGCACCAGTCGGGGAGGAAGTGCGGTATGCGGCGCGCGGTGCTCCTGAGCTTCCTCGTCCTGCTCTTCTGCCGTGGCGATGCGCTCGCGCAGACATGGCCAAGCAAGCCGATCCGCGCGATCATCCCTTTTGCTGCCGGCAGCGCGACCGATGTCATCCCGCGCGTCGTGTTCGAGCCGTTGTCAGCGCGGCTCGGCCAACCGATCGTGGTCGAGAATCGCGGCGGCGCGGGAACGACCATCGGCGCTGCCCTCGTCGCCAAGGCGGAGGCGGACGGCTACACGCTGCTCGCCACGTCCTCGGCCCATACGCTGGTTCCCACGGTCTATCCGAGCGCGCCGTACGATACCGCCGCCGATTTTGCGGCGGCGGTATCGCTCGGAAGCAGCCCGAACGTGCTGGTGGTGTCGCCAGCGAAGGACTTCAAGACCGCGCGGGATCTCGTCGTCGCGGCCAAGGCGAGGCCCGGCTCTTTCAACTTCGCCTCCGCCGGCGTGGGCAGCGCCACCCATTTGAGCGCGGAGCGCTTTCGCATGGCCGCCGGCTTCGAGGCCGTGCATATTCCCTTTCGCGGCGGCGCCGAGGCGATCACCGAGGTCCTAGCGGGACGGGCCGACTTCTATTTCTGTCCGCTTGGTACGGCGCTGCCGCAACTGCGCGAGGGCAAGCTCCTGGCGCTTGCGGTGAGCAGCCCGAAGCGAGCGGCGCTGTTGCCCGAAGTGCCGAGCGTCGTCGAGCTATTCCCCAATTCAGATTACGCATTCTGGATCGGCGTTTTCATACCGGCGAAGACGCCGCGAGACATCGTCGATCAGTTCCATCGCGCAGCGATCGAGACGATGCAGTTGCCGAACGTCAAAGAGCGGTTGGCAACGCTGGGCATGGATCCGATGCCGCTGACGCCCGCCGAGTTCGACGCCCAGGTGCGCGCGGAAATCGCCTCGACCGGTCTGCTCGCCAAAGCGGCCGGAGTAGGCGCAAATCAGTGATTAGAGTGAGAAGCTTGTTCCGCAGCCGCAGGATGCGGTGGCCTGCGGGTTGTTGATGCGGAACGACGCGCCGATCAAGTCATCGACGAAATCAATTTCGGAGCCGGCGAGATAGCCCACCGAGATTTGATCGACGAGCACGGTCGCACCGTCACGTCGGATGACGAGATCGTCGGCTGCCTGAGCGCGGTCGATGTCGAACTTGTACTGGAAACCTGAGCAGCCGCCCCCTTCCACGCTGACGCGAAGCATGCTGCCTGGCGGCTCACGGCGCAGAATCTCGCCAATGCGGTGTGCCGCCCGTTCGGTAAGAGTAATGTCGGCCATTCGCGTACCAAGATTGCCAGTCGGCCTTACCGATAGTTAAGTGCGCCCAGGGCTTTGGTCAATTGGGCGGTTCGGTATGGCGGTTGAGACGGCCCGCGCGCGCGCGCCCTACGCGTCCGCTCCTGGCAGGAGCCGCGGCCGGCTGCATCCGGAGCCGGTGAGCGCGACGCGCAACGCCTTCCGCCGCGACTGCGACCGCATCATCCATGCAACCGCATTCCGGCGCCTCGCGCACAAGACCCAGGTCTTCGTCTTTCACGAGGGCGATCACTTCCGTACTCGCTTGACCCATACCCTCGAGGTCGCCCAGATCGCTCGCTCGCTCGCCCGCGCGCTCGGCCTCGATGAGGATTTGGCCGAGGCGCTCGCGCTCGCGCACGACCTCGGCCATCCGCCCTTCGGTCACGCCGGTGAGCGAGCGCTCGATCGCCGTCTTGCCGCGTGTGGCGGCTTCGATCACAACGCGCAGACGCTGCGGGTGGTGACTGCGCTCGAACGGCGCTACCCCGCGTTCGATGGATTGAATCTGTCGTGGGAGACGCTGGAGGGGCTCGTCAAACATAACGGTCCTCTCACGCTGCGCGACGGCAGTCCTTGCGGGCCTTATCGCGAGCGCGGACTGCCGCATGCCGTCGCGCTGCATAACAGGACGCAGGATCTCGAGCTGTGGAGCTTTCCCAGCGCCGAGGCGCAGCTTGCCGCCATTTCCGACGACATCGCCTACGACGCCCATGACATCGACGACGGCTTGCGCGCAGGGCTCTTTTCAATCGAGGACCTCGCGGGCGTGCCGCTGATCGGCGACATTCTCAGAAAGATCCGCGAACAACATCCCGGCCTGGAGGCTTCCCGGCTGGTGCATGAGCTGGGGCGTCGTCTGATCATGCAGATGATCGAGGATGTCATCGCGGAAACCGATAAGCGCCTGCAGGACTTGGCGCCGCGCTCGGCCGACGAGGTGCGCCATGCCAAGCAGCCGGTCGGCGGCTTCTCGCCGACAATGGGTGAGGCCGACCGCGCCATCAAAGGCTTTCTCTACCCGCGGATGTATCGGCACGGCCGCATCATGCGGATCATGGGCGAGGCGGAGCGCGTGGTTTGCGCCCTGTTCGACCGCTATGTCGAACGCCCTCACGATATGCCTGCGGAATGGGCCCAGACCCCCGAGGGTGATGAGGAGGCTGCGCGGCTGCGCCATATCGCAGATTTCATCGCGAGGATGACCGACCGCTACGCGTTGGGCGAGCACGCGCGGCTTTTTGACTCGATTCCGGAATTGCGTTAGGCGGCGCCCGACGCAAAGCCATGAGCGATCAGAATATCTTTGCCGCGGTCCTCGACAAAATCCGCGCCGCCAACGCCGCGCTGATTGAGGGTGGTGCGCTACCGTCCGGGATCGACCAGTCCCGCATCGTGGTCGAGCCGCCGCGTGAGAGCGCGCATGGCGACATGGCGACGAATGCAGCTATGGTGCTGGCCAAGGACGCCGGCGCGAAGCCGCGCGTATTGGCCGAAGCAATTGCGGCAAAGCTGCGCGACGACGATCTGGTGGCGAAGGCGGAAGTCGCGGGGCCGGGCTTCATCAACCTCACGCTTAAGCCCACGGCTTGGATCGGCGCATTGCGCTCAGTCCTCGCCGCAGGCGCAAATTATGGGCGCAGCAACGTAGGCGGTGGCAGCGCGGTCAATGTTGAATACGTCTCCGCCAATCCGACCGGACCCATGCACGTGGGTCATTGCCGCGGCGCCGTGTTTGGCGACGCGCTCGCCAACCTGCTTGCCTTTACTGGGTTCGCGGTCACGCGCGAGTACTACATCAATGACGCCGGCGCCCAGGTCAATGCGCTCGCGCGCTCGGCCTTCCTGCGCTATCGCGAGGCGCTGGGCGAGGAGATCGGCCCGATTCCGGAAGGCCTTTATCCTGGCGATTACCTCAAGCCGGTCGGAGCGGAGCTCGCGAGCGAGTATGGCGCGGCGTTGAAGGACAAGTCGGAGGCGGAATGGCTGCCCTTGGTGCGCCATTGCGCCATCGAGATGATGATGGGCCAGATCCGCAACGACCTACTCTCGCTCAACGTCGTGCAGGACGTGTTTTTCTCCGAGCGTTCACTTCTGGAGGGGCCTCGCGATCAGGTGAGCGAGACGATCGCCGCGCTGCGGCGCGCCGGCTACGTTTACGAGGGGCGCCTGCCGCCTCCCAAGGGCGCGCCGATCGAGGATTGGGAGGATCGCGAGCAGACACTGTTCCGGGCGACCGCCTTCGGCGACGACGTCGACCGGCCGCTAATGAAATCGGACGGCAGCTACACGTATTTCGCGTCCGACATCGCCTACCACAAGAACAAAGTCGACCGTGGCTTCCGCAGCATGATCGACGTGTGGGGCGCCGATCACGGTGGCTATGTCAAACGCGTTCAGGCCGCGGTCAGCGCCGTGCGGGCGATCGCCGATGCGCCGGCCGCCGATCTCGACGTCAAGATCGTGCAATTGGTGAAGCTGTTGCGCGGCGGCGAGCCGGTAAAAATGTCGAAGCGCGTCGGCGAGTTCGTGACGCTACGCGAAGTCGTCCACGAGGTCGGCAAAGATCCCGTGCGCTTCATGATGCTCTACCGCAAGAATGACGCGCCACTCGATTTCGACCTCGCCAAAGTCATCGAGCAATCTCGCGACAACCCCGTTTTCTATGTCCAGTATGGGCACGCCCGCGGACAATCCGTATTCCGCAACGCGCGTGAAGTCCTGCCGCACCTGCCGGCCGAGCCGGCGGCGCGCGCCTCGCTCTTGGCGAACGCGCCGCTCGAGCGGCTCGAAGATGCCGGGGAACTCGCGCTCATGCGGCGGCTTGCGCTTTATCCCCGCTTGATCGAAGCGGCCGCGCTCGCCCATGAGCCGCACCGCATCGCCTTCTATCTCTATGATCTTGCAAGCGATTTCCACGCGCAGTGGAACCGCGGGAAAGATGCGTCATATTTACGCTTCATTATCCAGAATGATCCAAAAATCACTGTGGCGCGCCTTGCGCTGGTGCAGGGGGTCGTCACCGTTCTCGCGTCGGGGCTAGGGCTGCTCGGCGTCGAGGCCCCCGACGAGATGCGTTAGTCCCGCTCGGTGCGCAGGGCAGACGGGCTTTCGATCGGACCCGTCGCGCAAGGATCCGAGTGCGGCGCCAGTACCGGGAAACGGGGATGAGTATGGCGGACGACAGCAGGCTACGATCCTATCGCTCCAATGATCCCTATCGGCGCGCGGCCGAGGCGGCACCGCCGAACGAGGAGGCAAACGCTCGCGATCCGTTGGCCGAGCTTGCCCGTCTGCTGGGGCAGAGCGATCCGTTTGCCGCATTGGGGCGCAGCAATCGGGCGCCGCGACAGGCGCACGACGCGCCGCCGACCGCGCCGGCCAATTGGCCGGCGGCCCCGGCGCGTGATGTCGCCCCCGGCGATTCGCGGAGCCGCTGGGCTCCTCCTTCGCAACAGGATTACACGTCCGCGCCGCCAGCGCAGAACCGGCCCGCCGCCAGCCGTTACTATGACGAGCCGCAGTTCAGCGCCGCGCCCTACGCGGGATATGCCGACGAGGGTGAGCACCAGCAGGAGCAGGAGCACCAGCAGGACCAGTACGAGTCCCAGTACTACGACCAGGATGGTGCGCTCGAGCCGCACGACGACGAGGCGATTTACGACGACCCGCCGCGCGTTCGGCGGGGCAGCGCGCTTCCCACCGCGATCGCACTCATTGCCTGCGCCGTGGTCGGCACCGGCGGCGCCTACGCGTTTCGCACCTATTACGGAACTAGCGGCGCGACGCAGCCGCCGCCGGTCATTACTGCCGACACTTCAAGCCCGACGAAGGTGATTCCGGCGGCCGAACAATCGGGCAAGCCGGCCAAGGATCGCCTGGCGAGTGCTGACAAGGAACAGGTCATTTCGAAACAGGAGGAGCCGGTCGCGCTGAAGGATCTCGCAAACCAAGCGGCGCCGCGCGTCGTTCTGCCGCCGCCGGTCGCACCGGCACAGGGCGCCGCCTCGCCAAGCGCATCGAACGAGCCGAAGAAAATCCGCACTGTGCCGATCCGCCCGGATGGCGGTGACGCGAGCAGCAAGCCGGTGGGCGGCCAGGCTGCGCCGGCTGCGAATGCAGCGCCCCGTCCGACGCGCAGCAACGGTCCGATCTCACTCGATCCGCAGAGCGAGCCAGCCGCGGCGCCAGCAAGTCGCACGCGCACGGCCGCGGCACCCCCGGTTGCAACGCGCGCCGCGCCTGAAGCGACGGAGAGCACGTCGGACGGCTTCATGGTGCAGCTGTCGTCGCAAAAGAGCGAGGCCGAAGCGCAGTCCTCCTTCCGCAGCCTGCAGGCGAGATTCCCGAACGAGCTTAGCGGGCTGCAGCCGATCATTCGCCGCGCGGATCTCGGCAGCAAGGGCGTGTTTTACCGAACCATGGTCGGACCTTTTGCATCAGCGCACGAGGCGAGCCAGTTCTGCGCGAGCTACAAGGCTGCCGGCGGCCAATGCGTCGTTCCGAATAACTGAGCCGCGCTTGACGCTTGCGTCAGGCGCGGGTTGATCCCCGCCAATGGCGGTACGCGCTTTCATCACCGGTCTTGCCGGCACGACCTTGACGGACGGCGAGCGCGCGTTCCTACGCGAGCGCGAGCCGTGGGGGTTCATCCTCTTCAGCCGCAACATCGACACGCCGGCGCAGTTGAGCCGCCTGATCACGTCCCTTCGCGACGCCGTAAGCCGCGATACCCCTGTGTTCGTCGACCAGGAGGGCGGCCGCGTGCAGCGCCTCGCCCCGCCGCATTGGCCGGCCTATCCGCCTGGCGCCGCGTATGGCCGCCTTTACGACGACGATGCCGCACAAGGCAGGCGAGCGGCATATCTCGGCGCGCGTCTCATTGCCGCCGATCTTGCCGCTGTGGGCATCGATGTGGATTGCCTGCCGATCGCAGATGTGCCGGCGAGCGGCGCCGACCCTGTCATCGGCGACCGCGCCTATGGCGAGAGCGCGGACAAGGTGGCCGTGCTGGCGCGCGCGGTGGCCGATGGCCTGCTTGCCGGCGGGGTTTTGCCGGTCCTCAAGCATATTCCCGGGCACGGCCGTGCCAGCGCGGACAGCCACCGGGCGCTTCCCGTGGTCGAGACCGAGGAGGCAACGCTGAGGAAGACCGACTTTGCCGCCTTCCGGGCGCTGCGTGATCTGCCGCTGGGAATGACCGCCCACGTCGTATACACGGCCATCGATCCTATTGCTCCGGCCACCACTTCGGTCACTCTGATCCGAGACGTGATTCGCGGGTGGCTGGGGTTTGACGGCCTGCTGATGAGCGACGATATCTCCATGGGAGCCTTGTCCGGCTCGATCGAGGCGCGCGCACGCGCCGCCATTGCGGCCGGGTGTGACGTGGTGCTGCATTGCAGCGGCGAAATTGCTGAAATGCAGGCGGTCGCGTCCGCGGTGCCGGTCCTCACCGGTAAGGCCGCAGGCCGCGCGGACGCGGCGCTCGGCCGGCGCGGGCGGGCTGTCAAGGAGGATCTTGCGGCGCTGCGTGCCGAATGGGCGGCGCTGGTCAATGCTGGCGCGGCCGCCCGGAGGGCGATCTCATGAATCCCGACGACGTCCAGTTGGAAAGCGATCTTGTGCCGGAGCGAGCGAGCGGGGAACCGGCGCTCGTGGTCGATGTCGAGGGATTCGAGGGCCCGCTCGATCTTCTGCTCGCGCTCGCGCGCCAGCAGAAGGTCGACCTCGCCAAAATCTCGATCTTGGCGCTGGCCGACCAGTATCTCGCTTTCATCGAGGAGGCGCGCAAGCTCAGGCTCGAGCTGGCGGCCGATTATCTCGTGATGGCGGCGTGGCTTGCCTATCTCAAATCGCGGCTGCTACTGCCGGAACCCAACGCCGTCGAAGGGCAGAGCGCCGAGGACATGGCGATTGCGCTCGCGCTGCGGCTCAAGCGGCTCGAGGCCATTCGCGATGTGGCGCAGCGCCTGTTCGGCCGTCCGCAGCTCGATCGCGACGTATTTCGCCGCGGGCAGCCCGAGCCGATCGCGCATATCAAGCATCCGCAATACAGCGCCACGATCTACGACCTGCTCTCGGCCTACGCGCAGCAACGGCAAAAGTCGGCGCTCTCGCATGTGCGGCTGGCCAAGCGAACGGTTTGGTCGTTGGCCGAGGCGCGTGAAGCGCTCGAGCGGCTGATCGGTCAGTCGTCCGATTGGGCGCGGCTCGATCAATTCCTGTTGTCCTATGTTGTGGAGCCGTCGCTCGCGCCGACGGTATTCGCATCGAGCTTCGCCTCCACGCTCGAAATGGTGCGCGAGGGCGTCATGGAAATGCACCAGCAGGAGGCGTTTGCGCCGATCTACGTGCGCAAGCGTCAACAGTCTGGACAAGAGGCGGCCGATGGCGGCGTGGCGGCGCCGCCGACGGAGGGCAAGGCTTAGAGGAGGCCAGCAATGCCGAAGTTGAAAGTCATCGTATCGGACGAGGAACCGGCGGATGAGGAACCGGCGGGCCAGGTGAGAGCGGAGGAGCTTCGGCTCTTGGAAGCGATGCTGTTCGCCTCCGCCGAGCCGCTCGACGAGAAGTCACTGGCGGAGCGGCTGCCGCAGGACATCGACGTGCATGCGGCGCTGCTGCGGCTACAGGAGGACTATGCCACGCGCGGCGTTAATCTCGTCCGCATCGGCGGGAAATGGACCTTTCGTACCGCGGGCGATCTCTCCTGGCTCTTGAGCAAGGAAACGGTCGAGACGCGCAAGCTCTCTCGCGCGGCCATCGAGACGTTGGCCATCATCGCCTATCACCAGCCGGTGACGCGGGCGGAGATCGAAGAAATTCGCGGCGTGACCACCTCCAAGGGGTCGGTCGACGTGTTGCTCGAGACTGGCTGGATCCGCCCGCGCGGACGGCGCAAATCGCCCGGCCGGCCCGTGACCTACGGCACCAGCGAGGCATTCCTGTCGCATTTCGGGCTCGATGCGGTGAGCGATCTGCCGGGCCTGGACGACCTCAAAGGCTCGGGCCTTCTCGACGGTCGCCTGCCGCCGGGCTTCTCGGTTCCGATGCCGTCCGATGATCCCGCCTTGCGCGAGGACGAGGATCCGCTGGAACCGGGCGAACTCGATCTTGGGCTTGCACCGCCGCGGGAGCGCAGCGGCGAGGAATAATTGCGCGCCGCGCACGACTGCAACGCCCACGCCGCGCGCGCCCGCGGAACACAATCGAGGTTAATGCGGCCAAAGGCCGCCAACGCAGCGGTTCCAAGCTCCGTGGACGCTACAGCGCCGATGTGAGGCCCGATGCGAGCGGGCCCGAGTCCTTGTTTTTGCTCGGCGCGGAGCCTAGCTTCCAGGGCAAAGCCGAGAGACGAGACGTGTCTCGTCGATGCGGAGGATGTGCATGGGTTCAATGAGCGTTTGGCACTGGATTCTGGTCTTAGGCGTTGCGCTTCTGCTGTTCGGCGGACGCGGCAAGATCTCCGAGCTGATGGGGGATTTTGCCAAGGGCATCAAGTCCTTCAAGAAGGGCCTGACCGAGGAAGAGAAAGCCGAGACCGAGGCGGCCAAGACCGACTCCAAGACCATCGATCACCAGCCCGCCCCGGCCGCGACGGTCACGTCGGCAGAGACACACAAGGCGGGCTGAACGTTCGCCGCGGCCAAAGCCGGCCGGCACGAGCGGAGGGCGTGGGCGCTTGCGCGCCGCCCGGAGTAAAGCCTCCATGTTTGAAATCGGTTGGGGCGAGCTACTGATCATCGGCGTCGTCGCGCTGATCGCGATCGGGCCCAAGGAGCTGCCCACGGTATTTCGCACGCTGGGGCAGTGGACGAACAAGCTGCGCCGCATGGCCTCTGAGTTTCAAAGTCAGTTTCAGGAGGCGATGCGCGAAGCAGAGCTGACCGAGCTCAAGAAGCAGGTCGACGACATGACCAGCCAGGCGCAGAGCTATGCCTCGTTCGATCCGGTCGCCGAGGTCCGCCGGGAGCTGGACAGCACGCAACAGCAGATCGAGAGCGCAATGGCCGACAAGCCGGCGCCGACCACAAGCCCGCCGGCCACGGCGGAAGGAAGCGCCGCACCGGCCATCGCCCCCAGCTCGGATGTCGGCGCGCCATCCTCCGCCTCGAGCGAGCCGACTCCCGCCGCTGATGTCGCCAAGCCCGATGGCAAGCCAGCATGAGCCGCGAGGACGAAGATAAGGAAATCGAGGCGACCAAAGCGCCGCTGATGGAGCACTTGATCGAGCTGCGCTCGCGGCTGATCAAGGCGCTCATCGCCTTTGCAATTGCCTTCGTCGGCTGCTTCTTCTTCGCCAAGACGATCTACAACGTGCTGACTTGGCCGTTCGTATGGGTTGCGGGCCCGGAAAACTCGAAGTTCATCTATACCGGCCTACTCGAATATTTCGTGGTGCAGCTCAAGCTCGCGATGTTCGGAGCGGCGTTCATCTCATTCCCGGTCGTGGCGACGCAGGTCTACATGTTCGTGGCGCCCGGGCTTTATCGGCACGAGAGGCAGGCATTCCTGCCGTATCTGATAGCGACGCCAATTTTCTTCTTTCTCGGCGCCGTTGTGGTCTATGCCCTCGTGTGGCCGATGCTGGCGCGATTTTCGCTGAGCATGCAGCAAATGGGCGGCGACGGGCAGGCCACGATCGAGCTCCTCCCCAAAGTCGAAGACTATTTGACTTTGATGATGAAGCTCATTCTTGCCTTCGGCATTGCGTTCCAGCTACCGGTCATTCTCACGCTGCTCGGGCGGGTCGGCATTGTCACCTCCGACCAGCTCAAGTCCAAACGGCGCTACTTCATCGTCGGCGCGTTCGTGATCGCCGCGATACTCACTCCACCCGATGTGCTCAGCCAACTCTCCCTCGCATTGCCATTGATGGCGCTCTACGAGGGCTCGATCTGGTCCGTGCGCTGGGTCGAGAAGAAGGCGGCCGCCGATAAAGCCAAAGACGCTGCCAGCGCCGCCGCCAAGCCGGCGGAATGACTGATACTGCCCTAGGCTCGTTCTCGCCCGCGCATGCGGGCGATCCAGTATTCACGGGCCTTGGAATCAGCCACGAGGTCTCCTAAGCAACCGGTGTTTACTGGATGCCCCGCTTGCGCGGGAGCATGACGGCGAAAGACATGCACGACATCAAGTGGATTCGCGAGCATAAGGAGGAATTCGACCGCGGATTGGCGCGGCGCGGTTTGCCGGGCGAGGCAGACAAGCTTCTTGCCATCGATGAGCGCCGGCGCGGCGCCATTCAGAAGGCGGAAGCTGCGCTTGCCCGCCGAAATGTTGCTTCGCGCGAGATTGGCGCGGCGAAAAAAAGCAACGAGGAAGCGGCGGCGCAAGCACTGATGGCAGAGGTTGCGCGCCTCAAAACCGAAATTCCGACGCTCGAGGCGGAAGAAAAGAAGCTCTCGAACGCGTTCGATGACGCGCTCGCGCAAATCCCCAACCTGCCGCTTGAGGACGTGCCCGACGGCAACGATGCAGCAGAGAACGTCGAGCATCATCGTTTCGGTGCCAAGCCCGACTACGGATTCGCGCCGAAGCAGCATTTCGATCTCGGTGAGATGCTCGGACAGATGGATTTCGAAATCGCAGCGAAGCTTTCTGGCGCGCGCTTTGTTGTACTGATGGGCGGCCTTGCGCGGCTCGAGCGCGCGCTCGCGCAATTCATGCTCGACGTGCATACAACAGAGCATGGGTACACGGAGGTGGCGCCGCCCCTGCTTGTGCGCGATGATGTGTTGTTTGGTACGGGACAGTTGCCGAAATTTGTCGACGATCAATTCTTGGCAACTCGAACGATTACTCGCACGGAATTATTACATGACGCACTCCGATATGCTCACGAGTCTGATCAGGAACAGTTTCGGTTAGGAAAGATCAATTTGGAGACGTTGGTCGATCGAACAGTTGAAAGGGCGCCCCTCAAGGAGGACTTTTGGCTCATCCCCACCGCCGAAGTGCCGCTGACTAATCTCGTGCGCGAATCCATCCTCGAGGAGGATGTGCTGCCATTGCGCTTCACCGCCGGCACGCTGTGCTTTCGCGCCGAAGCGGGCGCGGCCGGAAAGGATACACGCGGGATGATCCGCCAGCACCAGTTCGACAAGGTCGAGCTCGTCTCCATCACCACGCCCGAGCAGAGTGGCGATGAGCTCGAGCGCATGCTCGCCTGTGCCGAAGAGGTGCTGCGCCGGCTCGATCTGCACTATCGCGTGGTCACCTTGTGCACCGGCGACATGGGCTTTGCCGCGCAGAAGACCTATGACATCGAGGTGTGGCTGCCCGGGCAGAACATGTATCGCGAGATTTCCTCCTGCTCGCTGTGCGGCGAGTTTCAGGCCCGGCGCATGAACGCGCGCTACCGTGCCAAGGGTGGCCGGGCAGTGCGGCACGTGCACACCCTCAACGGCTCGGGGGTCGCTGTCGGCCGCGCGCTCGTCGCTGTGATGGAGACGTATCAACAGCAGGGCGGCTCGATCGCGGTGCCCGACGTGCTGCAGAGCTATATGGGCGGCTTGAAGGTGATCGAGCGAGCGGGATGATATGGCGCAGGACAAGCCAGAACGAGGGGCCGAGGCGCGGGCGGACCAAGCTCCGCGCTCGGGGGTGCGCACCCCCTTGTCCCAAGCCATGCGCATCCTCATCACCAACGACGATGGCATCCATTCGGAAGGGCTCGACGTCTGCGCCGAGATTGGCCGCGCGCTCTCCGGCGACGTCTGGGTGATCGCGCCCGAATTCGACCAGTCCGGCGTCTCCCATTCGCTCTCGCTCAACGATCCGCTGCGGCTGCGCGAGATCGGCGAGCGTCGCTTCGCGGTGAAAGGCACGCCCACGGATTGCGTGATCATGGGCGCGCGGCACGTGATCAAGGATCGCCCACCCGATCTGGTGCTCGCCGGCGTCAACCGCGGGCGCAATGCCGGCGAGGACGTGATCTATTCCGGCACGGTCGCTGGCGCAGTGGAAGGCACCATCCTCGGCATTCCCTCACTCGCGCTCTCGCAAGCCTATCGCTCGCGCAGCGGCGAGCCACCACATTGGGAAACGGCGGTTCACTTCGGCCCGGACATTATCCGACGCGTGCTCGCTGCCGGGATTCCGCGCGACGTGCTGGTCAACGTCAACTTTCCCGATTGCGCGCCCGCCGACGTCAAAGGTGTTGCCGTCACCACGCAGGGACGTAACCGGCAGGAGCGCTTGCAGATCGATCAGCGCCAGGACGGCCGCGGCAACGCCTATTACTGGATCGCCTATATCCGCACGCGCGCGCCGCCGCCGGCGGACGGCAGCGATATTTCCGCGCTCGCGGATAACCGTATCGCAGTGACGCCGCTGCGGCTCGACATGACCGATGAGCCGTTCATGACGCGTCTGGCGGAGCTTTTCGATTGAGGGACTTGTGGATGCGGCGCGCAGGCGATCCTAATTCTTGCCGCCCTCGAGCGCGCTTTGCAGCATCTGCTTGAGGCCTTCCATCTGGAATGGCTTCTTCAGCATCGGCCGATCCCGGTAGGGGTCGGGCACACCCCGCTCGCCATAGCCGGTGGCAAAGACGAAGGGCATGCCGCGCGCGACAAGCGCATCGGCGACCGGTAAGACCGGCTCGCCATCGAGATTGATGTCGAGGATTGCGAGATCGAAGTCCGCGGTCTTCGCCGCCTGCAAGGCCTCCTCCATGCGCCCGGCTTCCGCGGCGACGGTATAGCCAAGCTCGGCAAGCATGTCCTCGAGCAGCATGCGGATCATCAACTCGTCCTCGACGACGAGCACCCGCTTGGCCGCTGGCGGCTGAGCTTGGGTGACAGCTGTCATCCCCTCTCCGGCTTTGCGATCGCGCACGTGAGGTAGAGGGCACCAGAGCGGCAAGGCGAAGTTGAGGCACCCGCCGGCTCATCTGCAAGCGCTTGGATTTACGTCGCTTTCGCCGTGCTGTCTGGCCGAGCGGGTTTTGCGTTAAAGTCGGCAAGGAGGCTCGGCGTGCCCAAGCAATTGCCTGGCGAGGACAATGTCGGCCGCATGCAGTTCCTGCTCGGCCTGCGCCGGCGCGGCATCAGCAATCCGGCCGTGCTGCGCGCCATGGACGAGGTGCCGCGCGAACATTTCGTCGAAGGCGGGTTGGTGGACAAAGCCTACGCCGATCAGGCGCTACCGATCGCCTGCGGGCAAACCATCAGCCAGCCCTATGTGGTCGCCTTCATGACCGAGCAGCTCGGCGTCCAGGAAAACCATCGTGTACTCGAAGTGGGCACCGGCTCGGGCTATCAGGCCGCCATTCTCTCCCGCCTTGCGCGCGAGGTGATCAGCGTTGAGCGGTACCGCACGCTGGCGGAGGCCGCGCAAGAGCGACTGGCGGCGTTGGGCTACGATAACGTCGAGGTGCGTTTGGGAGATGGTCTCGCCGGCGTGCCCGAGCGCGCGCCCTACGACCGCATCATGGTCACCGCCGCGGCCGAAACCATTCCCGAAGCGCTTCTTGAGCAACTTGCTGAGAATGGGGTGATGGTGTTGCCGCTCGGGCCGCACGCAGGTCCGCAACAGCTGGTGAAGCTCGCAAAGGGTGAACAAGGAATTAAGCAGGAGGATCTGATCGGGGTGCGTTTTGTGCCGCTTTTACCCGGAAAAGCGCGCGAACTGTAACGATCTAGTTCATGCGGCGGCAAGGTTGAGGCCGCGTAATCGCTTAAAGTCGTATTAACCCGCACGGTATTAACTCGGCACGCGTGTTGCGTACGGGTAGGGGTGGCATGTCGTGCGTTGTTGAGATGTTGCGCTCGCGGCGCTTGCCGCGAGCAGCCGTGCTGGCGCTGATCAGCGCCGCCATTGCCGGCTGCAGCGCCGACACATCTCGATTCAATGACAATCCATTCGCCTCTCTCACCCGTCCCGAGGCGACCGCTTCGATCCCACAGACACAAACCGCGCAGGCCCCGCAGCCTTCCGCTGGCGCAGGGGGCGGTAAAACCTTGGCCTCGAACGGCACCGGATCGGTGGTGCGCAAGTCCTCCGGCAATTGGAGCTGGGACGGTGGGACGGCGATCACGGTCGCGCCCGGCGATAGCGTCGAGACCATCGCCAAGCGTTATGGCGTGCCGGCCTCCGCCCTCATGCAAGCCAACAACATTGCCGCGCCCGCAACGCTTCATCCCGGCCAGCACTTGGTCATTCCGCGCCACACCGCGACGCGCCTTGCAGCCGCGGCCGCGCCGCGCCCTGCTGCTCCCACGGCGGCTGTCCCAGCCGCCAATGCCGCCGGAAACCAGAACGTTCATGTTGTCGCTGCCGGCGACACGCTGAGCAAGATTTCGCATCGTTATCACAAGTCGATCAACGAGATTGCGAAAGCAAACAACGTTGAGCCGACCGCAACCCTCAATGTCGGTGAGCGTCTCATCATTCCGGGCGCGCAGGCGCCGGCAGTGAAGGCCGCCGCTGCGGTGAGCCCCGCGCCGCAAAGGCCGGTCGTCGCTTCGGCGGCACCAAAGGAAGCCGAGCCGGTGCCCAGCGCGAGTGTCGTCGCGCCGGCCGATGCGCTAGACAAGGAGGCCGCGAAGCTCGCGGACACAAACATCGTCGTGCCAAAATTCCGCTGGCCGGCAAACGGGCGCGTCATCGCCGGCTACGGCCCCACGACCAATGGCCAGCAAAACGACGGCATCAACATTGCGCTGCCGGAGAATACGCCTGTGAAGGCCGCGGAAGACGGCGTCGTGGCCTATGCCGGTAACGAGCTCAAGGGCTACGGCAACCTCGTTCTGGTGCGCCATCCCAACGGTTACGTCACCGCCTATGCCCACGCCAAGGAACTCTTGGTCAAGCGCGGCGATCAGGTTAAGCGCGGCCAGGTGATCGCGCGCTCCGGCCAGAGCGGCAATGTCAACACGCCGCAGCTGCATTTCGAAATCCGCAAGGGGTCGTCGCCCCTCGATCCGACGCGATTCTTGAACGGCGCGTGACGCGCAACAGACAACGCGTCACCTGTCTGACTTGCGTCCTTTGTCCTCAAGCCTGACCCCAAGTCGGCCCGCAAGATCCTGCACGTATTGCCAGGCGACGCGGCCCGAGCGCGCCCCGCGCGTGGTCGCCCATTCGAGCGCCTCCCGGTGCGTCTTCTCGCGCGGATGCGCGATCCGGTAGTGAGCGATATAGCCATCTACCATCGCCAAAAATTCGTCCTGGCTGCAGCGATGGAAGCCGAGCCACAGGCCGAAACGATCCGATAAGGACACCTTCTCTTCTACCGCCTCGCCGGGATTGATCGCGGTCGAGCGCTCGTTCTCCATCATGTCGCGCGACATGAGGTGGCGCCGGTTCGACGTCGCGTAGAAGACCACGTTGTCCGGCCGGCCCTCGATGCCTCCTTCCAGCATGGCTTTGAGCGATTTGTAGCTGGTATCCTCGGCTTCGAAGGACAAGTCATCGCAGAACACGATGAAACGGTAAGGCGCCCCGCGCATGAGCGCCATCAGGTCGGGTAGGCTTTCGATGTCCTCGCGGTGGATCTCGATAAGCTTGATGAGCCCGTCGCTTGCCTTGCGCCGTCCATGCGCGGCATTCACCGACGCATGCACGGCTTTGACCAGCGATGATTTGCCCATGCCGCGCGCTCCCCACAACAAGGCGTTGTTCGCCGGAAGCCCGCGAGCGAAGCGCTCCGTGTTCTCGAGGAGCACATCGCGCAGGCGGTCGATCCCTTTGAGCAGCGACATCTCCACGCGATTGACGTTTGCGACCGGCGCGAGCCGCCGCTCGTCTGGATGCCAGGAGAACGCGTCCGCCGCCGCGAAACGCGGCGTTTCCGGCGTGCGGGGGGCGAGCCGTTCGAGCGCGCTGGCAACGCGCTCGAACGAGTCCTGCGAAGGAGCGCGTTGCGCGGCGGTGCGCTGGCGCGAGGAGGGCGGGGGCCTTTGGACGCGTTTCGCCATGGGATGAAATCGTGCGCGCCGCACCCTTACCGGGGCGCTGGCGGACCTGCAAGATCGCAGTGCCGAGCGGCTGAATCGGCCGAATTCGCAAGGCAAACCCAGCGTTGCAATTGGAGCGCTGACCGCTATAGTCCGCGCCGATTTTGCCGGTCGACTTCGGCAGCGCCGGCGCGCGGCGCGCCACCCGAATGCCTAAGCACGAAGGATAGCGAAATGTTCGTGACGCCCGCTTTTGCCCAAGCGAGCAGCCCGTTCGGCGGCGACAGTATGTGGGTGCAGTTGCTGCCCTTCGTTCTCATCTTCGTGATCATGTATTTTCTGATCCTGCGACCGCAGCAAAAGCGGGCGAAGGAACATCAGGAGTTGGTCAAAAACTTGCGCCGCGGCGATACGGTCATTACCTCCGGGGGGCTCGTCGGCAAGGTCACCAAGGTCGTCGATGACGATCAGATCGAGGTCGAAATCGCCGACGGGGTGCGGGTGCGCCAGGTGCGCGGGATGGTGTCGGGCGTGCGCGCCAAGGGTGAGCCGGTCAAGGATGAAGGCGGCTCGAGCTGAGACCGGCCGCCGCGCGAACCGGGACGAGCCATGCTCTATATTTCGAAGTGGAAGGCGACGGCGATCCTGCTCACGGCGCTGATCTGTTGCCTGTTCGCAGTCCCTAATTTCTTTCCGGAGAGCACGGTCAAACGCTGGCCGGCATGGGCGCAGCGCCACATCGTGCTCGGGCTTGATCTGCAGGGCGGCTCGCACATCCTGTTGGAGGTCGATGCCAACGACGTGCGTCGCCAGAAGCTCTTGACCCTGCAAGACGACGCGCGCCGGGTCCTGCGCCAGTCGCCTCCGGTTGGTCTCACCCGCGCGCCCGTGATCCGCGGCAACTCGGTCGAGGTGGCCATTCGCGAGAGCGATCTGCAGCAAGGACTGACGCGGCTGCGAGAACTGGCGCAGCCGCTCGGCGGCTTCATCGGCAGCACCGGCGCGCGCTCGATCGATATCGAGAACGTCGGCGGCGGGGTGGTCCGCCTCACCCCCACCGAGCCCGCGCTGCTCGAGCGCACCCGGCAGGTCGTCGATCAATCGGTCGAGATCATCGGTAAGCGCGTCAATCAACTCGGTCTGGTCGAGCCGTCCATCCAGCGCCAGGGCAATGATCGCATTCTCGTGCAGGTGCCGGGTCTCGGCGATCCCCAGCAGTTGCTCGAAATTCTCGGCAAGACGGCGAAGCTGACATTCCGCCTTGTCGATACGTCCATGCCGGCCGAGCAGGCGCTCCAAGGGCGCCCGCCGCCGGAATCCGAGATCGTCTACGGATCGAAGGCGGAGAACCGCCAACCCTATCTGCTCGAGAAGCGAGTGATTGTATCCGGTGAGGAGCTCACCGACGCGCAGCCGAGCTTCGACCAGCGCACCAGTGAGCCGATCGTCACCTTCAAGTTCAATACCTCCGGCGCGCGCAAATTCGCGCAGGTGACCCAGGAAAATGTCGGCCGGCCGTTTGCGATCGTACTCGATGACGAGGTCATTTCCGCCCCAGTCATCCGCGAGCCGATCTTGGGCGGAAGCGGGCAGATCTCCGGCAACTTCACCGTGGAATCCGCCAACAACCTCGCCATCCTTCTGCGCGCCGGCGCGCTACCGGCCAAGCTCACGGTGATCGAGCAGCGCGTGGTGGGCGCGGGCCTGGGGGCGGATTCGATCGAGAAGGGCAAGCTCGCGTCTTACTTCGGCGCCGCCCTCGTCGTCGTCTTCATGGTGGTGACCTATGGGCTCTTCGGCGTGTTCGCCAGCATCGCGGTTGGCGTCAACGTGGGCATGATCTTCGGCATTCTGTCGCTGCTCAATGCAACCCTCACGCTGCCGGGCATCATCGGCATCGTGCTCACGATCGGGATTGCGGTCGACAGCAACGTGCTCATCTACGAGCGTATTCGCGAGGAGGTTCGCACCGGCCGCACGCCCATTACCGCGATCGACGCCGGTTTCACGCGGGCGCTGGCGACGATCCTCGACTCGAACATCACGACGTTCATCGCCGCGGCGGTGCTGTTCTTCTTCGGCAGCGGGCCGGTGCGCGGCTTTGCCGTGACGCTCGGCATCGGCATCATCACGACCGTCTTCACCGCCTTTACCCTAACGCGGCTGATCGTGGCTTGGTGGGTGAGATGGGCGCGTCCCCGGCAGCTGGCGATTTCATAGGCGAAACGTGCGGCTACATCCGAAACTCCCGCTGCTGCGGATCGTCCCGGACGACACCAAGTTTGATTTCATGCGCTTTCGGCGCATCAGTTTTCCCGCGTCCGCGGCGCTGTCGATCCTCGCCATCCTGCTCTACTTTTTTCACGGGCTCAATTTCGGCATCGACTTCGTGGGCGGCACGCTGATCGAGGTGCAGGCGAAAAGCGGTCTGGCGGATCTTGCCAAGATGCGCTCGACGCTCAGCGGGCTTGGGCTCGGCGACGTGCAGCTGCAAGAGTTCGGCGGGCCGGAGAACGTGCTGATCCGCGTCGCCCAGCAGCCGGGGGGGGAGCAGGCTCAGCAGGTCGCGATCAACAAAGTACGCGAGGCTTTGGGCAGCGAAGTCGATTACCGCCGGGTCGAGGTGGTCGGGCCGCGCGTGTCATCGGAACTGTTGGCGAAGAGCACGATCGGGCTTGGGCTCGCCATTTTCGGCATCCTCATCTATCTCTGGTTCCGCTTCGAATGGCAGTTCTCGCTCGGCGCCATGATCGCGAACGTGCACGATCTGGTGCTGACGATCGGCTACATGTCGTTGACCCAGATCGATTTTGATTTGTCGAGCATTGCGGCGCTTCTCACCATTCTCGGCTACTCGCTCAACGACACCGTCGTGATCTACGACCGCATTCGCGAAATGCTGCGCCGCTACAAGCGCATGTCCATGCCGGACCTGCTCAACATCTCGGTCAACTCGACGCTGTCGCGCTCGATCATCACGCACGTGACCGTGACACTCGCGCTGCTGGCGCTTCTTCTCTTTGGCGGACATGCCATCCACAGTTTTGTGGCGACCATGATCTTCGGTGTCGTGCTGGTCGGCACCTATACCTCGGTCTTCATCGCCGCGCCGATCCTGATCTATCTCGGCGTCGGAACGACGCGCATGGAAGCAGAGGAGGGGGCGGGCAAAGAGAGGGCATCCACCGCGAGGCCGTGATAGCTCGAGGTGCGCCCTTAGGCGCACCGTGTGGAGCCCGATGCAGGATGCATTTGCCCATTGCGAGGGGCTCGTCCGGGCGGCAGACAAGGACCGCTTTCTCACCACCTTGTTTGCTCCCGCCGAGCATCGCAACGCGCTTCTTGCGCTCTACGCGTTCAATCTGGAAATCGCCCGCGTGCGCGAGGTGGCGCACGAGGCGCTGGCGGGGGAGATCCGGTTGCAATGGTGGAGCGACGCGCTCGAGGGCCGCGGCGAGGGCCATCCGGTCGCGGCGGTGCTGCTCGCAACCATCGCGCGCTATCAGCTGCCGCTGGAGCCATTTCAGACCTTGCTCGAGGCGCGCAGGTTCGATCTCTACGACGAGCCGATGCGCAGCCTGGTCGATTTTGAAACGTATGCGGAGGGCGCATCGGCGGGGCTTATCGTGCTCGCGACACGAATTCTCGCCGGCATCGATACCGGCGCGCTAACCCGCCATGCGGGCCTCGCCCACGCCATTGCCGGGCTGCTCGCGGCATTTGCGATCCACGCCGCGCGCGGCCAACTCTTCGTGCCACTCGATATCCTGACGCGCCATGGAGCAACCCCCGAGGACGTCGCGGGAGGGCAGGCGACGCCGCAGTTGCGCGCGGCACTCGCCGAGTTGCGGGCGCACGCCCGCCAGCATCTGGGCGAGGCACAAAGGCTTCTTGCGGCCGCGCCGGCCGCGGTCATGCCCGCGTTGCTGCCGGTCGCGCTCGCGGGGCCGATGCTCGCGCGCATGGAGCGGCGCGGCTACGACCCGTTCACGCCGGTTGAACTCGCACCGTGGCGGCGACAGCTGATCATCTGGCGCGCGGCCAAGCGGCCGCGTCACATTTTCCGCTGAGCTAGAAGGCGAAGCGGTCGCGCAGGTTGCGCCGATCGGCGAGGATTTGCGCGACCAGGCTGCGTTCATCGTCGTTGGCGATGAGCGAGTCGATCAAATCGACCTGATTCGTGGCAACGAGCTCGAGGATTTCGCTGCGTACTTTCCCCGATGCAGCGCGGGGCAAAGCCGATGTCACCTGTAGGTGCTCGGGCAATCTCGGAAGCGAAGCATTCTCGGCGGCGAGGAATTCGCGCAAACCGCGCTCGGTGAGCCCCGAATCGCCTTCGACGAAGGCGTAGAGGCCGGTTCCGGCCCGGCGATCGGGGAAGGGGACAACGACCGCCTCGCGCACCTGCGGGTGCGCCTTGAGCCGAGCGGCGATGCGAGGCGCGTCATGGATGAGACGGGTGCCGCCTCCCTCGCGATCTGCAACGTGGAGCACATCGCGGGTGATCGCGTAATAGAGCTTCTTGCCAGTCGCCATCCAGAGGCGGGTCAACAGGCTTTTCTTCGCGAGTACGCGCCGCTCGGCGCAGGTGAGAGCATCGGGCACATAGCGCCGCTTGTGCTTGAGTAGGTGGCGTAGGTCCTCATAGGCGGCGATACGGAAGAGCCAAGAGCGGCGCGAGAAGCGAGCGGCAAGCTGGAAATCGGTGAGATAGGCGCGCCCGTCGCGTCCGCGCAGCCAGTTCTGTTCTTTGGCTAGATCATTGTGGCAGATGCCGGCACGATGCAGCTTCCGTAACGCTGCCTTGGCAGAGCGAAAGTAGCTGCGCTCGCCGTGCGGTTTCGCAATATGCAGCGGCAACCCATCCATCCAGCCGCGGATCAGCGCATTGTGACCGGCGAACAGGAGCGGCGGCGCAACCCCGAGCTCGCCAGCGATGGCGAGCGCGCGCCGCTCGCGGGCAAACAGATGGCGCGCCAAACCGAGAGACCACCACGGCACTTCGTCGATCCGACGCAGCACCGCCTCGATTTCTCCGGCAGGCGTAGCGAACCGCCCCCGTTCGATGGTCGAAAAAAGGTCGCGCTTGAGCACCACGCTCGATTTCCAGTGCTCGGTGATCTCGCGCGGCAAGCTCATTATTCCGCCGCCACGGCGCGCTCGTCGCCGACGATCCAGCGCTCGAGATCCGCAAGCGCGCGCCGCGTGATCGCGCGTTTCTTCGTGAGCACTTTTTCGCTCCCGCGAAGGCGCGCGCCACCTTCACCCTTGAGGGCATGGGCGAGGGGCGGAAACAAACCGAAATTGACATTCATGGGCTGATAGGAGCGCGCCTGCGCCGGCTGCGCGCTGCCGGTGCTGTCCATGTGGCCGCCGGTGATATGTGCAAGCAAGGCGCCGTGCGCGGTCGTCGGAGGTGGCGGCGCGAGGAATCGGCCGAGCCGTTCGGCGGCGGCGAAGCGGCCGGCGAGGAGTCCCATGGCGGCGGATTCGACGTAGCCCTCGCAACCGGTGATCTGGCCGGCAAAGCGCAGACGCGGCTGCGCCCTGAGCCGTAATGTGCCGTCGAGCAGCTTCGGCGCGTTGAGGAAGGTATTCCGGTGAAGGCCGCCGAGACGCGCGAACTCGGCGCGCTCGAGGCCGGGAATGGTTCGGAAGATGCGCGTCTGCTCGCCGTGTTTGAGCTTGGTCTGGAACCCCACCATGTTGAAGAGGCTGCCGAGCCGGTTGTCCTGGCGCAGCTGAACGACAGCGTAGGGCTTTACGTCCGGTGCATGCGGGTCGGTGAGGCCAAATGGCTTCATCGGACCGTGGCGCAGCGTATCGCGGCCGCGCTCCGCCATCACCTCGATTGGCAAGCAGCCGTCGAAATAGGGCGTCTCCCAGTCGTGAAAGGCGACCTTCTCGCCTGCGAGCAAGGCGTCAACGAACGCGTCGTATTGTTCGCGTGTGAGCGGACAATTGATGTAAGCGGCGGCGGAGCCGCCGGGTCCGGCCTTGTCGTAGCGCGACTGCAGCCAGGCGCGTGACATATCGATCGTATCGCGGTGAACGATCGGGGCGATGGCATCAAAGAAGGAAAGCGCGTCCTCGCCCGTGAGCGTCGCAATCGCCTCGGCGAGCGCCGGCGAGGTGAGCGGTCCGGTCGCGATAATGACGCTGTCCCAGTCGGCGGGCGGTATGCTTGCGATCTCTTCGCGGCGGATGTCGATCAGCGGCTGCGCCGCGAGCGCCGCGGTCACAGCTGCGGCAAAGCCCTCGCGGTCGACGGCCAAGGCGATGCCGGCCGGCACCTGATTGGCGTCGGCCATGCGCATGACGAGCGAGCCCAGGCGGCGCATTTCCTCATGCAGGAGCCCGACGGCGTTGAGTTCTTTGTCGTCGGAGCGGAACGAGTTGGAGCAGACCAATTCGGCAAGCGCGGAAGTCTTGTGGGCCGCAGTCGTGCGCAGCGGGCGCATCTCATGGAGCACGACGGGAACAGCGCTCGCAGCGAGCTGCCAAGCCGCCTCGGCTCCGGCAAGCCCGCCGCCGATCACGTGCACTGCTAGCGACGCCTCGTCAGCCATGGACAGAAATTATTCCTGTCCCGACGAGGCGACAATGCAGGCGCCACCTGAAGGTGGCGCCTGGCAGGTCGATATTGGATGGCTGTCTTTACGCGCTTTTTTGCCGCCGAGTGGGCTGGTTTGTCCTAACGAGCGCCTGCAACGGGCGTCCCTCAGATCGTAGATTCCGCAAGGTGCTCATAACGACCCTGCCGACGAGCGCCAGTATCACCATGAGGAACGGAGTGAATGCCGTCCAAAAAATTGTAAGAAAGATCATCTCGTTGCCGGTTATTTGCGGATGGGGAAACGAGCGCCCGCAAACGCGGGCGCTGCGTGGATTTATGAGCTTACGCGCTGAGCGCTATCCCACGCGATGCGCGGGATGTCCGACCGCGTGATGCCGATATCGGCCAGCTCGCGGTCGCCGAGCTGATAGAGTTCCCTCAGGCTCTGGTTGTAGCGGCGCCAAGCGCGGAGGAAGTTCACGATTGCGACTAACATTGTCTTGCCTTTCCTCCCGGCTAAGCCGGGCTTTTTCAAACTTCGAACGTAAAATAGGGTTCCATTGTGCAGTGCATTAGACCGCATGTTGCGCCGCAGATATGCGTTTTATGCATACATTAAGCTACTGGTTCTTCTTCGAAATTTGACGATTCCCATAGCTCGGAAGCTGCGAATTCAGGGCTAGTTCCGAAGCGGAACAGCGGTGACTGACCGTCGACGCCGCCCCACCGCAAAGGCGGCGATAGCGAGTCCTTGCGCAAGCGCGGCGGCAGCAAACAGCTGTGGAGCCGTGCCGGAGGTGGCGCCTTCGGCATGCAGCGTAAAGCTCCTGATCACACCGAAGGCGGCCGGCGCGAAGGCGTAGGCGCACTGAGAGATCGCGACGATGAGGGCGACCACCCGCGGCACGTCCTCGTCGACGAACTCGACCTGCGCAATGACTGGCGGCAATGACGTCGAATTGCCGAAGCCGATGCCGAACAAGGCGATCCCAAGCCACAGCAGCGGAATGCTCGAGCCCGCCGCAGCAATGAAAGCCATGGACCCGATCATCTGCACGGCGCAACTTGCACATGCCACCAACCGCCGGTCGACCCCGAGCGGGATGATCCAGCCAACCAGCGTACGGCCGGCAATTGCCAAAGCTGTTGCCAGCCCCATCGCCACGCCCGCCTGTTGCGCGCCCAGTACGGGCGCCATGAGCGAGAACAGATGCGCGACCAGGCCAATCTGCGCGAACAGTCCCAATGCCATTCCGGCGGCAAGCGTCAGGAATGCGATATCGCTCCAGAGCAGCAACCCAGAGCGTGGGTTCGCAACAGCTTGAGTGAAGCGGATCGGGAGCGCGCCGGGCGCGTTGCCGTCGGGCGCCAAACCCATCCGCTGCGGAGTGCGGGACAAGAGTTCTTCGGCGAGAACCCACATCACGGCGGCCATGATTGAGCCGATCAACATCGTTGCGATCGGAAATCCCAACCGATCGATCGCGGCCACCCAGAGCGGCGAGAAAATGACGCCGCCGATACTCCCACCGTTGTAAGCCACTGCGAGCGCGGCCGGTCGTCCGCGCACGAACCAGGGCGACACGATCGCGTTGACCGCTACGGCGCTCATTGCGCCCCAACCCGCTCCGCTGAGCAGCGCGGCCGCGAACAGCTGCCAGCGTGTATTCGCGATAGCCCAGCCGAGCGTGCCGAGCGCGAGCGAGAGAGCCGCTGCCTTCGTCACCGCCGAAGCACCAAAGCGTCGGTAAAAAGCCGGCAGATTGGCTCCCACAGCGGCGCCGATAAGAAAATGCACGGTAACCGCCGTGGATATCAGGGCCACTGGCCATCCCGTTGTCTCGTGGACAGCGCTCAGATAGACGGGCGGCCCATAGAACCCCATTCCCCAACCGAAGAGAGCGAGAACGAAGGCAGCGCCGACCATCCACCATCCATAGAACGTGCTGCCAGCGGTCTGCGTGGTTGTCATGCGGGCATTGTGCTCCAATGCGCCGAGCCACGTTACGGTAATGACCGAAGCATCAGGTCGAGGAGCGGTGTAGGGTACGGATGGCCTATTTGGGAGTTCAGCAATGGCGAGCTATGCGATGTTTGCCACGGTCGCGTCGCTTGTGGGCGACCCCGCACGTGCGGGAATGCTCCATGCGCTAATGGACGGACGTGCGCTGACAGCCTCAGAGCTGGCGCAGGTCGGCCGTGTCACGCCGCAGACCGCAAGCGGTCACCTGACGCGTATGGCTGCGGTCGGCCTTCTCAGCCTGGAGAAACAAGGCCGGCATCGCTACTACCGCCTCGCGTCGCAAGCGGTCGCACAGATGATCGAAAGCATCATGCAAGTCGCATCCGGCTTGGAGGGTAAGCGACCGCTCTTTGTCGGTCCCAGAGACGTAGCCCTCAGAACGGCGCGAACGTGCTACGACCATCTTGCCGGCCGTCTCGGCGTTGCGCTCGCAGATGCCCTCGTGGCAGGTGGCTACGCTGAGCTGGCGAGCGATGCGGGATTGGTAACCGACGCCGGCATCCAACTCCTCAACCGAATGGGAATCGATGTTGATGCCTTGTTGGCACGGCGCGGTAAGCGCGCCTCGCGCGTCCTCTGCCGGCCCTGTCTCGATTGGAGCGAGCGGCGACCGCATTTGGCGGGCGCAGTCGGGGCAGCACTCTGCGCCCACAGCTTCCAGAATGGCTGGATTCGTCGCATCCCCGCGAGCCGCGCGGTCGCCATCACCCCGAAAGGGCAGCGCATCTTTCGAGAAGATTTTGGCGTGCACTTGGAATAGCGGCGCCCCTCAATTCAGCCTTATTCCACTTTCTTTGAACACTTGGCCCCACCGGTCCAGCTCTTTGCGCACGAAAGCGTCGAATTCTTCGGGCGTGCTGCTGACCGCGGTGATCCCCGCCCTCTCAAGTCTCTCGGCAATGACGGGATCGGCGTACATCCTGACGACTTCATGCTGAATCTTGTCGATGACCGTGCGTGAGGTGCCGGCAGGCGCCACGAGCCCGATCCAGGTCGAGATATCATCGAGCGCCGGAATACCGGCTTCGACCGCGAGCGGCCGCACCTCCGGCAAGGCTGGCAACGGCCGGCTGTTGAGCTTGGCGAGCGCGCGTAACTTGCCGCTGTGGATGAGGGGAAGGCTCGTGGCCGCGCCGTCGATGATGTAATCGACGGCGCCGGTCAGGAGACCCTGTACCGTCGGTGCGCTGCCGTTGAACGGAATGTATTGCACGTCGAGGCCGGCCTCGCGGTTGAACAGATAGCCGGCGAGCCGTGTAGTGATGATCCCCGCGCCATAGTTGAGCTTGCCGGGATTTGCCTTGGCGCGTGCGATCAGCTCCTTGACGGTCTTCGGGCCATCTTCGGCGCGCACGCTCAGGAGCGACGTGTTCTTGGATGCGAGCGTGATCGGCGCAAAGTCCTTGAGCGGGTCATAAGAGAGATTGCTGGTCGCGAGCGGATTGAGCACCAGTGTGACATCCATTGCCGCCAGCAGCGTGTAGCCGTCGGCCGGCGTTTTAGCGACGCGCGCTGCGGCAATCGCGGTATTGGCGCCAGGTTGATTTTCGACCACCACCGGCTGTCCCCAGATCTCGCTTAGCCGTTGCGCGATGACGCGCGCGAGGATGTCGGTCGGCCCGCCCGGCGGGAACGGGACGACGATTTTGACCGGCCGCGTGGGGAAGGCCTCGGGGCGTTCTTGCGCCGCGGCGGTTGCGATCACCAACGCCGCCGTAATTGCCAGCGCGATTGCACGACGGGTCATGAGACCTTCTCGCACGCAGCCTTTTTTCGGCAATTCTCACCGGTGCGCTTTTGCAAGGCAATCGGCGAATGCGGGCCTCCCATTCAAAATCCTCTGTCCATACGCTAGCCTCGTTTGCACTCGCCCTCCCGAAGGAGACGACCGTGCTCGCTCCCGCTTCGTCCCGGCAAGATCGCATGGCGATGTACAACGCGAACAAGCTCAAGATCGGCTTGTTCGGCGCGAACTGCTCGTCGGGCCGGGCGGTCACGCTCGTCCCCGAGCGCTGGTCGGGGAGTTGGGCGGACAATCTTAAGCTGGCGCGGATGGCCGATGACGCCGGCATCGACTTTCTCCTGCCGATCGGCCGCTGGAAGGGCTATGGCGGCGACACCGACTACCAGGGTGCAACGCTCGAAACCATCACCTGGGCGACCGGCCTGCTCGCCTCGACCAAGCGCGTCACCGTGTTCGGAACGGTGCACGCGCCGCTGTTTCATCCAATCATTGCCGCCAAGGAAATGGTGACCGCCGACCATATCGGCGAAGGCCGTTTTGGCCTCAACATCGTGGTCGGCTGGAACGAGGGCGAATTCACGATGTTCGGCGTCAAGCAGCGCGAGCACGAAGCGCGCTACGAATACGCGCAGGAATGGATCGACGTCATCAAGATGATCTGGTCGGACAAGGAAGATTTCGCCTTCCACGGAAAGTATCTCGACATGAAGGGCATACGCGGCAAGCCCAAGCCCTATGGCGGCTCGCGACCGCTGATCATGAACGCAGGCGCCTCTCCAGTCGGACAGGCCTTCGCGATCCACAACTGCGATGCGTTCTTTCTTCAGGCGTCCCGTACCTCGCTCGACGAGACAGCGCAGAAGGTTGCGACGGCCAAAGGTCAAGCCAGGCAGCGGGGCAGGGAGCTCGGCGTCTATACCGTCGGAGTCATCACCTGCAGGCCGACCAAGAAGGAAGCCGAGGACTATTTCCATTATTCGATTGTCGAGCGTGCCGATTGGAGAGCGGTCGACGACATTCTCGCGCTCAAGAACATCACGGCTCAGAACACGCCGCCGGAAAAATTCCAGCAGATCCGCAGCGGCTACGCGCAGGGCATGGGCGGCTTGCCCATTGTGGGCGACCCGGATCACGTGGCGAGCCAGCTCATCGATCTCAGCAAAGCCGGCCTGACTGGAGTTGCGGTCTCGCTCGTCAACTATCTCGATGAGCTTCCGTTCTTCTGCGACGAGGTTCTGCCGCGCCTGCAACGCGCGGGTCTGCGCGACAAGCAATGATGACGGGCGCCGGCGGCGCGGCGCAGGCGGTTAGCTAGACCTCAGTCCAGTTTCAAGTTGCTGCTTTCCTTGAGGACCTTGGACCAGCGCCCGGTCTCGCTGCGGATAAAAGCCGCGAACTCAGCCGGCGAGCTGCTGCGCAACGCCGGAATGCCGATTTGCTCCAGCTTGTTGGCCAAGGCCCCGTCGCTGTAGATGCTCGCCACCTCGCCATGGATTTTGTCGACGATGCCGGCCGGTGTCCCGGCGGGCGCCACAAGCGATATCCAGGTGGCGCTTTCGTCAAGTCCGGGCAGTTCGGCCGCCACGCTAAGACGGGGAAGGATGGGGAGCGGCCGGTTGCTGTATTTGGCCAGTACGCGGTAATGGCCGCTTTGGATCAGCGGCAGGCTCGTGCCGGTGCTGTCGAGCGCGAAATCGACCGTTCCTGCGAGCACGGCGTGGCCGATCTCGGCGCTGCCCTTGAATGGAACGAGCTGCACATCGATCCCGGCGGCTTTGGCGAACTGGAGCGCACCGAGACGCGAGGTGATGGTACCGGCGCCCATATTGAGCTGTCCGGGATTGGCCTTTGCCTTGGCGATCAGCTCCTTGACTGTCTTGGGTCCATCGCTTCGCACCACCACCAGCGACATGGTCTTGGTCAACAGCGTGATCGGCACGAAATCCTTGAGCGGGTCGTAGGGCAGATTGGGCGCGACCAATGGATTGATCACCATGGTCGTATCCATCGCCGCGAGCAGCGTGTAACCGTCGGCTGCCGCACGCGCCGCTGCTTGCGCGCCGATCGCGGTATTGCCGCCGGCGCGGTTTTCGATCAGGGCCGGTTGGCCCCAATCCTCGGTCATGCGCTGTCCGACGAGGCGTGCGATCGTGTCCGCCGGTCCGCCCGGAGGAAACGGCACGATGATACGGATCGCGCGGTTGGGATAGCTCTTGGCCTCCGCATCGAGTGTTGCCTGTGCCTGGGCGTGCTCAAGCGTCAGGGCTATAGCAACAGCGGCGATGAGAATGCGTGACACCATCGGCGTTTCAGTCGAGCTTCATTGCGACTGTCTGGATAGTTTTGGCCCGAGGTCGGCTTGCATGCAGGCTGGCGATGATATCGAACCAGAACGTGATTAAATAGGCTGCGACATCGTCGAGGATGCTGCCATGTGGCCGGACCGCCGTCTCATCGAGTTGTTCAAGATCGAGCTTCCAATCGTGCAGGCGCCAATGGCCGGCGCCATGGATTGGGAACTCGCGGCGGCCGCGGCGCAGGCGGGCGCGCTCGGGTCGCTCCCCTGCGCGATGCTCAATGGGGATCAGATCCGGGAGCAGATGGCTAAAATCCGCGCGCGCACGAGCAAGCCCATCAATCTCGGCTTCTTCTGTCACACCCCTCCGGCGCTCAACAACGAGCGAGAAGCGCGCTGGCGTGTGAAGCACTCCGTCCCTATTATCGCGAGCTCGCCATCGATCCGGCGGCGCCGATCCCCTCGAGCAACCGCGCGGCCTTCGACGCCGCCTTCTGTGAGGTCGTGGAGGAGCTCAAGCCCGAAGTCGTCAGTTTCCACTTCGGCCTGCCGGAGCCGACTCTGGTGAAGAGGCTCAAGGACGCGGGCTGCGTCATCATCAGCTCGGCCACGACCGCCGCTGAGGCGCGTTGGCTCGAAGCGCGCGGGGTCGATGCCATCATTGCGCAGGGCTACGAGGCCGGTGGGCACCGCGGCATCTTCTTGACCGACGACGTCGCGACTCAGGCGGGAACCTTCGCGCTTGTCCCGCAGATCGTTGATGCGGTGAAGGTTGCGGTCATCGCCGCCGGCGCGATCACCGATGCGCGCGGGATCGCGGCCGCGTTTGCGCTCGGCGCTGCCGGCGTCCAGATCGGCACGGCCTATCTATGGTGCCCCGAGGCGAAGATTTCGGCGGCGCATCGCGCCGCCCTCAACTCGGCGCGTGACGACGGCACCGCGTTGACCAATCTCTTGACCGGCCGCGCCGCGCGCGGCATCGTCAACCGAGTGATGCGCGAGATCGGACCGATGTCCGACGTGGCGCCCGAATTTCCGCTCGCCGCTGGCGCGCTCGCGCCGTTGCGCGCCAAGGCGGAGGCGGAGGGCTCGGGCGACTTCTCGCCGATGTGGGCCGGGCAAGCAGCCGCACTCGGCCGCGCAGCGCCCGCCGGCCAATTGACCAAGATGCTCGCCGCCGAGGCGCTCGAGCAGATGCGGACACTCGCCGGATCGCGGGCGCCTTAGCCGCGCGTGATGCGCAGGCGCGTACCCCAAGGATCGGCGGTTGCAATGCCGGCGGACGTCGCTGCGAACTCCGCTCCCGCCTGTGCAAGCCGCGCCTTTCCCGCGTCGAATGCCGTGGCATCGGCTGCCTCGAGCGCGAGCCAAGACAAGCCAGCGCGGTTTTCGTTACGCTCTCCCGCGGCGGCGCTGTGCCAGACATTGGCGGCGATGTGATGATGATAACGGCCCGATGACATGAAGGTCGCGCCGTGGCGGCGGCGGGTGACATCGAGCCCGAGCGTGTCGCGATAGAAGGCCTCCGCGCGCGCGACATCGCCGACGCGAAGATGCACGTGGCCGATGCGCAGCCCGTCCGGCGCACTCGGATAGGTCGCGCCGGGCGCAACTTCCCGCAGGATACTGTCGATGTCGAGCGGGTCGGTGGTGATCTTCAGATCGCTCCCGGTCCATTCCCAAGTCTCCGCGGGGCGGTCGTAATAGACCTCGACACCGTTTCCTTCCGGGTCGTCGAGATAGAATGCCTCGCTCACCGCATGGTCGGATGCGCCCGTGAGTGCCACCTTGCGTCGCGCGACATGCAAAATCCAACGCGCGAGATCGCCGCGCGTCGGCATGAGGAAAGCGGTGTGATAGAGACCCGCTTCGCGCGGATCGTCGGGCATGGCATCGGGGCGATGCTCGAGGTGAACGAAGGGCACCCCACCGGCGCCGAGCGTTGTGCGCTCGTTCGTGCGGTCCAGCACGGCGAGGCCGAGCACGTCACGGTAGAAGGCGGTGACGCCTTCGATCTCGCGCACCTTGAGCCCGACCGCGCCGATATGCAGCGGGGTACGGTTGGCGAAGGTCGGGATGCTGGACGGGTTCGGGGCATCCATGACAGCTATATCGACGCTTCCGGTCGTCGGCGCAATAGTTGCTTGCGCACGGTTGGCGCCGCAAAAGCGGCTCTGCTATGAGGGTCGCCGAGCTTGGTCGGCTCCAGGAGATTCCCATGTCGGTCGATCCCGAGACCGTGCGCCGCATCGCGCAGCTTGCGCGCATTGCGGTCGCCGAGCACGAGATTGAGCATCTGCGCGGCGAGCTCAATGCCATTCTCGCCTTTGTCGAGCAATTGTCGGAGGTCAATGTCGAAGGTGTCGAGCCGATGACCTCGGTCATTCCGATAGAAATGAGAAAGCGCCCGGACGTCGTCACCGACGGAGGCATTCCCGACGCCATCCTCAAGAACGCTCCGGCGGCGGAGGAAGATTTCTTCGTCGTACCGAAGGTGGTGGAATAAGCCGGCGCGCAGCTTAGTCCACCATGCTCGACCGAGCGCAGCGAGACCCGAGCATTTCGAGAGGCTGAGCAGGATCATCTCGAGCCGTGACCGATCTCACGTCGCTGACCCTTGCCGACGCACGCGAGCGCCTTCGCAGACGAGAATTCTCGGCCGCCGAGCTCGCCGAAGCGCACCTGACCGCCATGGAAGAGGCGCGCGCGCTCAATGCTTATGTGCTGGAGACACCGGATCGGGCGCGCGCCATGGCGCAAGCGGCCGATGCGCGCCTGGCCGCAGGTGATGCGCGGCCGCTCGAAGGGGTCGTGCTCGGCGTCAAGGACATGTTCGCGACCAAAGACGTGCGCACCACGGCCTGCTCGCGCATCCTCGACAATTTCCTGCCGACCTACGAGTCGACCGTGGGCGCCAATCTCTGGCGCGACGGGGCGGTGATGCTGGGTAAGCTCAACAACGACGAGTTCGCGATGGGCTCGTCGAACGAGAGCTCGTTTTTCGGGCCGGCGATCTCGCCTTGGCACCGAAGGGGCGCGAATACGCCGCTTGTGCCCGGCGGCTCCTCGGGCGGCTCGGCGGCGGCCGTGGCCGCGCAGCTGTGCCTTGGCGCAACGGGAACGGATACCGGCGGCTCCATCCGCCAACCCGCGGCTTTCACTGGTATCGTCGGCATCAAGCCGACTTACGGCCGCTGCTCGCGCTGGGGCATCGTGGCGTTTGCATCGTCGCTCGATCAGGCGGGGCCGCTCGCACGCACGGTGCGCGACGCCGCGATCCTGCTCACCTCGATGGCAGGGCACGATCCGAAAGACACGACATCGGTCGATCTACCCGTTCCCGACTACGAAGCGGCCGTCGGCCGGTCCATCAAAGGAATGAAGATCGGTATTCCGAAGGAATACCGCGTCGAGGGCATGGCGAGCGAAATCGAGAAGCTCTGGGAACGCGGCGCGCAGTGGCTCGCCTCTGCCGGTGCCGAGATCGTCACGGTCTCGCTGCCGCACACGAAATATGCCTTGCCGGCCTACTACATCGTTGCGCCGGCGGAGGCATCCTCCAATCTCGCCCGCTATGACGGGGTACGCTACGGCTTGCGCATTCCCGGGCGCGACGTCGCCGACATGTACCAGAACACGCGTGCGGCCGGCTTTGGCAAGGAGGTGCGCCGCCGCATCATGATCGGCACCTACGTGCTCTCGGCCGGCTATTACGACGCCTATTACTTGCGCGCGCAAAAGGTCCGCACGCTAATCAAGCACGATTTCGACCAGGTCTTTGCCGCAGGCGTCGACGCCATATTAGCGCCAGCGACGCCATCGGCTGCCTTCGCCATCGGCGAAAAGGGCGGGGATGATCCGGTCGAGATGTATCTCAACGATGTGTTCACGGTGCCGGTGAACCTCGCGGGCTTGCCCGGAATTTCCGTTCCGGGCGGCTTGTCGGCCGAAGGTTTGCCGCTCGGGCTTCAGCTCATCGGCCGCCCGTTCGGCGAGGAGACGCTGTTCTCGCTCGGAAATGTCCTCGAACAAGCGGCCGGACGGCTTTCACCCCAGCGGTGGTGGTAATATCTCGACAATATGCGCTTATGTATTGGATCGGCAGCCCTCACATTGCAAATTTGCTCAGCATCCCGCGATGAACTTCTTCGAGTTCAAAGAGTCCCTGGCGAAGGCCAAGCCGCCGGCCGAACTCACGGTCGCGCTAGCGGCGCTGTGGTGGGCCGGGAAGGACAACTGGGAAAAAGCGCACAATATCGTCATGGACGGGGGCGGCAAGGACAGCGCCTGGGTGCACGCCTATCTGCATCGCGTGGAGGGTGATCTCGACAATGCGCGGTACTGGTACCGACGTGCGCAACGCCCGCTGTCGCGCAAGCCATTTGCCGCCGAGTGGGACGCGATCGCCGAAAGTCTGCTGGAAGCGCAGGTTTGAGCGATTGATGGCCGCTTTACGCGGCGACGCCGATCGCGCAGCGGCGGGTGATCATTCGCTGACCTTGATGTTGGCCGCTTTGATCACTGGCCCCCACCGCTCCATTTCCGCCTTCAGATGCGCGCCGAGTTGTTCGGGCGTGGATCCCACCACGACCACGCCGAGCGCATCGAGCTTGGCTCTGATCTGCGGCTCGGCGAGCGCCGCAACCGTGTCCGCGTGCATCTTGGCGGTGATTTTGGGCGGTGTCTTGGCCGGTACGAAGAAAGCAAACCACGACGACGTATCGTAGCCGGGGACGCCAGACTCGGCGATGGTCGGAATCTCGGGCGCCGCCGCCACACGCCCGTCGGTCGTCACGCCGAGTGCGCGCAACTGTCCGGCTCGAACGAGCGGAAGACCCGACGCCATGACTGCGAATGTGCAATCGACGCGCCCGGCGATCACGTCGGTGTAAGCGGGCGACGCTCCGCGGTAGGGCACGTGGGTGAGATCGACTTTGGCCATATACTTGAACAGCTCGGCACTCATGTGCGGTGAGCTGCCATGCCCGGGAGAGGCAAAGGTGACCTTTCCTGGATCGCGCTTGGCCTTCGCAACAAGATCGGCGACCGAATGCAATGGCGAGGAGTTCGGCACGACCAGCACGTTGGGGAAGAGGCAGATCAGCGTCACCGGGGCGAAATCGGCCAGCGGATCGTAATTGATCGATTCAAAGAGGTAGCGGTTGACGGCCAGTCCAGCCGCGGTGATGTACATGGTGTAGCCGTCGGGAGCGGAGCGGGCGACGAACTCGGAGGCGATATTGCCGCCGGCGCCCGGCTTGTTCTCGATGACCACCTGCTGGCCCCAGATTTCTGAGAGCTGCGCGCCGATGATACGGCCGATGCCGTCGATGCCGCCGCCGGGTGTGAAGGGCACGACGAGCTTGACGACGCGGCTGGGCCAGTCTGTGTCTGCGGCGGCGGTGCGTTGGCCGAGGACCAGCGCAGCTGAGGCCGCCAGCGCGAAAACGCGGCGCCGGTCGAGCCTCCCTTGCGTCTGCCATGTCACGCGTCGACCTTGATCTTCGCTTCCCGTCCGTTATCCGGAGCGAAGCGGCACGCTCATCCGCGCGTCGCGATTTGTTGAGGGTACCGCCGCGGGCGGGGCGGGACAATCGTCCGCGAGCGACCGGATGACCCGGGGTTGCTCTATTTATTTGCCCTTCCCCGCCGCGATCGGCGGGAGATCGGCATCGCTGTTGATGGCCTTTTTGCCGACGTGCTCGCCGCCACTGAGCAGGAATATCCCGAGTGCAACAACAATCAGCGCGCCCAGGATGGCGCCAAGCGCCCCGGTCGGGATCCTGTTGTCGTTCATCGCCGACTCCGATTCATTTGCACCCAAAACCCAACGCCCGTGCCGGGTTGGAAGTTCCAGCGCGCCCGCGCACGCGGAATTGCGGCAGCCTTGTGGCGCGTCGCCGAAGCGTTTAACAGACCGCATGCCCGCTGGGATGCGCGAGCATGACGGATATGGCGACTGTTGGCGGTCCGCCGATGAAATCCAAATTCATCAACGGTAGGACGGGGGATTGGGAGGTCGTGATCGGCATGGAGGTCCATGCCCAGGTGACCTCACAATCCAAGCTCTTTTCCGGCGCCTCGACCGCATTTGGCGGCGAGCCCAATTCACACGTCTCCCTCGTCGACGCGGCCATGCCCGGCATGCTGCCGGTCATCAATGAGGAGTGCATCAAGCAGGCGGTACGCACTGGCCTCGGACTCAAGGCGCGGATCAACTTGAAATCGGTGTTCGACCGCAAGAACTATTTTTATCCCGACCTCCCGCAGGGTTATCAGATCAGCCAGTACAAATCGCCGCTCGTCGGCGAAGGCGAGGTGCTCGTCGATCTGTCGGACGGTGAAACCGTGAGGGTCGGCATCGAGCGGCTGCATCTCGAACAAGACGCCGGCAAATCGCTGCACGACCGTCACACCAGCATGTCGCTCGTCGACCTCAACCGGGCAGGCGTGGCACTGATGGAAATCGTGTCGCAGCCGGATATGCGCTCGTCCGAAGACGCCAAGGCCTACATGGCGAAGCTGCGCGCCATCCTGCGCTACCTCGGCACCTGCGATGGCGACATGGAGAAGGGTAATCTTCGCGCGGACGTCAACGTGTCAGTGCGCAAGCCCGGTGCGCCGCTGGCCACCCGCTGCGAGATCAAGAACCTCAATTCCATCCGTTTCGTCGGGCAAGCGATCGAGAGCGAGGCGCGGCGTCAGATCGACATTCTTGAAGACGGCGGCGAGATCGAGCAGGAGACGCGCTTGTTTGATCCGGCCAAAGGCGAAACCCGCTCCATGCGCAACAAAGAGGAGGCGCACGATTACCGTTATTTTCCCGATCCCGATCTTTTGCCGCTCGAATTGACGGCCGACTATGTCGAGGACTTAAAGGCGCATCTTCCGGAATTGCCGGACGAGAAACAGGCACGCTTCAAGCGTGATTATGGGCTCTCCGGGTACGATGCCGGCGTTCTCGTTGCCGAGCGGGAGACGGCCGATTTCTTCGAAGACGTCGCAAAGGGCCGCGACGCGAAGGCCGCCGCCAATTGGGTCATCAACGAGCTCGCGGGTCGGCTCAACAAAGAGGGGAGGGACATCGCAGCCTCGCCGGTGTCAGCCTCGCAGCTCGGCGCAATCCTCGACCTGATCTCGGCCGGCACCATCTCCGGCAAGATCGCCAAGGATTTGTTCGAGATCTGTTGGCGCGAAGGTGGCGACCCGCGGGCGATCGTGGAGGCGCGCGGTATGACGCAAGTGACCGACGTCGCTGCGATCGAGCCGCTCATCGACGAGATCATCGCCAAGAACCCCGACAAGCTGCAGCAAGCAAAAGCGAAGCCCGCCCTGATCGGTTGGTTCGTCGGTCAGGTGATGAAAGCGTCCGGCGGCAAGGCGAACCCGAAGGCGGTGAACGAGTTGCTCAAAACGAAGCTCGGCCTCTGAAGAGCGACGAGCGCACCGCAGGCCACGCGACACGGACGACACATGATCTTGGTGTTTGTCTGTCCGCGCTCGTCCGCTCCTTGTCGCTCTTGGCGAATCACTTCGCCGGCCGATTCGCTCGATTCGTGCCGGATCGGGCGGTTGGGAGCACCTTGGTGGACCTTTCGACAGAAGATTTTTTGCACAAGTTGTTCAGTATGCTTAACGCCGGGTTGCGAGGGCGTTTTTGAACACACGCGTGTTCCGTGCTTGCTGCATTCGATGCAATCGCGCGAAAATCACCACACCACGAAAACCCTTGTATTATCGACATTTTCGAGCGGTCGAAAAAATATCGCACGTAGCGCTGCGCCGTTGCGCCATGTACGAAGTGATGCGCGCGTCCGGCGTCGCTCAAGGCGCAACATGTAGCGTGGATACGCGCTCGGGCGCGCTGCACCGCGCAAAAACACTGGTTTTTTTATCACGCTGTAGTAATCCCATTGCAGTGGTCGCGATCCCCGCGGGCACTTGGACGATATCGCCACTCACTCAGGCTAGGAGGGCAGCATGGCGAAGAAACGAAGGAAGACGGCGAAGGCAGCGAAGAAGGGCGCCAAGAAGACCAGGCGCCGGAAGAAGAAGTAAGCGCGCGCCGCGCATCAGTCTTCGACTTCGAACGACGTCGATGACTGCGTCAAACGGGCCGGCGCGAGTCGAAACGCGGTGAGCGCATCGCATTTCGATTTTGCCGGCCCAGTCGACGCCCCGAGGGCGTCGGCGAGACAGGGGCTCGAGCTTCTTCGCTTCCGTTCATCGGAGACGGTGAAGAAGAGGTGAGGGGGATCTCCCCCACCTCGCCAGGGGCAGAACTCTGCTGCTGGACTCGTAGCCCCGGCTCTCGCCGACGCCCTCGGTATGTTCGAGCGGAGCGGCCGGTGCGGCCTCGCTCGCGCGAGGCTGGCTCCAGGCGGATAGCGATCTTGCGGCGGCGGACGTAAACGGCGCCTGTATGTTCCGCTGAGAGAGCCGCATGGCCCGCACCGCTGCGAAATCGAGCCGCAACAGGCCTGCGCGAAAAGCGCAATCTCCCTCGACGCGAGGCGATGGCGGCAAGAAACCGATCGACCTCTATTACTGGCCGACGCCGAACGGCTGGAAGATTACGATCATGCTAGAGGAGTGCGCGCTTCCTTACGCGACGATCCCGGTCAATATCTCCAAGGGCGATCAGTTCAAGCCGCAGTTCCTGGCAATCTCTCCCAACAACCGCATACCGGCGATCGTCGACCACGACGGACCAGGCGGCAAGCCGATCGCGATCTTCGAGTCCGGCGCGATCCTTCAATATCTCGGGCGCAAGACCGGAAAATTCTATCCGCAGGACGAGCGTGGTCGCGTCGAAGTCGACCAGTGGCTGTTCTGGCAGATGGCCAATCTCGGCCCCAAGGCCGGTGAGGCCAACCACTTCCGCCATTATGCGGCGGAGAGGCTGCCCTACGCCGTCGAGCGCTTCAGCAACGAGATGAACCGCCTTTACGGCGTGATCGACAAGCGGCTCGAGGACCGCGAGTTCCTCGCTCGCGCCTACTCGATCGCCGATATCGCCTGCATCGGTTGGGCGAGCCGCGCGGAGCGCCACGGCCACGACCTGAGCCGATTTCCAAACGTCCGGCGCTGGCTCAAAACCGTGCTGGCGCGTCCGGCAGTCAAACGAGGTCTGTCGGTGAAGGTCGAAGCGGCCTTTCATGTTGACATGACGGATCCGCAGGTGCGCGCGGTTCTGTTCAATCAGCGCGCGCGCTAGTCTTCCTCCCGCGAGCACAGCGGATCGAGCGCGCGTGTCCGAGCGGGTTTGGCCCGATGCGGCGCGGATGCGAAGTGCTTGACCGGTCCCGAGGTGGCCGATAGGCAAATTCGTGCCGGAGACGTGGCCGAGTGGCTGAAGGCGGCGGTTTGCTAAACCGTTATACGGTCTAAAGCCGTATCGAGGGTTCGAATCCCTCCGTCTCCGCCAGTTTTCGTCTGCTCAGCTCGATCTTTTGCCATGACGGCATGAGCCGCGCAGAGCGGTGCCCTAGAGTGCGAAGGGGCGGACATTCGTCCGCCCCTTCGCATTGCTAATCCGCAGCGAAAATTACCACTCGTCGGTCCGGTACCACTCCTGCAGAGGGTAGCCGTTGTAATAGCCGTTTTGCTGATAGTCCTGCTGCGGCGCCGATTGGCCGCGCTGCGCCAGAGCGGGCGAAACCGCAGCCATCGCAAGGATGACGGTAGCAACTAGCGTCTTCATGATTTTCTCCTACCGGATCATTTCATCGCCTTACGCGGGCGATATTTGTGAGTCGCGCCTCGATGTGCAACGCACAATATTTTGAACCTCGCGTGAGAGTTCCTTACGGAAAAGTAAGAAGTTGCCGCGTGTTAGTAGATTTATGCCGAATTAATGCAATGCAAAATTCATGACCGGGATGAGCCCGCGCGAGCGCGCCGCGGCGGGTAAATTCGCCGCAACTTCACTGCAGCTGGACGGACCTAGCCGCTCCCGAAACGAGTGGCGATTGCGTCGAGCGGCGGGCGCGGCCTGTCCTCAGGCGGGGCGCTCGGCCGGCCGATATGCACGAATCCGGCGATACGCTCATGGTCATTGAGCCCGAGCGTGCCGAGCACGCCTCGGTCATAGGCGTACCATTCGGTGATCCAGCTCGCAGCATAGCCGAGCGCGTGGGCGGCGAGCACGAGGCTCATGGCCGCGGCGCCCGCCGAGAGCACCTGCTCCCACTCCGGAATCTTCACGTGCGGAGCGGCACGGCTCACCACCGCGATCACGAGGGGCGCGCGTGCCAATCGGGTGCGTTCCGCTTCAATGTGCTCCGCCTTCGCCTGGGGATATTTGGCGCAGAACGCGGCGGCGATGGTATCGCCGGCGGCCAATCTGGCCTCGCCCTCGAATATGATGAACCGCCAGGGCACCAGTTTGCCGTGATCGGGCACGCGCGATGCAATCGTGAGTAACGTCTCGATCTCGGCCTTGGAGGGACCGGGGCCGGCGAGTTCGACCGGCTTGATGGAGCGGCGCGTTTTGAGGAGTTCGAGAGCGTCAGCCATGGCTTGATCCGCGCACAGGCGGGGGAAGATTCGCGGCCCTGAAACGGCCGCAACCTGCGCGGCCGGCGGGCCGCGGCTGCGCCTAGCACAAGGGCCGCAATGATGCCAAACCCCCTGCCATTGGCTTGAATTTGCCGCTATTGCGGCCGAAAACCGCGGTCCATGGGCATCGGGGGGACGAGGACCCGTAGGGGGGGCCAACTCGTTGTGGCCACCGGCATATGGCTCGCGGTGCTGTCCGCGGCGGCCGGCGCGCAATTCTTCAGTGGCTCCGATAGTTCATTCGCGCCTCGCCCGCCGCTGGACGTCCCATCGGCTGCGCCGGGCCCGGCGCAAAGCCTCATTCCTCCGAGCGGCAATCTGGCGCCGACTGCAGCGGCCAAAGGACCGATGCTGCAATCGCTGCCGGGCACGACGAACGCTGCTGTACAGGCTCATGCCGCACCCGGGGCGCTCGCCGCGCCGTCCCTCCCGGCGGGACATGGCGCGCTCACGGTCAGTGCGCGGTTCGGCCGCGATCTGCCGACGATCAATAGCGGATTGCATTGGCGCGTCTATCGCACCGAAGAGAACGGCCTTCCGCGGCCTGTGAAAGAGGACAAGGGACCGGCGCCGACCTTCGTCTTGGCGCCCGGCGCTTACGTTGTCAGCGCCGGGTTCGGGCTAGCCAGTGTGACCAAGGCTGTGCAGGTGCGCGCCGAGACGATGAAGGACGTGTTCGAAATTCCCGCCGGCGGACTGCGCATCGAAGGCCGGGTCGGCGCTGCACGCATCCCGCAGGGGCAGATTTCGTTCGACCTTTACAAGGGCAGCCAGTTCGAGCCGGGTGATAAGCGTCCGATTGCGACCGCGATCATGACCGGCGACATCGTGTTACTGCCGGAGGGGGCTTACCACATCGTCTCGAACTACGGCGATGCCAATGCGACGGTGCGCTCCGACATCCGCGTCGAGGTTGGCAAGTTGACTGACGCCACGATCAGCCATCGCGCCGCGATCATCACGCTTAAGCTCGTGAACGAGCGTGGCGGGGAAGCGCGCGCCGACACCCAATGGTCGGTGCTCACGCCCGGCGGCGACGTGATCAAGGAATCGATCGGCGCCTTTCCGCGCGTGATCCTGGCGGAGGGGGAGTATCGCGCTATCGCGCGTAACGACAACAAGACCTACGAGGGCGAGTTCCGGGTCGTCAACGGCGTCGACCGTGAGGTCGAGATCATCGCTCGTTGAGGGCTGTGGATTTTTCCAAAGCGCAGGCGCCGACGTCGCAACCTGCCGTTCGCGCCGTACGACAGGCGGGCCGTAAGTTGCGCGACACCAGGCGAAGATCCATGCGGTGGCTGCGCCGGATGACCGTTGCCGTGCTGATAGTTGGGATTCCTGCAGCCAACGCGGCGCCACCCGTCCCGCCAGGC
>Ga0126377_10000114_pt1 | contig 41596 bp, 49 predicted proteins | sample PanSoiMetPlot_22_FD_92647 | JGI IMG/M metagenome (GOLD analysis project Ga0126377, IMG submission 92647) | Tropical forest soil microbial communities from Panama - MetaG Plot_22 | ecosystem: Environmental > Terrestrial > Soil > Tropical forest > Bulk soil | place: Panama | collected 2016-02-17 | reverse complement strand
GAGATCGAGCGGCTGCGGGCGGCGGCTCAGGCTGTGATCGACAGCATCAATGACGAAAACGAGATTGACCCCGATGCTATCTACCGCCTGAGTCAGGCCCTTGATAGACCTAAATCGTGTTAGAGCAGCCGCGCGAGCGCGACCCCCGCGATGAGCCCGCCCGGCACGATGTCCAGTCGGCCGATGGCCACGAACACGATCGTCAGGATCAGCACCAGCAAGGCCACGATCCAGCCCACGGTGACAGGCGCTAAGGCAAGGTTCACGAGACAGTCCCCAATCCCAGAGCGAGCGCCAGGTTGATGAACCGCCCTGAGTCTTTCCATCTATCTCCGCAACAATTGGGCCGCGAGCTCGGGCTGATGTCAGAATGGCTCAGCAGCCACTCGATGGACTCGGGGTACGCGGACATCGCGAGCTGGCACGCGTAGAGGGTCGACTCGTACTGGTCGTCGGTGACCGGCTGATTCGGGTTCCCGAGATCCTCAGTCTCGACGCTCACGCTCAGATCGTTGGGATTGACGCCGTCAGGCCCAGGCCACAAGTTGCCAATCTCGAGCACCCCGTTGGCCCAGGCCCGGTCCCCGACGTTCACGTACTGATGGATCTGCCCCTCGAGCCCGACGCCGAAGTGGGCAGATACCTGACTACCAGGATTGTTGAACCACGAATCGCAGCCGGCCAGCGTGCCGCCCATCGTATGGATCACCAGCGCGATCGGCGGGCCTGAGGGACGCCCGTGCCAGAAGTTCGGGCTGCCGTACCAGACAACTTGCGGCGGCGGCGGCTCGGGGGCCGCTATTCGAAAGGGAGGCGCCTGGTCTGGTTGTCCTCCTGGATCCACACGTAGACGGCGTCGCGGCCATAGGTCTGGCTGATCTTGCGGCCTTCTTCGTTGACGATGTACAGCTCGCTCGAGCGCGCCTCATCGCCCGCGTCGGCGATTGCCTGCGCCACGCCAGGGCCGACCACGAAATCGGTCATGCCGGTGGAGCTCCAACGATGTGCTCGCCGTCGAGGCTCAGGTACGCGGGGTCATAGCGCCGCAGGTTCTCGTACTCGGCCATGTCGTGGATGACGGCTACCTTGTGGTCGGGACCAACCCCGCCCTTCGGCTCGAGCCCGTCGATGCGCCTGCTTGTCTCGTGGTAGACGACGTGGAACATATCCGGCATATCGATCTCCTAGGGCAACGCCCAGCGGCCAGGTCCGTCCATGCGATTGCAGTTCAGGCGGACGTGCGACTCGGGCAACGCGGTGGTATCGCCTGCCGCGCACACCCCGCACGTGCAGCCCTCGCGTTCGGTTTTGTTGACGAACATCTGCTGTACCTCGGCAGCGGCCGCGCCGCCGCCGACCGGGTGAACCGACGTCACGCCGCACCCGTCAGGGCAGGCGAGCACGATGAAGCTGTGGGTCTCGGTGCCGTCCGCGTTGGTGGCCCACCTGACCTCAGCCGCGGGGATCGTCCCGCTGTGGCCTTCTTCGTCATAGACCACGTCGATCGAACCATCGGCACCGAACGCCACCGGCCTGACGCTCATGTCATCGGCACCTGCTCGCGCGGCAGCAGCCCGGCGGTGATGTCCCTGATCTCCTGCTTGCGCACCGCGGTCGTAGCCGGGTTCTGAAACTCGAGCGCGTATTCCGCGTCGGTCACGTCGCGCATCGCCACGTGCGCGTTCACCAGGCCCTGCTCCTGGGTAGTCAGCTCGCGCCGCGTGCCGTCGGCCTCTACCGCGGTCAGGTCCGAGGCTTCGAGGAACAGGTCGCCCGCCAGTGCCGCCGCGCGAAACTCGGTCGCCAGTTGATCGAGATTGATCGGCTTGGTCACGTTCATCGCTTGAGTCCAATCGCCAGCATGAACCCGCCATCCACGACGATCGAGACGTTGTCGACCGAACGGACCATCGCGGTCACCGTGTGCGTGCCACTGCTGACCGCTGCACTGGCGACGCCACCGCTGGCAACGAGAATGGACGTGGCGTCAGGCCGCGAACAGTCCTGAACGGCACCCGAATCGACCCTGATGCCCAGTTGCGCGCGACCTGGCGTGGACGAGTACTTGGTCGTTCCCGACAGCACGACGGCGATCGTGCCGCCCGTCGTGCCCATGTCGATGCTGATGGTGCCGCTGAGCGCCGTGTAGATCGTCGAGCTCGTAGTGGCCGTTGCGACCTGAACGAACTGCACGTTTGAAACAGCGCCGGCCGCGATCTTGTCGGTGGTGACCGAGCCGTTGGCCAGGTCGGCCGTGGCGATCGTGCCGTCAGCGATCATCCCTGAGGTGATCGAGCCAGGCCCGATGCCCGAGGCGCCGATCACCCCACCCTGGTGCGCGCCCGAGTGGTTGTGGCCGGTCGTGTTGTTGAACAGCGCGTCCAGCGTCTGAAAGTTCTGGGCCGCGCTGATCGTCAGATAATCGGCCAGATCGTCGGCGTCTACCGCCGTTTTGAGGGCCAGCTCTACGGTCGTTCCAGACATCTCACATAAACCTCATCGCGCCAATTGAAAACCCGCGCCACGAGCCGATGGTGGTGCCCCTGAAGCGGCGAATGATCCCGTAGATCCCGGTGATGCGAAACTCGGTCAGCTGGATGTCGACCATGGCACCCAGGCCACCCCGCTGCTCGTGCGGCGTGAACCGCTCGGAAAAGTCGAAGAGTGCGACGTTGTAGAGCTTCTCGTCGGGCAGCTCGACGGTGATCAGGCCGGGCACCTCTGCCGCCTGCTGGAGCAGGGCGCGCTGCTGGGCGCCGTTCTGGCGGACCACGGCCCCGTCACGCCGAGCGACCGCGTCGTTGGCGTTCAGCGTGAAGGTGAAGTCGCGTCGGAAGGCGGGCACCAGGCGCTCGTGGACGCCGATGCCCTCGAGGATGGGCGTGTGGTTGGTGACCGTCGCGTCGATGTCGAACTTCAACTCGATCGCGTTGGCCACCAGGGGCGGCACGAAGACGTCGACGCGCTGCCCATTGGTGGTGATCGGGTCGGGCAGCGGCACGAAGTCCTGCATCGGTGGTGGCGTTTCAGGCATGGCACCGGCACTGCCCGCCAGACGATAGCTGATGTTGACCCGGCAGCCTGACTCCGGATGGAAGAACGGGCCGAACGCGGAGAACCCGACCGTGTGCTTTTTGTCCGCCTGAAACATCGCGGTGTGCAGCGGCATGACGATGCTCGCCGGTCCGTCCTTGAACTCGGCGAGCGAATCCGGCGCAAACGGGAACGGCACAATGCGGAACCAGTCATAGTTGCCGTCGTCGAAGCCGATGTAGAGCCGGTCCGCGGGTAGCATCGAATGCACCCACAGCGCCGTCGCGCGGCGACCTGGCCAGTGCGCGATCGCCCCGTCGTACTGATCCACGAATCTGAATTCGGTGCCCCGATCCTCTGTTTGCGGCAGCCAGTTGCCGTACGACAACAGGTAGCTGGTGTTGTTGAGCGAGTTGTAGATGACCGCGAACGCCATCTGCTCGTTCCACCCACAGAAGGCTTGCACCGGGCCGGCGACCTCCGAATTGTTCGACAGGATGCGCTCGGGTCCGGCTGGACTGAGGACCGCGCCAGCCTGCAGGTCGAGCTTGTAGAAGGCCGTTCCCGCGCGAAACCAGAGCGCGCCCAGCCACTGCCAGGCCGTGCGGCCGTTGTCTGCATCACGCGTCGTGCCCAGGCCTGGGAACAGGTCGTTGTCGGAACCGTCACCGTTGATCGTGAACACGTTGCCGTCATCTTTGAAGATGGCCAGGCGATTAGTCGTCTGACGGATGGCGTTGATCTTCGTCGACGGCGTACCGATCAGGATCGGTCCCGACCAGCTGCCCGCCACCTTGGGATCAGCGGTGCATTTGCGGATCACGCTCCGATCGCGGTCGGCCGCCCACAGTTCGTCGCCGACCACCTCGAGCAGCGATGGCGAGAAGCTCGCTGGCAACACACACGTGGTCGCCACCGAACCCGTCCACTCCTGGATCACGCCGTCCGACCAGGCGATGTAGAGCGCATCGACCGCGCCCGAATACGCGCCCGTAAAGCGTGCCGCATCGGTCGCCTGGTGGCCGGAGCGCTGGATGACCGTCGTCTGGCCGGGATTGGTGTCGTTGGTCGAGACGATCACGCGCGAGCCGACCAGGACGTAGAGCGTCTCTGGCCCACCCGCCGGATACGGACCCTCGGCGAACCGCGTGACCCGTCCATCGGTGGACGCGGGCACCAGGGGATGCACTCTCGGCCCCTTGCCGAAATACCCACCGACCACCCAGGCGTCGATCGCGTAGTGGTAGCGACGGTCGTTGGCGCTCGATTGGACCGACTCGCCGTAGCCGCCGGTCGGGCGGAACATGAAGGTTCGTTCGCGATAGATGGGCGCCGAGCCATACTCGGCCACCGGTGGAAACGTGGGGATCAGGTTGGTCTGCTTCTTGCTGACCAGCAGCCCGTTCGGGGTCGGCACCATCATGAAACCGGTGACCATGTTGAACCCGGGCGTCCCGCCGCGGTACTCGCCGATCAGGTTCGGCCGTTGAGAGCCAATCGTCTGGCCGTGGAACTCACCGATCTGACGGTCGGGGTCGCGCGTCGGCGGACGTAGTGCCAGCCGAAGGTCGTACGGCCAGGGCACGCGGCGGCTGCTGAGCATCGGGCTCACGGGTTAGCCTCGATCAGAATCTTGGCCGTGGTGGTGTTGGCCGCCATGAGCTGCGTCGCGCTGCCAGCCACCAGGCCTGAGGCCACGTCGCAGATCACGGACACGGTATTGAGCCCGACGATGCTGTTGCTCACCGCACTGCCGGTGACGCCGTTGCCAGAGGTATTGGTCACCTGGAACGTGGAGGCCGCGGTATAGGTGATGGTGGGCGTGACGGGCTTGGTGGCCTTGTACGTGATGGTGGTGATCGAACGCGTGGTCGTGGTGACCTGTCCGATGCCGAAGCTCGAGAAGTTCTGGTCCGTGCCCAGAAACTCGCAGTAGCGCTGGCAGCGGGCCAGCTCCTCCGCCGGGTGCTGCGGCACAAAGGTCGCCGCAGCCGAACCCGCGACGAGCATGGCGTTGTCGAGCTTGTACGTGGCGACCGTGTGGAAGAACAAGCCGATGAACCAGGACCCCGAAGCGGTGCTCTGGGTGGAGGTCATCGAGATCGTCGTCCACGTGCTTGCGCTGAGCGTGACCGGCGTGCCGTTGGTGAAGACGGCGCCGGTGTTGTCGTAGAAGTAGGGCGTGACTACCGCGCTCGCGGTGGTCGTGAACACACGAATCGAAAACGTGCTTGGGCGGCCCAGCAGCTGCGCCCCGCCGCCAGACTCGTTCATATTCATGGTCATCACGGTGGCGCTGTTGGTGGTGTCGGTGTTGGTCGTCGAGGTCGCGGTCACCACCACCGACATCGAGGCGCCCACCCCGCCATCGACGGTGGTCGTGTCCCTGGAGCACGTGCAGGCACTCGTCCCGCGCGCCTGGAGATACCAGCGATCAGCCGTGATCACCCCGCCAGCCGTGCCAGTAAACGCCCCGTTGCCGCGTTGCCAGACCTCGAAGCCGCCATTGGTCAATTGATTGAGGCGCGGTACGTCGGGCGCGTTGAGCGTGCCTGCCACGTACAGGTCGCGCAGCCTGCTGCTGGAGGTGCCGAGATCGGCCACGTTGTCCGCGTTCGGCGCGAAGTGGCCGGAGTTCAGCACCTTCCACCGCACGGCGCCATTGGTGATGAAGATCACGTCGGCAGCCGTGTTGGTGCCGATGTTGCTGGCTACAACCTGCCCGGCCACGTACAGGTTGCGGACGGCCAGTGCTGAGGTGCCGATGTCATAGGTGTTGTTGACAGCTGGATGGAAATGGCCGGTGGTCAGGATCTTCCACTTCTCGCCATTGGCCCAGATCGACAGGTCGCGCGGGCTACCGGTACCACTCGCGCCAGTGCCCAGGATTCCGTTGGTCCCGTCCGACCACATGATGACGTAGGGGCTGTTGGCCGAGTCATTGATCTCGTACGCGATGAACGCGGTCCCGATACCTGTGCCGTCCGGGATCGCGCCCACGAAGCTGCCGTTGTTGACGGTGCTCGTCTTGAAACGCATCCGGCTCGTGTTCGGTGAGGTGCTGAAGTCGGCGACGAACAGCGTGCCGCCGGCGAAGATGTTGCGCCCGAGATACAGGTCCCGCGGACGGGTCGCTCCGCTCGCGCCGATGTCATAGGTGTTGTCTGCCGGGGTTACCAGATGGCCAGTGGCACTGATCGCCCAGCGAGCCAGACCGTTGGTCGCAAAGCCGATCGAGTCCGCTCCCGCGCGGTACAGGCCCGTCGTTTGCGAATTGGTAAACACCAGCGACGGCGTGAGCGCCGAGCCATCCGGGAGCATGAGGGTGCCGCCGTAGATCAGGTTGCGTCCCAAAAACAGGTCGCGCGGTCTCGTGGCACCGCTCGCCCCGATGTCGAAGCTGTTATCCGGGGTGAAGATCAGCGCGTTACGAACGTCGGGCATCGCTCAGCCGATGATGGTCACGCGGATCGTGTTCGCCGACTGAGAGGCACCAAAAGTGACCGTCACGTCGCCGCTGGCGTTCACGCTGATATCTGGCAGCACCACCACGCCCGTGGATTCCACCTGGGCCTGCACCAGCAGCCCGCGACTCGAGCGCAGGCCGTGCGTGGCCTGGGTAATGCTGATCGTGGTGCCCGCGCCGTGCGTGGCCGACGAGAAATAGCCCGCCGCGCCCAGGCCCGTCTCGCGCCCGGCCTTGGCCGTCGTCTGGCCCGTGCCACCGTTCGCGACGGCGATCGTCGTGCCGTTCCAGACGCCGGTGCCGATCGTGCCGAGCGTGGTGATCGAGGCCTGGCCGACGTAGCTCGCGGAGATGTCGACGGTATCGGCCGCCACGGTGATGCGGTTGGTCGTACCGCCCACATCGAGCGTGTTGCCCGTCTTGGTCAGTCCTGCGCCCGCGGTGATACTGCCCGCCCCGCTGAACTGCGTCCACGTCACCGCCGTGGAACCGAGCGTGCCCCCAGGATCGACGGTGCACACCCAGCCCGTGTCGGCGTTGGTGGTGCCCTGCTCAACGAACACGAACGCGCTGACCAGCTCGTTCCATGTGTCGGCGTCGGTAGTGCGCGTCCACGCGCCCGCTTGCACCGAGTAGATGCCGTTGTTGGCGGTAGTCGTCTGGCCGTTGACCAGGCAGCGGTCGTTGGCCACCAGAGCCACGCCGTCGACGGTCTGCGTGCCCGAGAGTGTGATGTTGCTGGTGGCGATGGCGCGCACCGACGTCTTGGGATCCAGTCCCTGTACGGTCGTGTCCACGTAGGCCTTGGTGGCCGCGTCCTGCGCCGTGGTGGGGTCGGCCAGCGCCACGATCCGAAAGCTGTTCATGTTGACCGCAGCGTTCGGGAACGGGATCGAATTCAGCGTCGTGCTGCCCGCCATCGCCTGCTGCGCCCCGTTGCCCAACGTGCGCATCGACGCGGTGCCCGCCACGCCGTCCTTGTTGGCCGTGGCTACCTCGGCGTCGGTGATGACGCCAGCCGCGATCTGCGGGCTGGTCGCCGTCCCGGCCAGGTCACCCGCGAGCTGGATCGTGCCAAGCGAGCTGGTGGTCGCCGGTGGCGTGGACGAGGCACCGCCGCGTGCCGATACCCACGCCGAGCCGTCCCACCAGTAGAGCGTGTTGTCGCCCGTGTTGTAGTAGAGCAGCCCGGTGACCGGAGAGCCTGGCGCGGTCCCAAGCTGATGCATACGCATGCTGCGGGCTTCGTAGGTCGCGAAGTCAAGGCTCGCACCGAGTGTAGGCATCAGTTCAGGTACGCCTTTCCGGAAGTAGCTGCGCCGAAGCTCACCGTGACCTGATTGGCGGAGTCGTAGTGAACGTCGGGGATAATGACGCTGTTGCCGGAATCGATCACCGTCACCGACGGGAACCGATTCAAGTTGTGCGTGATCGTCCAGACCGCGGCGAGCGGCCCCTGGGTGTGCGTGAAGGTGGTAGCACCGCCCACGAGCGTTTCGACGCCCGCCGAGTTGAGCTTGTAGTAGTTGCCGTCGGTCTTCGGGTAGAGCTTCAGGCTGCCCGCGCTCGGGTTGGCAGGCGTGCTGGAGCGCATGAACTGCCCCAGCGCTTCCCACAAATAGATGTTGCGCACGCGGCTGGTGTTGGGCAGGCCGATGTCATAGGTGCCGTCGTTTTCGCTGTAGAGGTGCCCGTTGCTGTCGACCCCCCAGCGTGCCACGTTGCCCGTCACCAGACGGAGCAAACCCGCAGGGCCACTGGTCCCGACGATCAGGTCGCGGGATACGCCAGTACCGCCCTGGTCGGTCAGCAGGCAGGCCGAGGTGCTCGACCAGAAGGACGTCCCCCAGCTAAGGATGCAGCGCTCGAAGTTCGTTGCCCCGGGCGTGCCCACGCGATGGATGTGCAGTGCGCCTGGCGTTGCCGGGCCACCCGCATCGAGGTCTGTGCTCACGTGCAGGCTGCGTGGGCGATTCGCGGCGGCGGTGCCGATGTCATAGAGGTTGTCCGGCGAAAACGCGAGGTCGCCATTGATTTGGGTGTCATCGCGCAGGCGCGTGGTGCCGGCCACGTCGAGCGCGTCAGTCACGTTCAGGCCGAAGCTATCGAGCAGCAGCTTCTCGAAGCCGTCGATGGCCACGCCGAGGCCCGCCGTCGAATTGCGGTAGATGCCCGTATCGGCATCGCCACTGAAGGAATAGCTGGGTGCGCCGGGCGTGCCGAAGGGTGCAAGGAGCGGGAAGCTCACCGTCCCCGCCGGACCCGTGGGACCGGTTGGTCCGGTTGCTCCAGTTGGGCCAGGGTCACCCTGCGGGCCGGGCGGTCCTTCTGGACCGGGCGGGCCGGGCGGACCTGGTGGCCCGACGACAGGTGGCACCGAAGGCGAGGCGATTGGCACGGTGGGCACCAACGGGCGAACGACGGGCACCACGGGCACGACCGGCCTGGTCATGCGTTGACCACCACCGAGTCAAACGCGCCGGTGCCGAAGGCCTCCGAGAACTGGACGCTGCGCGGCTGTTGTGGGAACCAGATGCGCGACTGACGCGTGAACTCGAGCGCGGCCATCGCTTGCGTGGCTTGCAGGCCACCCGCCCCTGCGGACATCAGTTTGGCCGGGAAGTTGTGCCAGGCCTCGATGTGCGCCGCCGACACGGCGTAGTCCAGATCGACGTCGAGCTCGTCGTCATCATCGAGGGGGCCGTCGAGCGCGTCGGCACCGTTGACCCAGCTGAAATGCGGGTGATAGACGGTGACCAGCACGCCGCTGCTGCCTGAACCCAGGCGAATGCACACGTGCCCGCCCTGGCCGAAGACCCTGAAGGGGATCTCGCGTGGGATGCTCCCTAATCCGCCACTGGGAAAACTGACCTCGACCCGTCCGATCGAACTCGGATCGATGAGCCACGGCAGTACCGAGGTCAGGTCGGCCTCGAAGACAAGGCTCGAGCCGAACGAAAAGCGGTCCTCGAAGAAGCAGCGCCGCAGGCCTGCGCGCACCGACACCCGCAGCTCCATGGATGGATCGAGGTGGTGGAACTCGACCATCTCGCCAGGCACGGGCACGGCCGACCAGGGGCGATCGACGACCACGCGTCCGCTGAGCGAGTCGTAGCTGGCAACCAGACGCTGGCGATCGAGCGTGTCGACCGTGACCGGATTGCCCAGGAAATCGAGCCCGCGGCGGAGCAGCCAGAGGTTGGTGACCAGATCCTGCTCGCTGGTCGAACGCAGGTTCGGCACGACCGCGAAGTCCAGGCCAGAGATCGACGGGATCTGGCGGTCGAGCGCGGCAGCATAGAACGGACCGACCTTGCGCGCGGTCGCGCGTTCGATGTCGGTCAGCGTGACGGTCATCGCTTCTGCTCCGTGATGTAGAGCGTCGTCGCGACGTTGTTCGGTATGGACGAGCCGGCTGGCCCGATCAGGCCGATGGCGATACGGTGGGTCGAGGCCGACGGCTGCACGTAGAAACACCCGTTGGCCATCGAACCGAAGTTGGCCTCAGGCGCGTCGAGGCCACCCAGGGTGACCAGTGGGACAGCCCCATCGACCATGATGCCCCAGCCCACGTGCTGCCCTTTCACGGTGCAGGACACGGCGAACCCAAACTCGACGCGGACGGGATTGCCGCCGAAGCTGACCGTCACCTGCGCGGGCGTCTCGGTCCACACGCTGGACTGCGCCAGGGTGAAGCTCAGCAACTGGACGTAGCTGCCGATCATTTGCTGGCAGGCCTGCGGCACGATCATCTGGGTGGTGATCGCCCCGTCGGGCAATACCAGCGAGGCAGAGCCGTCGGCACCCGACTGCAACACGAGCGTCGGGCTGACGACGAATTTGCCCGTATGTGACCAGTAGCCGTCGGTCTGGCGACCAGGCCCCTGAATGATCGTCACGCGCTAGGGCGTGGCCGCCGGCGGCGCAGGTGCCTGGTAGGGCGTGCCGGCCAGGATCGCGGCGTTGAGACCGTCTTCTTCGTCTTTGAATGACACCTCGCCACGCGCGTGGGCTGCCCAGGCCTTGGCCTCGTCCATGTCGATGAGCTCACCGACGTTGATCGGCACGAGCAGTCGGACCTGAACCATGGACTAGCGCCTCCTCGTCGTGGTCGTCGCCGTCGGCTCTTCGGGCACCGGTTCCGGAGTGGGCTCCGGAGTGGGTTCTGGCTCTGGCGCGGGTTCTGGTTCCGGGGTGCTCTCGCGCTTCAGCGTCTCGTTGTAGACGGCACTCGTCGCCGCCTGCTCCTCGAGCTTCTTTTCCTCTTCGATCAGGCTGGCGTGGCCGCGCGCACTCAGGTCTTTGGCCTCGTCGTCGCTCACGCTGATGACCGCGCCCGAGGCTTGCGGCTCGCCCTTCGCGTTGGTCCACGGGGCGAGCAAACGGACTTGCGGCATGGTGTCCTCCTAGGCAGTGGTGAAGGTGAAGTCCGGCGAGTAGGTGGTGAAGCCACCCTGCACCGTTTGAATGCGGTAGTGGTAGAGCGTGGCCGTGGTCAGGCTGGTCAGGTTGGCGGTGACCGGGCCGCCGCCGGTGAGCGGCGAGCCGTTGACGTTGGTGCCGTACGCGGTCGTGGTGCCGTACTCGACGCGCGTGCTGGTCACGGTCTGATCGACCGTCCAGGCGATCGTGGCCGTGGTGGCGGCAATGGCCGTGGTGCGCACCTGGCGTGGCTCGGCGCCCATGAGCGCAACCTTGCCCTGGTTGTTCCACAACCGCACCAGCGTCTCGTCGGTGAGATCGAGCTGATGGTCCTTGCCGTAGACCGTGGTGGCCGTGACGGCGTCCTTCTGGTCGGCCAGGAAGATGACTCTCGACATCAGTACCCTTTCTTCCGTTTCTTCCTGGCCACGCCCGCCGAGCGCAGCGATGCCGCGACAGCCTGCTTCTGCGGGTAGCCGCTGCGCATCATTTCGCGGATGTTGCTCGAGATCGTCTTTCTTGAACGGCCTTTCTTGAGTGGCATGCCTTCAACTCTTCCGCCGTCGTCCGGCCGCGGCCATCTTCGCCATCCGTCGTTTGCCGTACTTGGCGATCCCGGCGGCAGCCGCTACCGCCGCCGGGTCGCGCGCGCCGCTCTTCTTCGCGGCTCGTTCAATAGCTTTGAAGCCGAGTTTTGGCTTGGCCACGGATCTCCTCCCATCGCGGCCACGCCGGTGGCGTGGGACCAGGCGTCTCGAGGAAGCGCTGGAGCCGACGGTAGTCGGCGTCCACCTCAGCTCTGGTCAGGCCTGGCTGTAGTTTGGGCTGAGCCGGCGGATAAACCGCCGACTGCAACGGTTTCAGAGCCATCCCTGTTAGACCTCGCCACCCGTGGACGGAGCCTGCTGCACGACCGCGAACGGATAGCGCGTGCCAGCCGTCGGGTTCTGGCGGTTGAGCGGGTTCGGGACGGCCAACGCGAAGCGGGCCGTCACGCGGAGCGCCACCATGTCCTGCTGCAAGAGGTTGAACTGGATGACGGGCGGGCTTCCGTTGTCGGTGATCACACCCGTGTCGAACACGTCCATGGTGATGTCTTCGCGGATGCCGAGGATCGCCTGTCGGAAGTCGCCGACCACCAGCGAGTAGTTGGCCGCGCCCGTGGCGAAACCGCTCAGTCCAGCCGAGCTGAACATGATGCGGATGCCGTAGACCGTGCCGCCCGGCTGGGTGCCGGACGGTGCCGCGTCCGGGTAGAAAAGCGGCGTGGCCGCCGAGGCGGTGCCGTCACCCGCGCGCAGGCCACGCAGCCAGGCGCGCACCTGGACGCGAGCCCAGATGCCGTTCGGATCGTAGCCGTCGGCCTCGACCATGCCCAGCGCGAGGTTCAGATCCTGCAGGAAGTCCGGCGCGCCCGTCGTCGCCTGACGGGTGTTGCCAGCTGCCACGGCCGCGGGCACGATCGCCGTCGGCCAGGTGGCCGGCTTGTTCACGCCAAAGAAGATCGCCTCGTCGAGCGCGACGCCGATCGATTCCGAGATGCGCGGCCGGACCTCAGCCCAGAAGTCGTAGTCCATGTCCGCGAGCAGACTCTTCGGAGCGGGGACGACCACGGCGATCTCTTCAGCGTTCAGGAAGACGTTGTCCCACTGCATGGTGGACGTCTGCTTCATGCCGACGTCGCGCGCGTTCAGGTCCGCGCCCGTGAGCCAGAACGCGCTCGGAAACTGCGACAACACGGGCATGCGCTGCTGCGCACGGCGCATGCGCACCCGCCGCAGGTAGGTGAGCGCCGCAGATTCGACGATCGCGCCCTCGATGATCTCCCGTGAGACTTCCTCAGGGATCAATGGGGATGCCCCCGGTGTGGCTCTCACAAGTCTGTCGTTGTAAGCCAAGGCTCGAGGCTCCGTTCAAAGCGGGGGGAACGCCCGCCGCCGGTCAGCTCTCGCGATGCATACCGATCTGGCGACGGAGCATGTCGTTGACCATTTCACTGCTGGTCCTGCCGTTGGGGCTTGCCCCGCCTGACGGAAGCAATTCCGGCTCAGTGGTCGTGCCGCGCATCTCGGCGAGAACCTGTTTGCGGAAAGCCGAGTTCTTGCGGAGCCGTGATTCGGCGTCCTTCGCGCCCTCTGCTTTCCAGTGTTTTTCGAGTGCCTTCAGGGCTTCACCGACCACCAGCCGCCGTCCCTCGAGACCTATGCCGGCTCCCTCGAGACCCAGGATGCGCGTCTGCTCGTCTTTCGGCAGGCTCTGCAGCACCGGGTCGATGGTGTGCCGATCGTGCTCGGCGCCGATGGTCGAAAAGATCTGTTCGATCTGGCCGTTCTGCAGCGTCTGCTGTTCGGCCTGACGCTCCTGCTCGGCGTACGCCCAGGGGTCTTCGTCGCGGAGTTTGCGCTTGTCGGCGAGCTGCTGGTCGCGACTACGCTTGGCCTCGCGCCGATCAACCTCCGATTGAATTGCCCGTTGAAACTCCTGTTCGGTCAGCGTCCGTGTGTTCGACTCCGGGGCCTGCTCCTCGGTCTCCGCTTCGGTCTGGGCCGGCTCCTCGTCGTGGCGGCCGAACAATCGTTGCCACCACCTCGGGGGTGAAGCCGTCTCCTCAGACGCGGGCGAAGGCTCGCTCGAGACCTCAGAATCGGGTTGCTGAACGTCCGTCGAAGGTTCTGTTGGCTGCATGTTGTATGGCTCCCGATCCTGGTTAGACAAGCATCACATCGAATACGTGTTGAAGACCTGGCCGGAATTGCCGTAGGGCTGATAGGGCGGCAGGTTGTAGACACTCGAGATGTTGCCTGCGGCCAGCATCTGGGCGAGCTGGTCGGCTGGCATGGTCTGGTTCTGGGCGACAGCCGCCTGCCAGGGATTGCTCAGGTCATAGTTGCTGCTGTCGTACGGCACGGGCGCGCCTATCAGGGGCACCGTCGCGTTTGGTGGCGCGGCTCCTGGCGCACCGCCGGTGAACTGGTAACTGCTGCGGTTGAGCACGTTGTTGATGTCGAAGCCGGGCTGCAGCACCGACGGAGCAGCGCCACCCGCGATGGCGGCTGCGGTCGGTGAAATGTGCTTCAGGTAGTCGGCTGTGGCCTGCTCGGCGACGCTCGCCAGCGACGGTGCGCGGTAGGTCGTCGCGGCCGCGTAGTCAATGTTCGGCAACGGCTGCCTGGGATTGGCGAAGCCCTGCATGATCGCATTGACGGCAGCACCCCAGCCGGGACCAACGTAGGTCTCACGTTGTTTGGCCGCAATGTCGGCCGCCTGCTTACCCGCGAGCTGGGCTGCAGTGAGGTTCGTGCGCGTGGCCTCTTCTTCCTTGCGTCGTTCCTCGGTTGCGGCCTGGCGCTGGATCGTGGCGAGCTGGCCCTTCTGAGGCTCGATGTTCTGGTCCCACCAGGCGTTGAACTGCGTGCCCGCTTCGGTATCGGTGATCTTCTGAGCGGCGACCAGTTTGGATAGCTCGTCGCGTTTGGCGCGGGCCTGCTGGTTGAGGCGATCGACCATGGCCGAGACGTCGGCCAGCGTCTTGGGCGCATAGTTGAGGTTCGGGACGTTGACGATCTGGCCAGTGACGGGGTCTCGCTGCTGGATATAGGGCACCGTGGTCGACGGAGTGACCTGCTCGACGTCCCTGGGCGTCGGACCCTTGAGTTGGGTTAGCTTGCCCGTGGTCGGGTCGAAGCTATAGATCTCACCCGTCGATTGGCTGATCGTGGTCGGGCGGTTGGCCGTATCAGGAGTGTTCGGCTCGAGCGGTGCCCCGGGGAACGGCTTCAGTTGGCCGTCGGATGGATCGACGCCCCAGACCTGTTTAGTTCTGCCATCGGCCGAGATGACGTAGCGAGGACTAGTGAAGTCGGTCGGCCTGGTCGGCGTGCCTGGGGCGACCACGTAGCCCGCGCCGCCAGCCCGGTTCGGGTCCCAGGTCCAGCGGATGCCGTTGGAATCGGTGTAGTCGGAATGGGCCTGAGATGGGGCCGGCTGCGTCGGAACGTTCGGAATCGGCCGCGGGGCACCACCTTCAGGTGGCGTGCCCCAGCGAGTGATCGTGCCATCGCGATTGGTGATATCGAAGGGATTGGTCCAGCCCGTCGGCGTGGCTTTGGGTGGTGGTTCATTCGGGATATTGGGAATCGGCCGCGGAGCGCCCCCCTCGGGAGGCGTCCCCCAGAGCGTCTTGGACCCGTCAGGATTGGTGACGTAGAAGTGGCCCGACCAGCCTGCTGCCGCTCCCGTCTTGGGAGGAGCAGGCTCGTTGGGCACGCCTGGGACCGGCGTTGGCGCACCACCTTGCGGACCTGTACCCCAGAGCGTCTTGGAGCCATCAGGATTGGTGAGCCAGAACTGATTCGACCACCCTGGCGGCACCTGGGCGCGTGGCGCAGGCTCTTTGAGGTTGCGGATCTGCCCATCCTTGTTGAGCTCGAGCGTGGTGCCATCGGTAAACGTAAACAGGTAATACGGATTCGGATTCGGCTCTTCGACCTGTTGACCCGATTGAGAGACGGATCTGATCGTCGGATCGACAGCCGCGGGCTTACCGACGAGCGCACCATGCTTACTGGTGAAGTCTGCGACGAGTTGATTCGCGAACTCGGTCGGGAGATCCGGTTCCATCAGCAGTCGTCCCCTGTTGTCTCATTTAGCGTGTACACTCGTGCGCCATGTCTGACCGTGCCCGCGACGTCATTGGCAGCATCGCCATGCTTCTGATCGTGCTCGCCCTGTTGCTGCTGCTGATCGTCGGCGGCGACGCCTGGCTGCCCAAACGGCAGCCCGACTTTGCCATCGCAGGCCTGGCGTGGCTCGCTGGCATCGGTTACGCGGGCGTGAGTGCGTACCGGCACATCGAGCGTTGGATCCGCAGGGGTCAGCCCGAGCCACCGAGACTGCACTTCTAGAACCCCGGCACGTCGGGAGGCGTGGGGCCACCCGGCTTTCGCCGCTCGTTGAACTGCGCGGCGGGTAGCGCATTGATGAACTGGCTGCGGGCGGCCGACGACGCGCGAGTGACGAGGTCCTGCAGGACCCGGTTGCGACCTTCGCGATTGAGCCGACTCCAGCCAGGTGATGCCATCTCGGCCTGAACCCACTGTTCGATCAGTCGGCCGCGCGCCGCGTCGATCTGCTTCTGTTCGGCGGGCGTGATCGCGACCGTTCCCTCACGCGCGGTAAGACTCTTCGGCACGCCCGCGATGCCCACATCCGCCTCGCGCAGCGCACGGAGCGCGGGCGTGTCCTCAGTCGTCTCGTAGCGGAAGGGCGAGATGAAGGCGGCCAGCCCCGACTGATCGGGTTGCACCTCGCGGCCGAGCACGTCGGTGCGTGGCTGGACGAGGCCCGCAGTCGGCAGGAACGTGCCCGCGAGCGCTTCGACCGCACCGTGCGGGTCGCGTGGGGCCATGCCGATCGCACGCTCGATCTGCCGCTGCAAGCCACCGTAGGGCATCAACTGGCTCGCAAGACCTTCGCTGATGTTCTCGGCGTAACGGCTCGGATCCTCGACCGCATGCACCACGTCGCTCAGGCCGCGCAGGAACGTCTGGTCGAGCGCGTAGCGCCCGACGCCCATGGCCATGGCCACCGGATCCACGTCCTTGCCTGCTCCGACGCGACGGGTCGCATCGCCGGCGATCGCGCCCATGGCCAGCGGCACGCCGACCGCGCCGAGGTTGGAAAACGACACGTACGTCGACTGTCCATCCGGATGCGGGATGCGCAGGCTCCACGGTTGCCAGTCCGGGGGAAGCATCGAGCGGTCCTTGGCCGACTCGGGTCGAGCTCCGGTGAGGTAGCCTGCGGCACCCAGACCCGTGGCCAGCGCCATCACGCCGGTGCCGAAGAGCGCGCGCGCGGCCCGTTCGGTGGCCTCGCTGGTTTCGCCACGCCGAGCGGCGGCGATCACCCCCGCGAACCCGGCGGGCGTCATGCCGATGCCCTGGGCAGCGATGTTGTAGGGCGTGCGGACGAACGGCAGGAAGATCCTTGCCCACGGGTTGCCCGCCACGGCCGTGACGAGCCGACCACCTGGCTCCTGGTAGACCGATCTCGCGGCGGACTTCTCGGCTTCGGCAAGCAGATCCGGAAAACTGGTCAGATTGTTGAAGATCTCGTCGGCGCGACTGTGGGCCATGTCGCCGGAGTAGCCCTCGCTGATCGCGCGGCGCACGGCCAGCGACCGCGAGGCACCTCCGCGCGCGGCGCCACGGAAGATCAGGTCGGCCGCCTCGAGCGCGCGCAGCGGCAACTCGGCGATCGTATCGACCACGGGATTGACCCCGAAGCCGGGTCGCGCGCCCTCGAGGTTGCTCGCGAGTCTGGGGTTGATGCCCGTGCGCATGAGCGTGGCGGCATCCTTCCAGCCGGCCACGGCGCCTTCCCACAGCCCGCCCACCTGCGGTGACAGCTCGGCCATGTAGCGCGTACGTGGACCACCGGTGGCCCGGGCGCGCGCGATGTCGATGCCGACCTCGAGCGGTTTCAAGCCGACCCCGAGACCGATCTGCGCCGTGTTGCCGACCGCGTTAGCGAGGTGCGTCGCGGTCGATGAGAGCATCGACCCGTAGCGGATGATGCCGATCCGATTGAGTGCCCGTCCTAACCTTGTCCCAGGCTGGCTCCAGGCGCGCAGGAACTGCGCCATCGCGAGCGGATCACCCGTGTTCTGCAGCGTGATGAAGCTCTTCAGCACGTCGTCGGTCACCTCGCGGCCGCCGAGCCGCTCGAGCAAACGCCCGGCCTGCTCGGTCTGCCGCTCGGCCACGCGCGAACGCAGGTTGAAGTCGGTGATCTGGCGTTGCTGGGCGATGTTCATCTCCCTGCGCGCCTGCTGCTCCTGCGCCTTCAGCCAGACCGCAGGACCCTCGAGCTCGCCCTTGAGCTTCAGTCGCTCGCCGCGTTTGCTGGCGTAAAACGCCATCGTCTCCCAGGCCTTCTTGCTGCCCGCGAACACTTTGCGTTCGGCCGCCAGCTCGTCCTGCAGTGCCTTGAGGAGTGCCTCCGGAGCGCTCACGTCCTTCGCTTTCCGGTTTGCCTCGAGTGCCGCGCGTTCGGCGGCGCGTTTGGCGAAGTCGTCCGCCTTTTCGTGCAGCGTCATCGCCTGGTACGCGGCCAGCTCGTCGTAGGCCTGCGCGATCTGGTCGAACAGGCCGGCCTGCTTGCTGTCCGCGGCGACCCGCTGCGCTTCGGTGACTGCGGCCCGCTTTTCAGCGGCCAGCTCCTGGTTCTTCTGCGTGAGTCTCGCAATGCGATCGACTTTGGCCTGCGCGGTTTTCTGGGCCTGCTCGGCCAGTCTGGCCTCGTTGCCGCCGGTGATCGCCTGGGCCATCTCCTGGCTGAGCACGATCTTCTGCTGGTTGAGCGCACGACCAGCGGTCGCCGCGGCGCCACGCCCGACGGCTTGCAGGCGCGCCGCGTCCGTCAGCAGCGTCATCGCGGCCACGCGCTCCTCGTCGGTGAGCGCTCCCACGCCACCTTTTGCCGCGATCTCTTCGGCCATGCGCGCGACCTCGACCTGTTTGGCGATCACCGCCGAGCGCAAGGCGAGCAATTCCTCGGCGTTGAACGCACGTCCGACGCGGGTCTTCAGGAACTGCTCGGAGGTGAGCCCAAGACGCGGGGCGAGCGTGTCGATCAGGTCCTGGTGGCTCACGCGTCCCTGGCGGTAGAGGTCCATCAACGCGCCGTTTTCCTCGGCCTGGCGCTGAAGCGTCGCGGCCACCTCGGGCAGCTCGGGGGCGAGCTTGGCCACGTTGGGCATGCGCGCGATCGTCTCGGGCGAAGCCTCACCAATAGCTTCGGCACCCGCTCGCGTGCGGCCGATGCCAACCACCGGTTCGGACACGCGCACGGGCGCGCCGGTGCGACCGGGCACGTAGAGCGGCTCCTCACGCCTGGCCACAGTGGAGAGCACCTCGCCACGCGGACCGAGGATCTGACTCGGGCCGGTCGGCTGTTCGCCGGGCAGGACCAGACGGCCGCGTTCGACGGCGACCTCCTCGGGACTCAGCCCGCGCACGGCGTCCTCGACCGCGTCCTCACCGGGACGGAAGAGACGCCCGAGACCGCCGGTTGCGGCGAATTCGGCTTCCGCCGCGCCGCTCTGCTTTGTGCGAAGGAGCGCCTGCCCGGCGGGACTGGCGAGGTACTCGGCGCCCTGGCCGACGGCACGTCCGCCAGCACCGATGGCCGCGCCGCCGACCGCACCCTCGGCAGCGGCGAGCGCGATGTCCTGCGGCGTGGCGCCCGGCTTCTGAGCTGCCTGAATCGCGTTGAAGAGCGCGCCCTGCACCGCTTGATTGGCTGCGGCGCCGCGATACCCACCACCGGCAATCCGGCCGATCGCCTCACCCGCGCGACCGACCGGGCCAGCGAGCAGATAGGTGGTCGGGTCGGTCAGGATGTCGGCGGTCATGGTGGCGGCGCCGCCGAGGACCGGGAAGTTGCGCACGTCCTCGGGGATGGCGGCCTCGACCTGTTCGCGGCGCCGCTGGTTCAGCTCCTGGTAAGCCGGCACCGTGAGGCCGCCGCCGACGGGTTGGCCACCGGTGCCGAGCGCCGATCCGATACCACCGACCACGTCCGCGACAGTGGGCGGCGGCGCGCCGGACTGCGCGGCGGCGAGGTCGCGCGCGGTCTGCTGGATGCTCTCGGGATACGGCTGCTCCCGATTTCGTCGCGCGGTCTCGCCGCTGAGAAAATCCGTGACAGTCGTGCCTGCCTGGCCGGCGGTCGTGCCGACCTGATCGACAAAATCGCTGAACGCGCTCTTCAACCGATCGGCGGCCGAACCCGTGGTCTGGCCGACCTGATTGAAGAACTGCGTGATCGGTGGCGTCGTCTCGCTCGGTTGCGGCGTGGGCGCGAGCTCTTCGTTCAATTGCCCCAGACGACGCTGGGTCTGATCGCCGGTGCGCACGGTCACGCTCACGGCGTTGTCGAGCTGCTGCACGTCGGGGTCGTTGGTCTGGACGGTTGGCGCGGACGTGGTGGGTGTGGTGGGCTGGCCGGTGAGCGACGACACGTACGCGTCGCGCTGCCGGTTGATCCAGTCCTCGGGATCTTGAACCGCGCCGACCGTGCTCGGCGCGGCCACCTGCGGGTTGTCCGCGAAGAGCGCCCCCTGGACCGGACCCATGAGCGAGGTCATCTCGTCGGGCGTCATCCACTCTTTGCCACCGCGCAGGTCGAGACCCGAACGTCCGACGTGAAACCGATTGGTCGTCGGGTCGTAGCCGTCGGCGGTGAAGTAGTGGCCGCTCGTGCTGATCGTGACCGGGTTACCGGTGTTGGCCTCGTTGGCGAACGCGCCCCACTGCGCGCCCTCCACCAGTCGCGTCGGGATCCCGAGCTTGTCCATCAACGCCTTTTCGGAGGCGATCCCGGCCATCCCCGCCGTCGGCGTCCAGCCGACCGTCCTGGCCAGATCGAGCGCTTCTCGGAGCGTCGGGTTGCGACCGTAGCGTTGCGCAAATCGGACAGCGGCAGCTGGACCACATGCAGCGTAGGCCTCGTCATTGGTGAGCTGGGGATCGCCGAACTGGCTGATGTCGACGCGCGGCGGCGCGTAGCGCGTGTTGAGCTCGCCCAGCGGAGTCGTCGGCTGCCCCGTGGGCACGGCGGTGATCGGCTCGGCGCCGCCGCCGAAGAGTGCGTTGTAGTTGAACCCGGCGCGGTCGGGACTGACGCTCACCTGGCCGCGGCGCTGGCCGTAGGTGGCGAGCGCGGCGCCGCTCAAGCCCTGGTTCTGGCCAGCCTGCAGCGCCGCGCCGAGGTAGCCGGGCGCATCGGGCGTGCCGATGGCCCAGGCGACGGCTTCCTCGGGGTGCGCTTCCACGTACACGCGCGCCTGGTCGAGGCTGAGGCCGCGCTGTCGAGCGAAACTGGTGAGCTGCCCGGCCGCGGTGGGCGTGCCGTAGAACTGGAGCGGCCCGGCAGATGCGCCCTGGTCGCCGCGGGCGTTGTCGAGGCCGCCCTCGGTCATCAGGATCGCCTGGAGCGCCTTCTGGCCGTCGGGACCGAGCCAACTGGCGCTTGCAGCGGCGCTGGCCATGATGCGACGGGCGCGGTCGCTCAGGCCCGCGGCCGCCGGTCCGCCGCCGCTGAGCTCGGCCGTGGTGGGCGCAAGTCCGGACGGACCGATGCCCGTGGGAAAGCCGCGCGTGCCGAGCGGATTGGTGAGCACGTCCTCCGGTGTGGGCGGCTGAAACGCCGTGGTCGCGCCGGGATAGCCCGGCCCGGTGACGTCGCGCGCCTGGTCGGACATCGGCGGCACTGGCGTCGTGGGTGGCTGCCCGAGCGGTCCGGCGATCGGCGCGGGCGTGACCACCGTGGGTGCGGGTGGCGCCGCCGCTACCGGAGGAGGTGGTGGCGGTGGGGTCTCCGGCAGCGGCGGAGTCGGTGGGGGAGGCGCGCCCTGCTGGATCAGGCCTCGAGGCGAGGCATACGTGTCCAGATGGGCGATGCGCTGGTTAGCCGCAGCTTCAAAGCCTAAGGTGGCGATCCTGCGGTCGGCGCGGTCCGAGAACTGGCGGGCCAGCCACTGCTGATAATCCTCGTCGTTGATGTCGGGCAACTGGTCCAGCGCCATCGGTCACTGCAATCGGAAGGTGCCCGTGTTGGGACCGGCACCGTAGCGGGGCAGGCTCTGACGGAACAGGTTCAGCGCGTCGTCGCGGTTGTAGCCCTGGGATTCCCAGGCGCCGAGCAGCATCTGCTGCTGCGACGGGGCGAGCGCGTTCCACGTCTGCGGGGCCATCTGGTTGGGCGCCACCAGCGACTGCAGGGCGGCCTGGTCGGAGGCGGGCGTGCCCGTAGCCTGGTTGACGAAGCCGGCCAGGCTCACCGGCTGGGGGACGGTGCCGGTGGTGCCCGAGCCGACGCCGGGAATGTACTGCCCGGCCGCGGCGCGGACGAGGTCGGACAGGCCGGCGGGCGTGGCGCCGAGCACCTTCTGGTACTGCATCCAGTCCGCGGGGCCGCGCAGCTGTGAGAGCAGGCCCAGGTACTGCTGGGCGGCCTGCTGCTCCTGCTGCTGCCTGGCCAGGGTAGGGGCACCCTGGTAATAGCCGCTGAGCTGCGCGGCCTGCTGCTGGGCGGCCAGGGTCTGCTGACCGGCGACGGGCTTGCCGTAGATGCCGAACTGCTGGGCGTAGAACTGGCGCGCGGCGAGCGTCGGGTCGCTCTGATATTCGCCGGTGAGGCCGGCTCGGGCGATCTCGTTCTGAAACGCCTGGGTGGCCTTTCTGAACGCGAGGTCGTCCGTCTCGAGGTTGAGCTTGGCGTAGTAGTACTCGATCAGCGCCTTCTGGTTGGCCGCGTTGAACAGGGCGGCCTGGCCCGTGACGTTGGCCTCGTCCGGTGCCCCGGGCGCGCCCGGGGCGGCGGGGGCGGTGGTGGTGCCGCCAACGAGGACCGGCGTACCCGTGACGGTATTGCCGCCCTGCTGCGCGTTGATTGCCGCCGCGGTCGCGTCGGAAGCGTTGACCTGGATCGTCCCAGCCCCGCTCCCGCCGGGTCCAAGGATCGGTACGTTGAAGAGCGGCATCAGGCGGCCTCCCCTCGGGCGGGACGCAAGTCGGGATGGGCACCGACGACGGCCTTGTAGACCTGGGCAAACCCTTCAGGACCGAGCCGCTGCAACTGCTGGCTGCGGCCCTGCGTGTTCGGGCTGCCGTCCGGATTGAACAACTGACTGCGGTAGTACTCGAGCTTGTCCTTTTCGCTGAGCTGGGCCGAAAACGGAGCGATGCCCTGGGGAGTGAACGCGACGGCGATCGCATCTGCGGTCTGGTCGATCCACGCGGCCAGGTCGTTGGCCACCTCGTCGAGCAGCGTGGTACGTGGCATCAGTCAGCCGAGCAGTAGCCGCCAGCGATCCCGGCGAGCACCACGAACCAGTACCTGTAGCGCGAGGAGTGCAGCGACGGCCGCCTCTTACTGCTGACAATTCGCATCAGCCGCCGCCACCTGGCAGTGGGATGAACGTGGCCGGCGGTCCGGTGGGAGCGTACGGCGTGCCGGTGGGCACCCCGCCGGGCGGGGGAACGATCGGCAGACCCTGGCCCGGGGACGGTACCGGGTTTTGCGGCATGCCGCCGACCGGTCCTTGCGGCGGGGTGCCCGGCGTACCCGGCACGCCCGAGGCGCTCGGTCCGGCGGAGGGAGGCACCGCTCCGGCCAGCTCCTCGGGCGTGACGCCGGTCGCTTCGATTCTCGCGGTCCTGATCATGCCGACCTTCTGCTGGATAGCCTCCTGCAACGCGGCCTGGACCCAGGGGGCCTGCTTGGTCTCGTGCAGGAGCCATGACTTTTCGACCTCGTCGGGATTGGAGCCGGCCTGTTCGACGGCGTCCTCGTAGGTGATCAGCTTCAACTGCATCTTCTCACCGATGGCGCGCGTCTCGATGATCTCGTTGGATGGCGTCGACGGGTTGAGCGTGACCGTGTAGCGATGCACGCCGTTCAGGTCCTCGGGGCTGATGCCGAGCCAGGTGCCCTTGAGCTGGCCGCCCGCGCGCTTGTGGCCGCGGGTGCGTTCCTGCTCGCCCCAGGCGTAGACCGTCTCGCCGATGCAGTGCTCGATCAGATACGACTCGAAGCCCGTGCGTTCGCCGAGCGCGTCCTCCGCGTTGCTCACGATCGGATCCCAGCTCAGACGAGCCAGATAGGCGGCCTGATTCAACGCGTAGCCCGACTGGTCGCTCGCGACCAATCCCTGGATCACGCTCGGCAGCGCGAGCTCCAGCATGTTGCGGATATTGGTGATCAGCTTCTCGGTTTCGACGCCGGCCCTGGGCTGGTCCACGGGCGCGATATCGAACGGGTAGAGCTTGCCGGGTTCGATATTGCGACCGTCCCCCTCGCGTCCGTCCTGGCCGTACGGGGGATTGGTGAGTCCAGGCACCACGCCCCTGGGCTGGGTTTCCTTCCACGTCGGAAAGCCCGTCAGGTACGCCGCGTTGGCCTGCTGCGTGAGCAGAGAATCGAGCAACCGGAACAACGGCAGATAGCCGAACAGCACGCTCAGACCCGCGTGCTCGGGCAGCCGTGAATTCGTCGTAATCCCGAGCGCGTGGAAATACGGGCCGCGCAACGTTTTCAGATACGGGTCGCCGTAGGTATGCTGCGTCACCTTGACCAGCGTGGCACTCCCGAACCCCGACTGCGACCCGCCCCGTTGCCCCGGTCCCGAGAGCAGCACCAACTGCCGCTTCCAGTCCCAGGCCTCGATGCACCGTACCGTGGTCGCGCGTGCGCTGCGCATCAGAGACGACCACTCGGCGCGCGCCAGCTCGACCGCTTCGGGCGTGTACTCGCGCATCTGATCGGGACTCAACACCCGTCCGTCGCGGTCCAACCCCGCCCCGAAGCGCTCGAGCGCCTCGTGGTAGGGCATCTCCTTGATCTCGACCGCTGCGGTCAGACCGTTTTCGTTTTTGGTGTAGTAGAACGTCTCGGGCGGCACGTCGGTCGTGTAGATGGGATACGGAAACTGGGTTTTCAGATTTTCCGTGTGATGGTCGTACAACCGGTCTTTCGCGTCCTGGTCGTACTCGCCGTCCTCGAGTTCCTTCTCGTAGTCGCTCGCGCGCTTCGAGTAATCGGCCCAGGCAGACTTGGTGCGTTCGCACGTCTTGAGGATGCCCTCGCCTTTGATCGCGAGCGCCCACATGAACAACCTGAACAATTGCCGATGGGCCTCGGCCTCCTGACGATGCCAACTCGCCTCGAAGAATTTCTCGCGCCTGGTCGAGTTGGCCTGGTACACGTCCCCGAAGCCGATCGGCTTGAACCCGACGCCGATGGGATTGACGCTGAGCGCCGCAGTGATGGTGGTGGCGATGTGCAGCGCCAGTGGCGCCCTGACCTCCACGGCAGTCTTGCGATACGCCTCGGGAATCTCGATCGGGTACTCGGAAAACAACGTCTCTTCGATCTCGCGGTAGAGGTCGTCGCGTTCACGGAACTGCCAGGTGAGATCCTCGGCGAGGTCGCACGCGGCGCCTTCCATGGCCTGCACGTCGCTGGGCCGGTCGATCGCGCCGGGATACCACCGCGTGGTGCTGCCGTTACGCGTGGCCACCTACGTCCTCACCGTCGTCTCACCGTCGTCTCACCCCCAACTCACCGCGCGCGGCTCCCTCGACGCCACCGGCTGCGCCTCGGCCGCCAGCCCATACCTGAGCGCGTCCACCGCGTGGTCCTCGGTCTTCTGACCCCGCACGCTATCGGCCACATCCTCCGGATCCAGTGGGTCCATCACCATGCTCGGAATCGTCCGCACCAGATTCGGACACCGGTCCCGGAACACCTTCAGCCTGGGCTCCCCCTCGTCATGCGCCAGGGCCCTTCTGACGATCGCCCACCCCTGCTTCCGACTGTTCATCCCCGGACTCACCGGCCACACCCCGCACCGCTCGTACACGCTCGCAATGCTCGGCCGCATCTGTTCACTCCGGATGTTGAACATGCTCGGGTCCAGCACCTTCAGCCCGATGTATTCCCCCGCACTTCTCTCGCGTATCACCTCGGCCTGCTGTTCGTCCCTGAGCCCACTCGCGTACGCTTCCCGATACACGTAGATCTGCCGATCTTCAGGACACCGCGCAAACCACAAGCAACAAAACGGCGCCGCAAACCCATAGTCCACCGCGATCCACCTTGGCCACTCACCAGGCACCTCGAACGCCTTGACCACATGCACCGCCGGGTCCCACTCCGAGAAGTACATCCCCTCCGCCGCCACCCACTGCCCCAGCCTCAACCGCCGGTACAGATACCCCTTCAAGCTATCCAGCGTGCCCAGATACCCACGCCCGAACTCCGTCCACTCCCCACCGTCCCACAGCATCGGGTTGTCCTCGTGCCGAGACTCCAGCAACTGGCACAACCCCTCGTCACACCGCACCTTCAGCCAGTGCGTCGGGTACGTCGGGTTGCAGTCCGCCATCAGCTGCTGGTAGCTCAGCACGTTGTTCCTCAAGCCCCGCAGCAGCATCCCCCAGTCGTCCGCCTCCAGCTCCGTCGCCTCCTGCACGTACACCAGATCGAACTCGGTGCTCCCAATCTTCTCGGCATCGTCCAGCCCCGCCACCATCACCCGAGCCCCACCCGGATACCGATACTCCTGGTCCCCTTCGTGAAACTTCACCGCGGCTTTGCTCGGCAAGACCTTCTCTTCAAACGTCGCCATCGCACTCTGCGTCAAACTCTTCCGCGTCTTCCGAACGATCAACCCCCTGATCGCTCGTTGCATGCACACCAGGTTCAATTTCTCCAGACACGCACGACTCTTGCCCGTCCCCGCCGGCCCCGCCACCACCACTTCCCGAGCCTTGCACCGAAACAACTCCAATGCCGCCCCAGCCGGTACGTACGGCTTCTCGTCCGCACTCCCAACCCCAGCCCCCCGCTCTACCCGCAGCGTCGCCGGCACTCCCCTACCCCCGTACTCGCTCCCAGATCGTCCACCCCGCCCACACCAGCCACCCCACCACTACCACCAGCGTCCCTTTCACAAAATCGAAATCGCACAATCCCGGATTTTTCGATTCCGAGCTTTAGCTATTTCGCGAGCTCGCCCGCGGCGGGGCCTGTCCCCTCCATCCCCCGCCCCTCGCGCGCGCGTTCCTTCCAAGCGCCCTCGAGCTTGTGGGCTGGCGGTTACTACCCGAGTAAGCGCCAGAGCGATCGAATCGTTCTCAGAACCAGCACGGCCGTTCGCCATTGCTACCTTGACTGCTACCTCAGAGCACATCCGACGGCTCCACGCCCACGACCTTCACAATCTGAGCGACGGTGACGGCCGACTGCTCGCGATACTTCTCTGGCGCTCTGGCGCGCAGGAGCGTGGTCAGCAGCGCGTCCGAGTACTCCACCTTGTAATCGGTCCCGACCGGTTCCCCATGCCAGTAGGACGTGCGCGTGTACGGCGAGCCTTCGACCGCGCGCCGATGTGCCTCGCGTTCCAACACGGCCAGCGCTTTGGCCTCTGCCTCAGCGTAAGCAGCTGCGAACACGGGATCCGACTCCAGCCACTGGTAAACGGTCTGGCGTGAACCGATACCTACCTCTCTGCACGCGTGCGCCATGATGCCGAACTGCGCGAAGTTCTCAAGAAACGCGTGCTGAACCTGTCTCCTGCGCCGGCGATTGAGCTTTCCGTGAGGAGGCAAGGGCAGAGCGAGGGCGTGGGGCATCTTGTGCATGGATTGTTACAGGATTGGTCCAGGACTGTGAAAGAGCTGTTGCGCCGGCATCTTGTGCTGTTTTGTGGCGGCTTGCTACATTCTGGGGTATCACGAGAGAGGTGATGTGGATGCGGTTCAAGTGTTCAGGGGATGGGTACGGGTTTCACGAGGCGTGCTCGTTCGAGACAGAGTTTGAACGGAACGCGCTGCGGCACTTTGAAGAGACGACGCACGCGGTGGATGACACGCTCAGCATTGAGAATTCGGAAGTCGAAGCGCTTGAGGCTAACCCGGATCTGAGCGATGACGAAGTGGCGATTCTGGCAATGGGGTTTCAAGGGCCGCGGTACGCGTGGCATCCGCGAGGTGAGCCACGCGTGGACCTTGGTGATCGCGAGTCGATCATCGCGTGGCTAGCGTGGAACGATGGGAACGCGACTGTCACGGACGAAGACTCGGACGCGGAAGGTCAGGATCGACTGACGCTAGAGGATGCGCGCGCGATTCTGCGGGACATGCTGACCGCCGACTAGCGACCATACGCAAGCGGCCCGGCGTGGTGTTACGAGCACCATGCCGGGCCTGACCAAACGAACCGATAGGAGCGATTCGAATGGCTACACAGACTGTACGACATTACCCGCCGCGGGTATTTGTTCCTGGAACGAGCGTTCTACTTTTGACTGAGGCTAGGAAGATGCCCTGCAATTCGTGGAGTCTGCCGGCGCTGGAGGCCTGTCCGTGGAAGGTCACGGACGGTGAGGGCGCCATCTGTGGCGACTGCTACGCCAACAAGGGCTCGTACACGCAGTACCCGGCCGTCAAGCGAGCACAGCGCGCGCGGTTCGACTGGACGCGCGAGAGTCTCAAGACTGAGGCCGGGACGGATGCGTTCGTGGGGCTCATGGTGGCGACGATTCGAAGCACGCGGAACGAGTATTTCCGCGTGCATGACTCGGGGGATCTGTTCTCGCCGGACTACGTGCGCGCGTGGGTGCGGATCTGTCGAGCGCTGCCGGAAGTGAGATTCTGGTTCCCGACGCGGTCGTGGCGGCCGCTCTTGAACATGAGGCTGCCGGCCGAATCGCGCGACCGGTGGGCGCTCGCATTGTGCGAGCTTGCCGGGCTGGCGAACGTGACGGTCCGACCGTCAGCGCTGTTTTTCAATGCGCCAGCGCCGCGCGTGCCGGGCCTGCACGCGGGCTCGACGGCGACGGATGCCGGCTTCAACTGCCCGGCGCCGTTGCAGGGCAACGCGTGCGGCGACTGCCGCGCGTGCTGGCTCGACCGTGACACGCCGATTAGCTACCACCGGCACTGAGCCGGTGGTAAGCGTTCACACCATGAGGAGAGAGACCATGACTGACGAGCGACCGAACGTGATCGATGGGATCGAATACGACGCCCGGGATATCGAAGCGGCACTGCGCGAGTTGACGCCGGGTACGTGGGAAGTGTCCTACGGGGAGCCATGGTCCGGCGGTGATCTGGCGATCATGGCTCCAAACATGCGCACCATAGCGACACTGGTCCGGCACGAAGACGAAGCCGAACGGCAAGACGTGGTCAACGCGGAGTTGCTGGTGCGCGCGCCGGAGTTGCTGCGGCTGGTTGCGAGGCTGGCGCTGTTCGACTTCTTTGATGACGAGCCGGAAGACTTCGACGCGCTGCAAACCGACGCGATCAAGCTCTTGAACGAGTTGACCGATGCATGGAAAGGCGAGGAGTGATGGCGCAGGCTATCTGGTACGCGTGGGTAGAGACAGCACGCTCCACGTTTTCTGCCGTCGGCCTGAGCGAGTCTCAGGCCAGGGACGGGGTGATGGCCGCGTGGCGAGCACATCGCGCGCAGTATGCGCGATCAGACGTGGACGAATGGCTGAGCGATGACGTGATCCGCGATGACACGCAGGCCCGGCTCATGGTGCCGGGCCAGGGATACCGCGACTACGAGCCGGTCGGCCGACCGGTGAAAGTGCAGGCCGGGGCATGACCCCGGCCGAACTCCGGCAGTGGCGCAAGGCTCAGCATCTGACGCAGGAAGAATTGGGGCAGATCCTGGACGTATACCGGGGGACGATCATCCGGTGGGAAGCGGGGCTGGCGTCGATCCCGCCATACCTTGGGCTCGCCTTGAAGTGGATCGAAGTGGAGCGACGGTCTGCTGCCGGCGCGACGGCTCAGCAGAGCGCCTGATCGACGAACACGAGCCGGTGGCCGATCCATTCGGCCACTGGCGCGACCACGCCGTTACCGCAGAGCTTGTAGCGGTGTGAGTCCGCGATCAGTTTGCCGTCGTGGCCGGTGCGGGTGTGGCCGTCGGGCCAGCCCATCAAGCGTTCGCACTCGAGGGGCGTCAGGCGGCGCACCCCGGCCGAGTAGTTGATCGCGTCCACGCGCGTAGCGCTGGTGGCCCCGGCGTAGTCGCCGGATCGGACCACGTGCTGCCGGCCTGAGCCCCGCCACGAGTGATCGTTGCCGGCCGAGGCCTGCCAATCGAAGGCCTGCACGAGGTTGTGCGTGCGGAAGTTACCGCTGCCCTCGTGGGTATAGGTCTTGCCCTCGTGCGCGCTGATGGGGTCGGCTACCACGAGGTTGTCGGCACCGTCGCCGCAGCCGGACGAGTGGCCGTGGTGCCCGTCGGCGGCGCGCAGGCTGTTGGCCACGACCACGTCCATGCCGTTGAAGGTCGAGCGACCATGCGGCCCGTCGCCACCGACCAGGGGTGGTGCCTGATCGTCCACCTCGCCACCGTTGAGCGTGCTCGCGAGCAGGAAGTTCTCGGACTCCAGGTCCATGCGATAGCCGGTCGCGCGCGCGACCAGCGGTCGGGCCACCCCATCCGGATCGGCTGGCTGGAGGTGACTGGTCACGTAGGTGGAGTTCCACGCGTTGCCGTGCCCGTCGCCAGTGCCTCGAGCGCTTGCCGCAAGCGCGTAGGCAACTCCTTCCCCCGCAGCTGGGCTCTGCGCAGGATGCCCCCCGCAGCTCTCGCAGACAGCCAGTACCTGCGCGGCACGGGTCGCGTCTCCAAGATAGCCGACAATGAAGATGCGACGGCGCCGCTGGGGCACGCCGAACCAGCGCGCGTCCAGAACTCGGTACGCCCACCCATACCCGAGTTCGCCCAGGCCCATGAGAACTCGGGCAAAGTCCCGTCCACCGTTGCTGGAAAACAGTCCGGGAACATTCTCAACGACCACCCAGCGTGGCCGCAGCTGGGACAGGACCCGCTCGAACTCAAACCAGAGACTGCTGCGTGAGCCGGAAAGACCGGCCCGGTTGCCGGCCACGGAGACGTCCTGGCAGGGGAATCCGCCGTAGACAAGGTCAACAGGGTTGGCGTCGAGTCCCCGCCCGTGCGCATCTCGAACCCGTTCAGTGTCGGTGCCTCGTCCGACTCCGTCCAGGTTTCCGCGTCGTCTTCGAAGTGAGGCCGCGTCCACTTCGCGAACGTCATGCACGCGGTCCGTGTCGGGCCAGTGGCGCGCGAGCACGCTCAGGCAGACCGGATCGTTCTCGGCCTGGAGGATGGTCTCGATGCCGGCCCGCTGAAAGCCGAGCTCGAAGCCGCCCGCGCCGGAAAAGAGACTGATCGCGCGCATTCACTCCGACGATTCCAGGCGCGCGCGGGCTTCCTTCGTGAAGTAGGACCACAGCTTGTGACGGACCGCCAGCGACAGCCATCCCGTCGCGAAGTCGCGGTGGTCGCACCGTCGGCCGCGGGCAATGGTGAACCGGTCGCGCTGCGCGTAGTCATCTTCGAGACGGGCGCGGCCGTAGTCGTTCAGGTCTTCGATGATGTGCTCGAGGATCGGCATCAGAGCGTCCCGTCACCGGTCTGTTCGACCCGGGCAATGAGGTGGTCGATGCGCACGCGCAGCTCCAGTAATTCGGCCACGATCGCGCCCACTGCGGCCTCGTGTTGCTCGCGCTCGTCTTGGGCCAATCGTTCGGCCAGCAGATACCTCGGAGGTCGATGGCTATGACGCCAGCGGCGCTGGTAACAGCTGGCGCAGAGACCGCGCGCCCGGGCGGCTCGGCCCGGATGATTCGGACACTCGGACGTTGTGCGTATGGTCATGGCCGGCTCAGACCAGGATGTGTTGCCCGCCCCGCCAGATTCTGGCGGGCAACACCCGTACACACGATGGCCCGGTTTTCTCCTGTAAAAGGCAACCACTTTTCATGTGTTGCCTTACATAGAGATATATACACGCGCGCGCGCGCGAGGAAATAATTTTGGGCAACACGTCCGGAATTTTGGGCAACACGTCCGTTCGAGTTCAAAAGGGCAGCTCCTCACGCTCCATGTGTTGCCTGATGTGTTGCCCTCCGGATGTGTTGCCCAACTTTACGCCGTAGGCAACACGTCGGCCATCTTTGCGGACTTCGATGAATCTTCCATTCCGCCTGAACATGTCCGAAACGTTCGCCCGATTGTATCCCAGGTCTTCCGCGACCTCCGTCGCCGAAGCAGCCCCGTTCCGCTCCAGATACCTCGCCACCGCGTCTTCCATGCTCAGCTTCTCTTTCCCTTCAACATCACGAAATTCCCCATCCCGCGCTTTCCGAATCGAGAGCAGCCCGGCTTTGTCAAACTCGAACGCGCCCACCCACATCGGCTGCTTCCCCACGTCATTGCGCTTCACGATGTCCAGCGCTATGCCCAGCGGTCCACTCAGCTTCTCCTCGCTCATCAGCCGCACCATCAGGTCCGCCGCCGCGTCGAACATCTGGCTCCCGAACGCGTGCGTCTCGTCTCCTCGTGGTGAGTGAGCAAGCGCGCACCACGCCGGGCCAAAACCGTTCAGAATGTTGCAATATCCGTTGACAACGTCATCCTCTTTCAGGCTGCCCGACCCCGCCCGCGACAGCGAGTCCACCAGGATGCAGCCGATCTGATGCCGATCCACGTGCTTCTGCACCGCCGGCGCCACCTCGGCGAGCGTCTTCCCCCGCGCGTTCAGCACCGCCAGGGGCCGCTCCCGCGCCAACCCCAGCGCCGCGTTGATGTTGCCCAGGCGTTGCTCCACACTACGCGCCGACCGCTCCAGATTCACCAGCAGCACCTTCGTCTGTCGCACCGGCCACAACCGACCGCAGCCCGCGTCGACGCACACGCCGATCGTCTGCAGCACCGTGCTCTTGCCAAACCCCGGCGGCGCGAAGATGATCGTTCCCCCGTCTACCAGGATGAACGGCTCCAGCACGAAGCTCGGCGCCTGCCGAGTTGCGCTCCCGTTCACCAGTTGCGGCATCAGCCCGTCCAGATACGCGTCCCGCAATCCGCCACAGAAGCGGTCCACGTCATCCTGCATGTACGTTTGCGGATAGTCCGCCCGCTCCGGCTGCCGCCGCCCACCAACCAGTTGCGCGTACGCCGAGTTCGAGAGCGCCGTCCGTTCACGATTCCGTTCGACGTTGAAGTTGTCCGACGCCAGCTCCACCCCGTTGACCACGATCCCCACGCGCGCGTGCAGCCCCGTCCGTTCCATCCGAATGTTCGAGGCCGCGAACCACAGCTCGATCTCCCCCGCCTGCCGCAGCTTCCTCAATTCCCCACGCTCGCCGCGGACGTACCCGTTGGCGCCAGCCACTACGCCCGCTCCCAGATCGATCCCGCGCGCTTCGCGGGTGGCCGTGCCGCGGTTTGCCGTGGTTTACCACGGTTTGGCGCGGGTTCGGGCACCAGTGGCGAGATCAACTGCGCCCACGGGTACGTCTCGTCCCACGGCTCCGGCTCCGGCAGCCGCCCGTGCTTGGCCGCGAGCTCGGCCAGCCGATTCTCGATCCGCAGCCGATGCTGCCGCTCGCGTTCGGTCACAGCGCCAGCACCCGCCTCACCTCATCTTCATCGTGGGGCCGCCACACGTAGTACTCCACCCCCGGGCACTGCACGAGCACCCCACCCCATCGCTCCTGGCGCGGCGTCAGTTTCCCCACCTCAGTCTTCAGCTCCGCGATGATCACCCGCGGCTCGCGCGCCAGCACCAGATCCGGGAAGCCAGACGGCGAATGCAGCGACGTCCACGTGAAGTAGTGCAGCCATCCGTCGCGTTCGGCCCACCGCAGGACCTGGCTCCGCCACTCGTCCTCGGTGACGGTCCTGACCAGCGCCAGCCGACCGCGACTCATCGGCACCCGATACTCCCTAGTCCAGATCGTCGCCAGAGACCAGCTCAAGCCGATGCGCGTGGTTGAACTCGCCTTGCGCGTCCGCCCCGCCGTCGCACCATAGCATGCTCAGGTCCACGCACAGATAGACGCTGCGCGCGTGGTCGGGACACACGAGCCCCGTCGGTACGTCTGGCCGCTCCGCCTCCGACTCGGGATGACAGCACGGCGCGATCAGGATCGGCCCGCTCGGCGTGTCCATGCTCCAGAACGTGTAGGTCTGATCGGCCAGACTCACCTCGACCTCCGCACGTGCTTCTGGTCACCCTTCCTGAAGATCAGGTAGGTGGATCCGTTGTTGTACGCACTGAGCTGCTCGCGCCACATCGGCGCGACGAGCGGCTTGTCGCGCACCTGATGCACCACGTCGTACGGCCTGAGCCCCTCGAGCGCGCCGCGTACCCAGCTGCTCTCTTCCTGCCACTCATGGCCGTGGACGTGGTCGGTCACTTTGCAGACGATGCCCAGCCGCGCCACGCGCCACGCCTCGAGCGTGCCTTGTGCGATGTGCTCGCCGAGTTGCTGATTCTGATACGTGCCGAATCGCTCGCCCATGATCGAGGCATCGCCCGTGTCGGCCAGATGCGGCGGGTCGAAGATCACCACGTCGAAGCTGTCGTTCGCATAGGTCAGGCGGAGAAAATTCATCAGCCCGTCCGGCGGCACCCGCCGCGGGTCCAGGTCGTGCGCTGTTACCTTCACGTGCGCCGAGCCATCCCAGAACGCACCGGAGCCATAGGTCACATCGAGTGCGTTGCGCGCATCCGGAAACAACACGCGCAGGATCAACGCAATCAGCGTCGCGGTCGGCTGCTCCGCGTGCGCGAAGCGCAGGAGCTGGAGTTGCTCCTCCAGCTCCTTCGACTCCGGCTCCGGTACCGGTCTGCCATTGCGTCGCTGCTCGCGCAGCCAGTCCAGCGCCGAGGTGAACGGCGTGTCCACCGGTAAATCGGACATTTCTGACCGATTTGCCGCCAGGTCCATAAACCGGCGCGCCATCCGTTCGCCGTACGGAAACTTCTCCTCTACCCACGGCAACCAGTTGCCGTGCCCCAGCTCACCTTTGAGTTCGCGCAGTGCTTCGCCCAATTCGATCGCGAGCGCCAGCGTGCGCCGCCACGAATTCGCGAACTGGACGATCAGGTCCTGGACGCGCTCCTCGGCCGACGACGCGAACTCACCCGATGCCACAATCTCCGTTGACACGGCCTACTCCGCGTCGAACGCATCGATAGCCGCCATCAGGTCGAGGTTGGCCGCTTCCACCTCAGCGATCGGCGCGTTGCTCGGTAAGATCAACGGCTTCAATCCGAGCGCGTACGCCTCGTCCACCAGCTCGCGGTTGCGGTCCCAGGCTGAGGCTCCCGTACCGCGCTCAGCCTGGTCCGCCGCGCGCGCGTTGGCCCCGGCCGCTCGCGCCGCGTCCTCGTCGGCCAGCTTCGCCAGCCGCTCCGTCTTTGCCTTCGCTACCAGCAGCCCGTGGTCGACCAGCTGCCGACGGCTGAGCGGTAGCCGCAGCTCGCTCACCCTCACTCCGAGCTTTTCGGCCTCGCCTTTCACCTGCAGCCAGCGCTTCCACAAGTCATGGTCGCCGCTCGAGATCATCTCGTCCGGTCCGACCGGTTTCGGCGGACGTCCTGGCCCACGCTTCGGCTCCGCTCGAGGCGCGTCGTTGACCTCGCGCTCGCGCGTGGGCACCTCGACCACGCGCTCTTCATCGGGCGCCGACTCGATGTCTTCGAGGTCCTGCGTCCAGATGGACGATCCCCCCGTGGCCAGCAGCACCGCGGCTACCAGCGCCCGCTTCTGCGCCATCTTCTGCAGCGTGTTCACCAATTCGTAGGGCTCAGGGTTCTCCACCCGTCCGACCTTGATCTGGTCCCTGGGGAACTCCCTGCCGCAGCCCCCCATCTTCCTCCAGCAGTACCAGCCGGGGTTGTCGCCCGAGGCCTGGGTACGCTTGCTGCGGCGCAAGTCTTCGCCGCATTCGGGACAGGCCGGGCGCGCATCACGCCACCGGTAACGCGGCTCCTTGGAATTGGCCGAGCCGATCGCGTTGGCCATCTTGGCCTCCGTCCGGCGGTTGATCAACGTGCATTCGAACTCGTAGAAGAAGAAGCCGTTCTCCCAATCCTCGATCCGCTTTGAATCCGAGAACAACGGCGTCATGCCGTACGCCAGCGCAAGCTTCTCGGCACCCGGCTTCAATAGCGTCGGACGGTCGGTCCCGGGGATCACCCCGAAGTCGAGACCTGGGATCATGATGCTGAGCTTGAACTGCTCCAACTCCTTGAGCTGTTCCTGCAGTACCTCGAGCGGCGCCACGAACTGCAGCCGCAGATCGACCGGGTCGCGCGTCGATATCGCGAGCGCCTGATCAGTCACCGAAGATCCTCCTCCAGATCGTGATGCCGACGTTGATGATGACGATCCAGCTGAGCACACCCATCGCTACGCCGAGCAGCCAGCCACGCGCGTGGAAGCTCGGCTCCGGATGACAGCGGTCGAGCTGGATGCCCCCTCTCAACACAAACCCCCCTGGATCGGCACCCACTGGGATGCGAAGAACCGTTCGCCGTGCGCGGCGATGCGCGCCGCGGCTTGCCATTCGGAGGTTCGGTCGCCGATGATCACGCCCCACGCTCGTGCCGTCGCGGGTAGCCATTGGAGCCATCCCCGTGCTCCGCTATACGGATTGCGCGCGCCGCCGAAGTGGCGCGACTCGTACCACTCGATGCAGTAGAGGCGAGCGCCGAGCGCGCCGCCGATGGGCCACGTACGCGAGTCGGTTGGCGGTAGCGCCTGGAGCCCGCTGGAGCCATCATCGGCGGACGAACTCGGCTCCCCAGGCTCCAGGCTGCCCGCCGATGGAGCCGAGATCGACGACACGAGCAGCAGGCCTGCGAGCACCACGGCCATCAGGCCTTGCCGATGGGTTTGCTATTGCGACCCAGCAGCCAGGCCTCGATCTGCTCGAACTGGCGGCGGTACTCGGCCTGCGCCGCGTCGCCCGCTTCCGAGATCGGTAGCGCCGGATCGTTCAGGTAGACCTTCACCTCGATGTCCACGCCACGCGTCGACGACTTGATGTCGACCGACGAGCGCGTGTCCGACGACGAGGCCAGTCGCGCGCGTAGCTGCTCGAGGACCTGGCCGATGTCCTTGAGCGTGCCGATGAGCGCTTCGGAGTAGTACTCGACCATCGTGCTCACGAGCGTGGCTTGCGCGCGCGCTGCGGCGCGATCTGCAGCACCGGCGGTGTGATCGGCTGGTCGGGCTGGTGCCACTGCTTGACCCACTCGTCGACGGCGGCCGCGGCGTAGCGCACCAGGCGACCGCGGCGAAAGACAGGAAATCCTGGTTGCTTGTCGAGCGAGTTGAGCGTGGTGAGACTGATGTTGAGCCGCTTGCACACCTGTTCCCGCGTGAGCCACACGACAGGTTCGGCTGGTTGTTCGACCATCTCCTCGGCAACGACCACCGGCTTGTTCCTCCCTGCACGTCGTTTGTCGCGGCGTGTCGGAGGCCGAGTCTGGCCCGCGTCCCCGGCGGGCTTCAAGGCCTCGTCGCGGGTCATGGCACGCTCCAACACACGCCGGCCATTCCCGGCATGCCGTGGCGTGCCGACACGGGCCACGGCGCAGCGCTACACAAACTGTGACACGACGCCGGCACCCCCAGAGTATAGAACAGACGTTCTATACTGACGAGCGTAAAAGCTGCGGCTGGCATGGGCAGGAACCCCTTCCGACTTACCCCTGCTGTGGCTCGGCGTCCCCACCCGCCGCGTCTTAACGTTGATCGCTCGTTGTGTAAACGGCAGCGCAATGTTACACAGAAATGCTTACGCCTGCCTGCGCTACATTCTCGCCTTGCGCCGCTCGGGTGACGCAGTTTACGCTTTAGCAGTGAAATGACTGTCCGGGACGGGCGGCCCGTGTCATCGGCTAGTCTGGGCATGTCGCTATGTGCTCCTCCCCGAGCAGTGCTGATCTGCACCTCGTTTTGCGTCAGGAGCTGGACGCACGTCACTGGACCCGTCGCTATTTCGCCCAGCTGCTCGAGACCCGCGAGAGCACCGTGGGCCGCTGGCTCTCGACCAACCCGGCCACGCGCAAGACCCCCTTGCCGAGCACAGTGCTGCAGATGGCCGAGATCCTTGAGATGGATGCCATCGAGCTCCTGAGAGCCGCCGGACACCTGCCCATGGCTGAGCCATCCCGCCCGCAGCACCCGCGCCGACTCGAGATCCGCGCCCGCAAGCGTCGCTTTGCCCGCATCATGGAGAGCGTCGACCTGTCCCGCTTCGGTGAAGCGATGGACTGGGCCGACATCCTCCTGGACGGGCTGCAGGCGATGTCCGCGCGCCTCGAGCCGGCGCCCGTGCGCGACGACGAGTAGCGCTCGCGTGCGCTACTTCACGGTTTGTGCGCTACCCAGAAGCCTCGTACAATCGGCCCGACGTGCCACCTACGTAAAGGAATCGACCCCCGTCAGCAAGCACTGAGCGGGGGCCGTGGCACCCGAAAGGAGAGAGCTTTCGAATGCGCGGCAATCCTAACGCACCTGCCCCGAAGCCTCGCGGCCCGCGAGGTCTGGGCACGGTCTTCTTCGACAAGCGACGTCAGCGCTGGATCGCGCGCGTCTCGCTCGGCAACGGTCGCTCAAAGGCCTTCGAGGCCCTGACGCAGGAAGAGGCGCTCGCCAAACGCACCGACTACGCCAGAGACGTGGTGCTCGGGCGCGTCGATCCGACGGTCAAGCCGTCACAGCTCACGCTCAACGAGATTTGTCAGCAGTGGCTTGAGCACCATGCGCTGACCGAAAACCTTGAGACAACGACGACGGTCGTGAGCTACAGGAGCGACCTGAAACGCATCGACACTGGGGGACTCGGTTGCATTCGCTTGAGTGATCTCACTGAGCAGCACATCATCAACTGGCTCGACACACTCCTCCGTGAGGGTAAGCGGGTCAGTGCCCATCAATCACTCCTGCGCCTCAAGGCTGTCCTTCGATGGGCCAAGAGGCGTCGCCTGATCCTGACGAGTCCGGCCGCCGAGATCGATCCGCCCAAGTTTGAACGGAAGAAGGTCAATCCGCCGGACTACGATGCGTTGCAGGTTCTCTTCGAGCAACTGCGCGGCAACGAGTTGGAGATCCCGATCCGCCTCATGGTTGCCTACGGCCTGCGTCGCCAAGAGGTGCTCGGCCTGCGCTGGTCCGACATCGACCTACCGCGTCACCAGCTGCACGTCCGCTGGCGCGTCAATCGTGTACCGGGCAAGGGCATCATCACGCGAACCGGCGTGAAGATGCATCGTGGCGATACCGCCGAATGGCTGCACATCACGCCACCCATCGAGGCCTTGCTGGATCAACAACGGCAGCGCTGTGTGGATCTGCACCGCCGTATCGGCGCCGATTGGACTGGCCCAGGCGTCCATCCGACGAAGGGACTGTCATTCGTCTTCCCCCGTTCGACGCCGTCGAATCGACCGAAGCGTTATCCGCGTGTGCTCGGTGGACCAACCGCGCCGGATAGTTTTCTCAAAGCCTTCAAGAAGATCTGCCTGACCATCCCAGGCCTTGAGGACGCCACGCTGCACAAGCTTCGACATGATCACGTCGGCCTGTCCCGCCAGCAGGGCGCGCCGATGGATAGCATCCAGCGAGTCGTGCGACATTCCAGCATCAGCATCACCAATGACCTCTACGCGCACCTGCCGACCGGCACGTCAAACTCCTACCTCGGCCCGTTGCACCAGTGGCTGTTCAGCGCTGCGCCGCCGTCATCCGAAGCCGACACATCGGAATGACTGCCGACGAAGAGGTCGACCTCACCGTCACGCTCAGCCTGCCGCGGCGCAGGCTGGGCCGCGTGATGGCTATGGTCGAGGAGCTGCGCGCCATGGGCGTGCAGGCCACCGTTGAACTCGCGTCGGAGCCGATTGTCTCGCACCACGTCCACCTCGCGATCGTCGAACCGCGACGCCACCTCGGCCCGGACGGCCAGGGCCTGGTGGAGCAGTACGTGGTGCGCTGCCGCTGCGGCTGGCAGACCACCGCGAACCGGTGGGAGGCCGCGCGAGAGCAGATGCTCCGACACAACGGGGCCATTACCGGAGAACCCTCATAAGACCCCGCCGTTGCTACCTTATTGATACCTTACGAGGCGCGCGAAGGCGGGTTTTGGCACGCCAAGACGGGCTTCCACGAGATTGCGGGTAGCGCGTAAACGGGGTTTCATCAAAGATCAGATCAAACTCCAGAAGCCTCGCGCAATCTCAAAATCGGCCCTCTGCGGGGTGGTTTGCTACCTTACTGCTACCTTACGACGTCTTGCACTTATCTTCGGACTCCAGCAGGCGTCAAGCAGCGGACATCACGGACGCGTCACGGTCGGCTACACAGTCTCATGTTTTGTGACGCCGGGATGGATGACACTGCGCATTGATCTGCGGTAGCGTCACGGGTGGTTTGTGGATGGCCGCCAGACGCGACCTGGCGGCCACCCTGGCCCAGCTTGATCCCAAGGAGATCAGTGGACCGTGAGTGACGCTAGCACGTCTTCTAGCCCGCGCGACGCGCGTTTCGAGGCCAAGTTCCTCGAGTGGAGCCTGGAGTTCCACTACGAGCCGACCTTCCCCGTCGACGGCATCGCCGTGGCCGAGTGGGCGCAGGTGCGCCAGCCTGAGCACATCGCCGCCGAGGACGCGGTCGAGGAGTACCGCCAGCACATGGCCAATGGCGCGGCTTTCCCGCCGGTGGTGCTCATGGCGCCGTCGACCCTGATCGACGGCAACACGCGCCTGAAGGCCACCGAGCGCCTGCGCCGCAAGACCATCCCGGCCTACATCGTCAGCCTGCCGACGGTCATGATGGCCAAAAGCCTGGCCGCAGCGCTGAATCAGATGGGCGGCAAACGCCTGACCGCCGAAGAGGCAGCTGAAGCGGCGAAGACGATGATGGAGATGAACTTCGCTGACGAGGCGATCGCCCGTGAGATCGGCCGCTCGGTCGAGCAGGTGCGCCGCATCCGCAGTCAGATCGAGTTCGGCGAGCGTACCGAGCGCCTGAACCTGCAGCGCCGCGCCGACAGGGTCAGCCAGGACAATCGTGTACGCCTGAACAGCGTCAAGCACGATCCACCGTTCGCGGCGATGGTCGAGCTGGTCGGTGAGTTCAATCCGCCCTACAAGACCGTGACGGAGCTCCTCAAGAAGGTCAATTCGGCACCCTCTGACAAGGATGCGATCACGGTCATCGCTGACGCTCGCTCCGAGATGAAGCCGGGTGGCCCGCCGCCTCGACGTATCACGGTGAGTCCAGAAGTGCAGCAGACCGTGCTCCACCTGGGTGGCCTGATCAAACTCAGCGCCAACCCCATGGCCATCCTGGATCTGCGTGAGGACAAGCGCGAAGAGCGCATCGCTCAGTGGCAGCAGCTCGGTGATCTCGCGCGCACCATGCTCGATCTGTACCAGAGCCAGGTGCCGGTGCCGGCACCCGCACCGGAGCCGGAACGCGAACTCGTCACCGTATAAATGGCCAAGCGCGAAAGCGTTCGCGGTTCAGGCAAAGACCAGCCTGGCGCGATGCATGTCACAATGGTCATCCACCACCATCTCAAAGAGGCCGGCGAAACCGGCCTCTCACTGGAGGAACTCGTCGCCAAGGTCAGCCCTCAGGTTCCGGAGGGCTACGCCTGGCGACGGTATGTGCGCGACATGCAGGGGTTGCAGCGCCGGCGGAAAGCCAAAGAGGATGTCGAAGCGGGACGGCGAACTCCGCTTCGACATCTGGTCATTGAAGATACCCCCGGCCGACGTGCCGTCGCTACGCGGCAATTGATCCGTCGCACCGTCACCGACATGACCAAGCCTGACCGTCTCACCGCTATACGGCGTCCTGACAAACGCTATGCCGTGGGTCCGCGGATCCCCAGGTCGATGTTCTCAGAAGAGGTCCACGACGTGGAGGGCAGGCGCAGCCGGCAACATGTGTCCGATATGGAATTGCTCCGGATAGCGCGACCAATCGTGGCTGAGGCATCGGCTCGCCGACTCGCCGGACGACACACGATGACGTTGCCCCAGCCTCTGGTCTCTGCACTTGAGCGATGGATCGCGGCGCACGAGGTCGTCTTGCCAGCTCGCGGGACGAACCCGCCTGTGAAAGTCTAATTGTGGTTATGACTAACAAGATCAGTGACCTAGCGGGCATCGATCCGTCGTACGCAGAGCGGCTCCACAACGACCATGTTCTGGGGCCGTGTTGCGCTGAGGTCGAACGACTGCTGGGG
>Ga0126377_10000113_pt1 | contig 41618 bp, 36 predicted proteins | sample PanSoiMetPlot_22_FD_92647 | JGI IMG/M metagenome (GOLD analysis project Ga0126377, IMG submission 92647) | Tropical forest soil microbial communities from Panama - MetaG Plot_22 | ecosystem: Environmental > Terrestrial > Soil > Tropical forest > Bulk soil | place: Panama | collected 2016-02-17 | reverse complement strand
GGCCGTTACCCCGGCAGGGGCCCCGCAGATGCCCCCAGATTGCCCGGTTGACGCATACATACATGTTGTATATAACCTCAATCCATCGGAGAAGCGCGGCACGCCGGGTGCAACGGGGTGCCGCGCCCGCCTCCCGTCGCCTCTCCCGGGGAGACACCGTGCGCGCACCACGCAGTGGTGGGAAGGCCACTCGCGAAGTGGCCGACAGGTTTTCGCAGCGGCGCATGTATGCCGACGAGGCCGGTGGCGGCTCCACTCCACACCCTCACCATAGGAGGTAGGGCATGGGCAAGCGAGGTTGGGGTGCGCTGCTGGCGCTGCTGGCGGCGCTCACCCTCGTCGCCGCCGGCTGTGGCGGCGACGACAACGAATCCTCGACGGCGACCACCGTGCCGGCGCAGCTGCAGCTGGCCGACCTGAAGGGCCAGACGGTCGAGGTCGCGGCCATCTGGTCGGGCGACGAGCAGGAGAAGTTCCAGAAGGTCCTGGACGACTTCGCCCAGCGCACCGGCGCGACGGTCAAGTACAGCCCCACCGGCGACGACGTGGGCGCCTACCTGGGCACCAAGATCGCCGGCAACGCCGCGCCGGACGTGGCGCTGCTGCCCAACCCCGGCCTGCTCAACGACCTGGCCGGCAAGGGCAACCTGCAGCCGCTCGACGACGTGGCCGGCGCCCAGGTCGACGCCAACTTCGCGCCGATCTGGCGGACGCTGGGCACCTCCAACGGCAAGCTATACGGCGTCTTCTACAAGGCCGCCAACAAGTCGACCGTCTGGTACAACAAGAACGTCTTCGAGACCGCCGGCGTGCAGCCACCCGCCGACTGGGACGCGTTCAAGTCGGCCGTTGACACCGTCGCCGGCTCGGGCACCACGCCGGTGAGCGTGGGCGGCGCCGACTGGTGGACCCTGACCGACTGGTTCGAGAACATCTACATCCGGACCGCGGGACCGGACAACTACGACAAGCTCGCCAAGCATGAGATCCCCTGGACCGACGCCAGCGTCAAGACCGCGCTGACCACGCAGGCTGAGGTCCTCGGCAAGCCCGACAACCTGGTCGGCGGGACCCGCGGCGCGCTCAGCACCGACTTCCCCGGCTCGGTCTCGGCCGTGTACTCCCAGCCGCCCAAGGGCGGGATCGTGTACGAGGGCGACTTCGTGGCCAGCGTGATCACCGGCGAGACCAAGGCCAAGCTCGGCACCGACGCGGACTTCTTCAACTTCCCGTCGATCAACGGCTCGCAGTCGGCGGTCGTGGGCGGCGGCGACGCGGCGGTCCTGCTCAAGGCCTCGACCGGCGGCAAGGAGCTGATCAAGTACCTGGCCAGCCCGGAGGCGGCCACGGTCTGGGCCAAGCTCGGCGGCTACACCTCAGCGAACAACAAGGTCGACCTCGCCGTCTACCCCGACGACATCACCCGGCGGTCCGCGCAGGCGATCACCACCGCCGACAACTTCCGCTTCGACATGTCCGACCTGGCACCGGCCGCGTTCGGCGGCACCCCTGGCAAGGGCGAGGCCAAGGGGATGCAGGACCTCCTGAGCGCCAGCTACAAGAACATCGACCAGGTGACTGCGCAGCTCGAGAAGGACGCTGCGGCGGCCTACGGCAACTGACCGCTGACGACGACCCATCGATGACGATGAGCTGACCGCAGCAAGACAAGGGGTGGTGGCCGTGGTGGCGCCTGACCCACGGCCACCACCCCGACCAACAGGCCCGCCCGGGGCCGGACCGCCAGGCCTGCCCGGGGCGGGCCGCCCGGCTGTCGGGGACCCGCCGGGCCGGGCGGGCTCACTGGTTCTGGACGATGCCGGTGAGGTCCTGGGCGAGGCCCTTCAGGGCCGCGTCCGGGGACAGCCGCAGCGACAGGGCGTCATGGACGGACTTGGAGATCGCCAGGCTCACCTGGTTGTAGTTGGGGCTCTTGGGCCGCGGCTTGGCCGACAGGATGCTCTCCTTGAGCGTCGGCAGGTAGGGGAACCGCCGGATCAACGCCGGGTCGTCGTAGAGCTGCTCCCACACCGGCGGCAGCGAGCCCTGGACCAGCACCTGCCGCTGGGTGGCCAGGGAGGTCAGGTACTTGATGAACTCCACCGCCGAGCGCTTGTGCCGCGAGTAGGCGCTGATCGCGACGTTGGCGCCGCCGAGCGAGCTGGACCCGGGCCCGTGCAGGCCCGGCAGCCGGACGACGCTGAACCGGCCGGCCACCTTGGAGTCCGGGCCGCGCCGGTTGGCGACGCCCCAGACCGCCGGCCAGTTGCGCATGAACAGCAGGCGGCCCTCCTGGAACGCCCGCCGCGACTCCTCCTCCTTGTAGTCCAGGGCCGCTCTGGGGATCCAGCCGTCGCGGATCCCGTTCACCAGGAACGCCAGCCCCTCGTGCGCCTGCGGGGAGTCGACCGTGACCCGCCTGCCGTCGTCCGCCAGGATCTCGCCGCCGGCCGACTGCACGGCCTCGGCGAAGTTGACGGTGAGCCCCTCGTAGGCGAGGAACTGGCCGGCGTAGCCGCCCATGTGGTACCTGGGCGCGACGGTGCTCGCCAGCCGCTCCAGCTCGGCCCAGGTCCGCGGCGGGCGCAGGCCCTCGCGGTCGAGCACGTCCTTGCGGTAGTAGAGCAGCCCGCCGTTGCTGGTGTACGGCACGGCGTACAGCCGGCCCTCGAACTCCGCGGTGGCCACGGCCGGGCGCAGGAACCGGTCGAGGGGGAACTCGCGGCGGTCGAGCGGCACGATCCAGCCCGCGTCGGCGAACTCCGCGGTCCAGGGGACGTCGAGGTTGAGCACGTCGTAGCGGTCGCTGCGGGCCTGGAGGTTGGTGACCATCTGGGCGCGCTGGTCGTCGGCGGCCTCGGGCAGCTCGATCAGCTGCGCCGGCTGGTCGGGGTGGGCGGCGTTCCAGGCGCTCAGCACCCCGCGCAGGTAGCCGGTGGTGTCCCGGCCGGTCACGAAGGTGAACGGCCCGGTCCCGTCCAACGCGGCCCTGCTCCCCGGACCGGCCTGACCGGCGCTGGTGCAGCCGGCCAGGAGCATCGCCGCGGCCAGCAGCACGACCCCGGTCCGGACCGGTCGCGCCGACGCCGCTCGCGTCCCCCGATTCATCGCTTCCTTGATGGTATGTCCGCTCGGGGTGTCGTGCGCAACGAGCGCGGCCAGGCCTCAGCCCGCCAGGCCGTGGAGGGGGAACAGCGACCGGCGCGCGACCTCGATCGCCCGGCCGATCTGCGACTCGGCCCAGGGCCGGCGGCCGGAGGCGAGCGCGACCACGTCGTCGGCCATGCCCGGGGACAGCCGGATCCCGTGGCGCTCGGCGACCTCGCGCCGGAACGCCTCGGGCAGCGCGGCGGGCAGCGCGGCGCCGACCATCTCGGCGAGGTAGGCGCACCACGCGCGCGGCACCACGCCGGCCCACTGGTAGCCCCCACCGCCCGTCGCCAGCCAGCGGCCGCCGGTCACGGTGTGGGCGAGGTCGTGCAGCCTGCCGGCGAGCGCCTGGTAGGCGGCGAGCGTGAGGCCGAGGTCCGCGAGCGGGTCGGTGTAGTGCGTGTCGCAGCCGAGCTGGGTGACCAGGACGTCCGGCTCGAACGCGCGCACGAGCGCGGGCACGAGCGCGTCGAACGCGGGCAGGTACAGCTCGTCGGTGGTCCCCGGCGGCAGCGGCAGGTTGGCGATCGTGCCCTTGGCAGCGCCCTCCCCCACCTCGTCGGCGTTACCGGTGCCGGGGAACAGGTAGCGGCCGGACTCGTGCACCGAGATCGTCAGCACCCGCGGGTCGTCCGCGAACGCCGCCTCGACGCCGTCGCCGTGGTGCACGTCGACGTCGACGTAGGCGATCCGCTCCACGCCCTGCTCGAGCAGCCAGGCGATCGCGACCGCCGGGTCGTTGTAGACGCAGAACCCGCTGGCGCGGTCGCGCATGGCGTGGTGGAGTCCGCCGGCCGGCGAGAACGCGTGCGCCGCGCGGCCCGAGCGGACGGCCTCGGCGGCGGCGATCGTCGCCCCGCAGACCAGCGCGGAAGCCTCGTGCATCCCGCGGAAGGAGGGCGTGTCGCCTGGCCCGAGCCCGAACTGCGGCAGCGGGCGGCCGTCGGCGCTCGCGCGGCTGACCGCGGCGAGGTAGTCCAGGTCGTGGACGCGCGCCAGATCCGTCCCGCTCGGCACGACCGGCCCGGCGAGCCGGACGCCTTCCAGCAGGCCCAGCTCGCGGGCGAGCGCCATCGTCAGCCGCACCCGGTCGGGGCGCAGCGGGTGCTCCGGCCCGAGGTCGTAGGCGGCCAGACGCTCGTCCCAGACGACCGTCACCGCACCCGTCACGCGACCTCCTCAGCCCGATCATGGGTGTCCGCGGCGCCCGCCGGCCGCCTGGCAGCCGGCATCGCGGGCACCTTCACGCACCGGGTGACCCGCACCCGTTGGCATCGTAGCGGCAAGCAGCAACGCGGTCGCGTGGCGCGTCGCGAGGGGACTACGCATCCACCGTAGACGAAGAGGATAATCGTGGCTGATGCCTCGATCGACCGTCGGTCCGGTCGGACAGGGCCAGGGACAGGAGGGTCCATGCCCGCAGGAGCACCTACCCACGGCACCAGCGGCACCGCGCCCGCGGCCGGCCGCGACGGTGCCACCGTGACCCCCGCCCGGCCCCGGCGCCGAGGTGCCGAGAGCCACCAGCCCGCGGAGGTCGAGCACCTCCGCCGGGCGCTGGAGCGCGAGCGGCTGACCAGCGAGCAGCTGCGCGCCCTGGACCGGGCCAAGACGACGTTCCTGCACGCGATCTCGCACGAGCTGCGCACGCCGCTGGCCAACGTGCTGGCGGCGGCCCGCACCCTCGAGCGCGGCTACGGGCTGCTCACCGGCGAGGAGGCGCTCGACCTGCTCGCGCGGCTGACCACCAACGCCCGCAAGCTCGACCGGATCCTGAGCGACCTGCTCGACCTGGAGCGGCTGAGCCCCGGGGCGGTCGCGGTGCGCCAGGACCCGACCGAGCTGGCCGCGCTGGTCCGGCGCATGGTCGCCGAGTGCGAGGGCCTGCGGGACCGGCAGGTCGAACTGGACACGCCCGACACCCTCGTGCTCGCCGACTCGCCCAAGGTCGAGCGGATCGTCGAGAACCTGCTCGACAACGCGGTGCGGCACACCGCGCCGGGCTCGCCGGTATGGGTGAGGATCCAGGAGGAGCCCGACGGCGTGGTGCTGGTGGTCGAGGACGACGGGCCGGGCATCCCGCCGGAGCTGCGCGAGGCGATCTTCGAGCCGTTCCGGCGCGGGCCCCAGCCGGCGTCGAGCACGCCCGGCTCGGGGATCGGCCTGTCGCTGGTCGCCCAGTTCGCGGCGCTCCACGGCGGGCGCGCCTGGGTCCAGGAGCGGCCCGGCGGCGGCGCCTCCTTCCGGGTCCTGCTGCCCGGGGTGAGCCAGGTCGACGCCGCGCCCGCCCCGTCGGGGGTCGGCGCCCAGGGTTGAGCGCGGGGCGCGCGAAGGGGTCCGGCCCGGCCGGCGCGCCGGCCGGGCCGGCCATCCAGGCCCGGGTCCGGTCGCCCGGGGGCCGGGGCCGGACGGCGAATCGTTCCCCGCACGTGATCCCGCCGCGACCCGGACCGTGGAGACTGGGCTGGCCCGATCCCCAGACCGAGACTCGCCGATGCCGACCCGCCGGACCCAGCCGGCCGTGCTCGTGGCGCTGCTCGCGGCCGCGCTGCTCGCCGGCTGCGACCGCCCCACGCCGACCGAGGTCATCCTCACCGCCGGGTACAGGACGGCCGCCGCCGGCAGCGCCAGGCTGGTCCTGGTCGACCTGATCACCACGCCGGGCAGCCCCGGGCCGGTCCGCCTCACCGGCGAGGGCGTCGTCGACTTCCGGCGCCGTGCCAGCACGATGTCGCTGGCCGGGGCCGACCCCAGGCGCTCCCTCCCCGACCGCCTGATCCTCGCCGGTGACGCCGAGTACCAGGGCTGGCGGGCCGGTGTGCCGGCAGGGAGGCTCCCCCCGGGCAAGCGCTGGATGCGGCTCGCCCTGGACAGCCGTGCCGGCGGCCCCATGAGCGGCCCCGCTCCCCTGACCACCACGCCGTTGCGGGCGCTCCAGCTGCTCGGCGGGATCACCGCGGGCGCCGAGGCGGTCGGGACGGAGCAGGTCCGCGGCGTCTCGACCACCCACTACCGGGGATCCCTCAACGTGGCCGCGGCCGTGCGGATCGCCGGGGCCCGCCGGGCGGACCTCAAGAGGATGGCCGACCGGCTCCTGGTCAGGACCCTGCCGGCGGACGTCTGGATCGACCGGGAGGGCCTGGTGCGCAGGATGCGCTACGGCCTCGCCACCAGGCCGCCCCACGGATCCAAGCCCACCCTCCTCAAGGTCAACCTGGAGCTGTACGACTTCGGCACGCCGGTCGATGCGATCCCGCCGCCGGCCGGGGTGGTCGTCGAGGCCACCTAGGCTCCCCGCCGCGCGTCCGGCGGCCCGCGCAGCCGGCCCGCTCCGCGGTCAGGGACCTGGCGAGCCGGCGGGGGCCAGGCCCTCGCCCTCGGACCGGAGCCGGAAGCGGCGGCCGCACCCGCAGGCGAGGTCGTCGGGCAGGCGGCGGCCGCAGGTGCAGGCCCAGCCGATCCGGCGCGCCGGGTTTCCCGCGACCAGGGCGTGCGCGGCCACGTCGCGGGTCACGACCGCGCCGGCGGCCACGAACCCGAAGGTCCCGACCTCCACCCCGCACACGATCGTGGCGTTGGCCCCGATGGTGGCGCCGCGGCGCACGAGCGTGCGGGACAGCTCCCCCGGGGCCTTGCGGAACCCGATCCGCGGGTTCGGGTCGTTGGTGAAGACCATGTTCGGCCCGAGGAAGACCTCGTCCTCGACCACGACGCCGTCCCAGACCAGCACCGCGTTCTTGACCGTGACGCGGTCGCCGAGGACCGCGCCCGACTCGATGAAGGCGTGGTCGCAGACGTTGCAGTCGGCGCCGACCCGCGCGCCGTCCAGGACGTGCGCGAACGCCCACACGCGGGTGCGCGGGCCGACCGCGGACGACTCGCAGAGCCCGCTGGGGTGGACGAACACCGAGGGATCCAGGTCCGGCGCGCCGACGCCGGCGGGCTCGGGGCTCACCGCGCCACCGCCCGGCGCAGCTCGGCCGCGACCCGCTCCTGCTGCTCGGGCGTGATCCCCGGGTACAGCGGCAGCGACAGGATCCGCTCGGCGGCGGCCTCGGCCACCGGGAAGTCGCCGCGCTCGTGGCCGAGGTGGGCGAACGCGCCCTGCAGGTGGACCGGGACCGGGTAGTGGATCCCTGCGCCGATGCCGGCGGCCTGCAGCTCGCCGAGCACCCGGTCGCGCTCGGGCACGCGCACCACGTACAGGTGCCAGACGTGCTCGTTGCCCGGCAGGGTCGCCGGAAGGGTCACCTGCTCCAGGTCCGCGAGCAGCCCGGCGTAGCGGTCGGCGGCGGCGCGCCGGGCCGCGTTCCAGGTGTGCAGCCGCCGCAGCTTGGCGCGCAGCACGACCGCCTGGAGGCTGTCCAGGCGCGAGTTGAAGCCCAGCTCGGGGTGCTGGTAGCGGATCTCGCTGCCGTGGTTCCGCAGTGCCCGCAGCCGCCGCGCCAGCTCGCCGTCGCCGGTCAGCACCGCCCCGCCGTCGCCGTACGCGCCGAGGTTCTTGCCCGGGTAGAAGCTGGTGGCCGCGGCCAGCCCGAACGAGCCGGCGGCGCGGCCGTCGCGGCGGGCGCCCTGGGACTGCGCGGCGTCCTCGATCATCACCAGCCCGGCGGCGTCGGCGAGCTGCGCCAGCTCCTGGACCGGCGCGACCTGCCCGTACAGGTGGACGGGGATGATCGCGCGGGTGCGCGGCCCGACGGCGTCCTTGACCCTGGTCGGGTCGATGAGGTCGTAGCGGGGGTCGCTGTCGACCAGGACCGGGCGCCCGCCCGCCCGCACGACCGCCTCGGCGGTCGCGATGAAGGTGTTGGCCGGCAGGATCACCTCCTGGCCGGCGCCGACGCCGGCGGCCCGCAGTGCCAGCTCCAGCGCGTCGGTGCCGTTGGCGACGCCGACGGCCTGCCCGGTCCCGCAGAACGCGGCGAACTCGCGCTCGAACGCGGCGACCTCCTCGCCGAGCACGAAGGCGCCCGAGTCGTAGAGGGCGTCGAAGCCCGCGCGGACCTCGTCGGCGATCTCGCGGTGCTGCACGCTCAGGTCGACGAGCGGAATGCGGTTCACGGGCGCTCCCTTGGACGGCTCCGCGGCGGGACGCACCCGTCCCCCGCGCGGCTGGCTTGGCTAGCTGATCCCCGGCGGTACGTCGACGGAGCGTAGCCGACGGGCGGGCACGCCCGCCCGGACCTCGGCGGGCGGCACGTCGTCCAGGACCACCGCCCCCATGCCGACCAGCGACCAGGCGCCGACCGTCCGGCGCTCGCGGACCAGCACGCCCGCCCCCACGTACGCGCCCTGGCCGACCCGGACCCCCCCGGCCAGCCGCACCCCCGCGGCCAGCGTGGCGTAGTCCTCCACGACGTCGTCGTGGGTCAGCACCACGCCCGGCATGACCGCGACGTGCGCCCCGATCGAGACGGCCGTGGTGGCGACCACCCCCGCCAGCAGGACGCTGCCGCCGCCCACGCGCACCGCCGGGGGCAGCACCGAGGTGGGGTGCACGACGGTGGCGAACCGCTCGGGCGCCAGGGCGAGCCGGCCGACGAGGAGCTTGCGGGAGAAGTAGTTGCCAGGATGCCCGGTGCAGACCACGACCTGCGCGTGCGGGAGCTGCCGCAGCTCGGTGAGCGGACCGAGCACCGGCAGCCCGTCCACGCGCGTGCCGCCCAGGCGCGGGTCGTCGTCGACGAAGCCGAGCAGCTCCCAGGTGGGCGCCCGCGCGTTGACCGCGCGCACGGCCTCGGCGGTCTCGCGCGCGAACCCGCCCGCGCCCACGAGCACCAGCTCGGGAGGAGGCCGGGTCGCCGCCGGCGACGTCGGCGGTCCCATGCTTCACCCCCCGGTCCGCAGGTTGTGCAGGTGCGGTGCCATGATCCCACGCCGCGGCCGCCGCGTTCGCCCGGGGACCGCGGGCGCCCGATGCCCGCCGTGCGGCCGCCGTGACACCATCGGCCCCGAGGCCGGCCGGGTCGAACGCGGCGGCCGGCGACCCAGGCGCGACCGCGGGAGGGACGTGGACGGCGACGGACGCGGCACGCTGGACGGCGCGGACGTCGCGCAGCGGCGGCTGCGCAACCAGCGGCTGTCCGGCGCGCCCTTCGAGCGGCCCGCTGAGGTCGTGGGCTGGCTGGGCGCGGTGCAGTCCCAGGACTACGGGCCGGCGAAATGGTCGGTCGGGCAGCGGATCGCCGGCGCCGCCGACGCCATGCTGGACCGGGCGCTCGCGGACGGGACCATCCTGCGGACCCACGTCCTGCGGCCCACCTGGCACTTCGTCCTGCCCGAGGACATCCGCTGGATGCTGGAGCTGACCGGGCCGCGCGTGCACGCGCAGAACGCCTACCACTACCGCCGGCTGGGGCTGGACGCCGCGACCCTCGAGGCGTGCGACGAGCTGCTCGCCGCCGCGCTGCGCGGCGGCAGGCAGCGCACCCGCAAGGACCTCGCCGCCGCGCTCGGCGACGCGGGCGTGGACGCCGGCGGCCTGCGCCTGGTCTACATCCTCATGCACGCCGAGCTGAACGGCGTCGTGTGCAGCGGCGCGCTGCGCGGCCGGCAGCATACCTACGCCCTGCTCGACGAGCGGGCGCCGCAGGCGCGGCGGCGCACCCGTGACGAGGCGCTGGCCGAGCTGACCCTGTGCTACTTCACCGGCCACGGGCCGGCCACCGCCAGGGACCTGCGGTGGTGGTCGAGCCTCACCGCGGCGGACGTCGCCGACGGTCTGGAGCTGGTCGGGCCCAGGCTGCGGCGCGAGGTCGCCGACGGCATGACGTACTGGTCCGCCGGGCCGGGGTCCGGGCCGGAGCCCGGGGCGAGGGAGCCGGCCGGGGCCGTGCACCTGCTCCAGGGCTTCGACGAGTACGTCGTCGGCTACCAGGAGAGCAGGTACGTGCTGGACCTGTCGGGTTCCGCCAGGGCGATCTCCGGGGAGCGGCCGGTGTTCAACCACGTGGTCGTCCTGGACGGTCAGGTGGCCGGCCACTGGAGGCGGACGCTGAAGTCGGGCGGGGTCGCCATCGAGGCCGCCCTGTACCGGCCGCCGGACGGCGACCGCCGCCGGGCGCTCCAGGCTGCCGCCGACCGTCACGGGGCGTTCCTGGGCCTGCCCGCGACGTTGGCGACCCGCACGCTGTGAGCTGCGCGGCGGGTCCGCGGCAGGCGGCGCCGCCCCGGTGAGCGGCGCCACCCCGGTGAAAGGTGTCCGCGATGCCCTCTTTCGGGGGTGTCCACCCCTGGTCAGCAGGCATTGCGGACACCTTCGGTCAGACCTTGAAGGCGCGCTCCACGGCGGCGTAGGGGCTGCCCTTGATGCAGTTGAGGAACATCCGCTCGGCCGAGGGCGACCCCTCGGGGCGGATCCGCCCCGCGCGGATCGCCTCGTCCCAGGTGATGTGCTTCAGGTGCCAGCGCGCCAGCGTCTGGCTGTCGGTGCGGATGATGAGGTCCTCGGTGCGGCCGGGCTGGGTCGAGCACAGCTCGGCGTAGGGCCGCTTCAGCAGCATCCAGTAATGCTCCTTGGGCCGGTCTGCGAGGTCGATCCGGGCGATGAGTCCCTTGCTCGGCACCTTGTCAAGGTCGACCACCCGGCAGGTCGCCCACAGCACGTACGCGGCCTCGCAGTGGTGCTCCTCCAGCTCGAGCCAGCGCGCGCCCCAGAAGCCCATCGCGTCGATGATGGCCTTCATCTCCCTGCCCTTGTCGGTGGGCGCGTACGTGTGCCCACGGCCGCTCGGGAGGGGTTCCCTGACCAGGATCCCGTGCCGTTCCAGCAGTTCCAGGCGCTGGGCGAGCAGCGCCTTGCTGATCCCGGGGGCGCCGTCGCGCAGCTCGCTGAACGTCCGGCAGCCGATCAGCAGGTTCTTGAGGATGATGGGAGTCCAGCGCTCGGCGAACAGCTCCGACGTTCGAGCGACGGGACAGTACTGTCCGTAGGTCCTCACGGCAGCGAGTGTCTGCTCCTCCCACAGGTCGGGCAAGTTCATTATCTGGGATTGCCATCGTTCTCCGCCTGGCCAAGAGTTGGCGGGAACGCTCACGGCAAGGAGACCGACCATGACGCTCTCGCATTTCATCGAAGGATCGGCGGGTGACACCTTCGAGCTTGGGATCTTCAGGTTGCGGCTCCTCGCCGGAGCGGACCAGACAGACGGGGCCTTCTCGCTCGGGGAGTTCTCCGGCGGGCAGGGCGTCTGGACGGTCCCCCACGTCCACCAGAACACCGAGGAGTCCTTCTACGTCCTGGAGGGCAACTTCGTCTTCACGCTCGGGGAGGAGGAGGTCGAAGCCGGACCCGGCTCCTACATCCTCGTCCCGCGCGGCACCCGCCACCTCATCCGCTCGGAGGATCCGAGCGGACGGCTGCTGGCGCTGTGGAGCCCGGGCGGCCTGGAGGCGATGTTCGTCACGCTCAGCCAGCTCCCGAGCGACAGCCTCCGGGACCGCGAGGTCCGCAAGATGCTGTCGCGACGGTTCGACTCCATCCCCGTCTGACCGGTCCCTCCGGGGAGGCCGAACGGCAAGCAACGACCACCGGGCAGCGCGGGACCGCACGCGCGCCGGTGGTGCCGGCACATCCGGACCGGCTCCCGCGTACCGACCCCACTGCCAGGGGTACGCGGGGGCCGCATCCCCCACCGGCCGGCTCCCGCGTACCGACCCCCACCGCCAGGGGTACGCGGGGGCCGTGGCCGGCGGCGCACGATGAAAGGCGCCGCCCCGCGGGGCGGCGCCTTTCATCGTGCCAGGTGCTGCGAACCTCAGGTGTTCTGCGCGGACTCGCGGCTCAGCGCGCCGGCGAGTGCGCGGATCCCGTCGGCGGGGAACCGACGGTGCCCACCCAGCGTGCGGCGGTAGGGCAGCTTGCCCTCCTTCGCCCAGCGGCTCACCGTCTTCGGTGAGACGTGCAGCAGGTAGGCGACCTCAGAGGATCGCAGGTAGATCTCGTCGTCCTCGGCCTCAGCCACGACGCCTCCTTCAGGTCCCGGCAGGGGGGCAAGGGCGCACGCTCTCCCCTTGAATGCCGATCGGAGAACTTCTGGACAAGCGTAACCGACGCAGCGATCCGGCCCCTCTCGGCAATAGTACCGACAATCGGACAAAGTAGCGCAATGGAATCGTCTCGGTCCCCCCGAAGCACCCCTGCAGGCCCGCTACCTGCACGGGAAGACCGGACTCCCCGATCGGGTGGACACGCTGTGGAATACTTCAAGACGAACGACTTGATCGAGAAGCTACCGCCTGTGCACTCATCAGACGCTCACGGCCCCCTGTTGACGCGGCGCTCCATGCGCCGCGGGCCCCGCCACCTCACCCGGCTCGGCGCGCTGCGCCGCTGGCGCCACCGCCACCGGCACCGCCGCAAGCGGCGCCGCGGACCGGTCGACCTGGAGGACGCGCACATCGCCGCGCTCGCGGCCGTCCATGCGCGCGCCCGCCGGGCGACCCCGCGGCGGCCGCGCCACGGCTGGCGGCGGGCGACCCGCGCGCTCGGGATGCTGCTGCTGGCCGCCGGGAGCCTGATCGTCTACGTGCTCGCCTACCAGCTCATCACCGCCACGGTGTCGGCGGACATCGGCCCGCCGCCGCAGCAGGTCGAGCAGCCCGCCGGCGTCCCGCCCCAGGGACCGGGCGGGAGCGCGCCGGCCAGGGCCTCGGGTGGCACAGCGCGAGGTCCAACCCCGTCCTCGGGCAGCGCCGGACCCATCTGACCGGCGCCTTCCCGTGCCGGGCGCCGCCTCAGCAGGGCCGCGGGTCGAACGGCCGCAGGGCCGCGTCGGCGCCGGGCACGTCCCCCGCCCCCGGGCCGCCGGTGGAGGTCGACGGCAGGCTGCCGGAGGTCGACGGGCCGTCACCCGCGGGCGCGCCCGGCCCGGGGGCCGGCGCCGTTGCCGTGCGGCCCAGGAAGCGGTCGATCACCCCACGCAGCTTCGGCTGGTCGATCACCAGGCGCTGGCCGAGCGGCCGGGTCGGGACCGTGGCGGTGGTCAGCCGCGCGGGGTCGAACGAGCGGAAGCGGGCGGCCAGCCGGATCACGTCCCCCAGCCGCAGCCGGTCGTCCTTGGCGAGGTCGTCGGAGACCGCGCGCACGAACCGGTTGGCGCGCAGGGGGTTGGTCAGCCCGCGCTCCTTGGCGGTCCGCAGCACGCCGTACAGGAACGCCTGCTGGCGGCGGATCCTCCCGAGGTCGGACAGCGGGTCGGACCGCCAGGTGCCGCTCCCGGGGTCCAGGTACTGGTAGTGGCGGCTGCGGGCGAGCGCGAGCGCGGCCTCCCCCCTGATCCGCTGGCAGCCGGTGCGCTCCACGCGCAGCCCGCTGAGCGTGTCCCTGGCCTGGTAGGGGAACTCGACGTCGATCCCGCCCAGCTCGTCGATCACCGCCTTGAACCCGCTGAAGTCGATCAGGACGTAGTGGTTGACCGGGACACCCAGGGTCTCCTCGATCGTGCGCACCAGCCTGCTGGGTCCGTCCTCGAAGGCCGCGGCGATGATCTCCCGCCGCGACGTGCCCGCGATCGGGACCACCAGGTCGCGCGGGATCGACAGTTGCGTGATCCGCTGCCTGGTGGGCTCCACCCGCAGCACCATGATCACGTCGCTGCGCTGGCCGCCGGTGGCCGCGCTGCTGCCGTAGCGCCCGGCGTCCCGGGCCGGGAGGTCACGCGTGTCGCTGCCGACCACGAGCACGTTGAACGGCTGGCCGGGCTCGGCACGGTGCAGCCCCTCGACGTGCTCGGTCGCGATCGCGTCGAAGCGCGAGGTCGCGTACTGCCAGGCCAGCCCGGCGGCCACCAGCGCGAGCGCGAGGACCGACGCGAGGACGATCACCAGCGTGCGCCGGTGCGAACGGCGTGGCCGCGGCCCGCCACCGGGTGGGGCCGGCGGGCGGCGGGCGCCGGCGGTGTCGGCTGACCTGCCCATGGACCAAGGCAACCGTAGGGGATGTCCGGAGCGTTGGCCACCCGGCGTGACCTCGCACGTCGCCGGGCGCCCGCGGGCGCGCCGGGAGGCTGGCGGGGCGGACGGCCTCGGGTACCGTGGTGGCCGGCGGCGCCGGCGGTCCGGCGCGAGGAGGCGAGCGGGTATGACCACGCAGGCTGAGGAGCGGGCGGTCGTCGAGCGGGTCCGCAGGCAGCTGTTCATCGGCGGACGGTGGCGCGACGCGGGCGGCGGGGGGACGCTGCCGGTGGAGGACCCGTCCACGGGCGAGGTGCTCTGCGAGGTCGCCGACGCCGGTCCCGGCGACGCGCTGGCGGCGCTGGACGCCGCCGTCGAGGCGCAGGCGGCCTGGGCCGCGCACCCGCCGCGGGAGCGCGGGGAGATCCTGCGCCGGGCGTTCGAGCGGATCCTGGCCCAGGCCGACGAGCTTGCCCTGCTGATGACCCTGGAGATGGGCAAGCCGCTGGCCGAGTCCAGGGCCGAGATCGCCTATGCGGCGGAGTTCTTCCGCTGGTTCTCCGAGGAGGCCGTGCGCATCGACGGCCGCTACGGCGTCGCGCCCAACGGCGCCGGGCGCCTGCTGACCATGAAGCAGCCGGTCGGGCCGTGCGTGCTGATCACGCCGTGGAACTTCCCGATGGCGATGGGCACCCGCAAGATCGGCCCCGCGGTCGCGGCCGGCTGCACGATCGTGATCAAGCCGGCGAGCCTGACGCCGCTGTCCATGCTCGCGCTCGCCGGGATCCTGGAGGGGTGCGGGCTCCCGCCGGGCGTGCTCAACGTCCTCACGACCGCGAAGTCGGGCGCGACCATGGCCCCGCTGCTGGCCGACCCGCGCACCCGCAAGCTGTCGTTCACCGGCTCCACGGAGGTCGGCCGGACGCTCGTGGAGCAGTCGGCGCACCGGCTGCTGCGGGTGTCGATGGAGCTGGGCGGCAACGCGCCGTTCCTGGTCTTCGAGGACGCCGACCTGGACGCAGCGGTCGAGGGCGCGCTGGTCGCCAAGATGCGCAACATCGGCGAGGCCTGCACCGCGGCCAACCGCTTCCACGTCGCCGAGCCGCTCGCCGGCGAGTTCGCCCGCCGGCTCGGCGAGCGCATGGGCGCGCTCAGGCTCGGCCGCGGGACCGAGGAGGGTGTCCAGGTCGGCCCGCTGGTCGACGCCAACCAGCGGGACAAGGTCGGCGAGCTGGTCGGCGACGCGCTGGACCGGGGCGCACGCGCGCTGGTCGGCGCCGAGCCCGGCAACGGCCGCGGCTACTTCTACAAGCCGACCGTGCTGGAGGGGGTGACCCCGGACGCGCGCCTGCTCAGGGAGGAGATCTTCGGCCCGGTGGCGCCCGTCACCGCGTTCGACTCGGAACAGGCGGCGGTCGCGGCCGCCAACGACACCGAGTACGGGCTGGTCGCGTACGTGTTCACCCGCGACGTCAAGCGGGCCCTGCGGGTCTGCGAGGCGCTGGAGACCGGGATGGTCGGCCTCAACCAGGGGATGGTGTCCAACCCGGCGGCCCCGTTCGGCGGGGTGAAGCAGTCGGGGTTCGGCCGCGAGGGCGGCCCCGAGGGGATCGCCGAGTACCTCGAGGTCAAGTACGTGGCCGTGAACCTCTGAACAGCCGCGTGAGGCCCTTGGGGGGCGGCGGGGACGCCCGCTCCTCGGACAGGGATCCGATCCACTCCTCCAGGCGGGCGATACTGCCCTCCCGGTCGGTCACCGCCACCGTGGCCGGCAGCGGGGCGTGCTCGTCCGGGGTCCCCCCGGCCGCGTCCGCGGCGACCCGCTCGAACCGCGCGCCACCGCCGCCCGACCGTCGTGCCGGCGGCTCGGCGGGGCGCGGTGCCGGCCGGGCGGCCGGCTCCTCCAGCGGCACCGGCGTCACCGTGAACGTCGGCCGCGCCGCCGGCCGGGACGGCTCCGCGGCCACCCGCTCGCCGGGCACCGGGACGGACGGCGCGCGGGCGGCGACCTCCTTCGCGGCGGGACTCGGACGGGCGGCCTCCTGCGCAGGCGCCTCCGCACGCCGGGTGCGGGCGGGCTTCCAGGCGGCAGGAGCCGCCGCGGCCGCCGCCGCAGGCCGCCGCGCGGCCGCCTTGCCGGCGGAGCGGACCGGCGGCGCGGCGGCAGGCGGCCGCGCCGCCGCCTTCCCGGTGACGGGACGGCGGAGGGTCGCCGCGGCCGCGGTCGGCCGCACGGTGGCGCTCCTGGTGGCGCGGGCCGCCGCCGTGGACGCCTGCCGCTTGGCCGGCGCCGGCAGGGCCAGGGGCTCGGGGCGGGCCGGCGGGCCGGCGGGCCCACTGCGGCGGCGGCGCCGGCGGCGCGCACGCACCAGCAGCAGCAGACCGAGCAGGGCGAGGGCGTCGAGCACCGCGAGGGCGGGCAGGCTGCGGGAGACCCGGTCGAGCATCCCGTCCCACAGGCCCCCGGCGCGGTCCTGGACGAGCCCGGTCACGGAGCCGCCGGGGACGGGCTCGGTGCCGGAGCCGTCCGGCGCGGGCGCGTCGAGCGGCCCGGCCGCGGCCGGGTCCGGCCCGGCATCGGCCTTCGGCTTCGGGGTCGTCTGGGCCGCGGGCGTGGCGGCCGGCGCCGCGGCCGGCAGGGTCGCCCCGATCGGCGCCGTGGCGAGCTCGGCGGCGGGAGCCGGACGGGTGGCGCGCGTGGGCGGCCGGGCACCGCTCCCGCCGTGGTGGGACGGGGGCCGCGTCGTCGGCGGCTCCTTGGGGTCGACGGGCGCCGGCTTGGTCAGCCCGACCAGGGCCGCCCCCGCGTACTGCTGGAACTCCAGCCCCTTGACCGTGGAGGGCCGCCCGGCCCCCTCGAACCGGAAGGCGTTCTCGGCCACGACCGACTCCACCGTCCCGCCCGTGGGGTCGTCCCCGATGACCAGCTTGTGTGCGCTGTGGTCGGCGAAGAAGGTGCCGGACACGACCTCGGAGCGGTCCGCCACCTCGTCGAGCTTCTTGCCGTCGAGGAACAGCAGGTCGCTGCTGGGCGCGGGCTGCTTGGCGGCCGGCGCGTCCGCGGTCCAGAGCATCCCCTCCTGCACCCAGCCGGCGACCGTCTCGCTGCCCTTGAGCACCACGCGGTCCCCCGGGTTGGCCATCAGCGTGAGCCGGGTGCCGACCGTGAGCGAGACCGCGCGGTAGGTCCCGCCGAGGAAGGCGATCGTGCCGCCCGTGTGCGCGGCCTGGACCGCCGCGTCCACCGTCATGGGCTGCGACGGGCTGGTGCCCGGGTTGCCGGGGGCCCCGTCGGGGGCGACGTACAGCGTGCCCTCGGGCACCGCGGGCGGGGCGACCGTCGTGGTGGGGGCGGGCTCTGCCGCAGATGCCTGAACAGGAGCCGCCAGCAGGACGATCGCGGTCGCGAAGGGGAGCCAGCGCCGCTGCTTGGGGGTGAGCATCGTCCGCCTCTTGGTCAGCTTGGTACCCGGCCAACCGGCGGAGGACGGACCGGACGGTCCGCCGGAGAGTCCGGAAGCGGTCGGAACCCTGGCGGGATCCCGGAATCTATTGGGGGTCAGCAGATACGGGGGTACTTGGGCAAAGCGTACGAGCCCGCTGGCTCGGTCGTCAAAACGGTGCAGCGTCCGGCCGCGGCCGCGCGGCCGCCCGGCCCGCGGCGACGGGCGCCGCCAGGGTCAGCGCGGCTCGCTGGCCAGCGGGGGGACGGCGCGGCGCAGCTCGCGGGCCAGCCGCGCCCGGATCCGCCGGGCGGCCAGCTCGGCGAAGCCGGCGTGCGGCTCGAGCACGATCCTGCGCAGGGCGTGCGGCGGGGTGTGCGGGCGGTTGCGGCCGGCCTGGGTGGTGAGCGCGTGCCGGTGGCCCGCCTGCCGGGCGGCGGCGACCGTGGCGTCGTCGAAGTCGGCCCAGCGTCCGTTGGGGTAGGCCAGCAGCGGCACGGGCCGGTCCAGCTCCGCCTCCAGCCAGCGCCGCGAGCCGGCCAGGTCGTGCTGCTGGTCCGCGGCCGGCTCGCGGCTCAGGATCGCGTGGTGGGTCGAGTGCGAGCCGACCTCGAAGCCGTGGCCGGCGAGCGCGCGGGCGCCGTCCAGGTCCAGGAACAGCCGGTCGACGGCCTCGGGCGAGCCGGCGGGCTCCAGCAGCTCGACCAGCCGGGCGACCTCCGCGTCACGGCCGGCGCGGTCCAGCTCCTTGAGCTGCTCGGCCACGCGCATCATCGAGCGCACGCCGGCCTCGCCCTGGACCGGCAGGCCCTGCCCGCGCCAGTCGAGGGTGCCTGCCCCGCTCCGGCCGAACGCCCAGCCGAGCACCTCCCACCAGGGCCGCACCCGCCGCTCGAGGATCCCGGGGACCAGGAAGAAGGTGGCGGGGACCTCCAGCCGCCGCAGCACCGGCACGGCCAGCTCGAGGTTGTCGGCGTAGCCGTCGTCGAAGGTGAGCGCGATCGCGCGCGGCGGCAGCGGCCGCCCGCCGGCCAGCGTGTCCAGCGCGGACGCCAGCGGCACGATCGTCCCCATCCGCTTGAGCGTGGCGACCTGGCGCGCGAACCCGCGCGCACCGGCGCCGGGCGGCGCCGGGTAGTGCCAGGTCCGCTCGATGTTGTGCCAGGCGAACACGAGGAGCTGTCCGGGCATGGGGCTGCGCCTTTCTGTGGACCGGCCGCGCGACGAGACATCCTTTTCTCCCATCGCCAAGCTCCGTAGGATCGCACGGTCGTCTCGACGAGCCCGGTCACGGTCACCCTCGGACCAAACGATCACCGGAGGTTGGACCAATCTCGATGCAGACGTTGCACGCCCCTGAACCCGTCCAGGCGCCCGCGCCGTCGCGCGACTGCCGCTTCTGCGGCGCCGCCCTGCGCCACGTGATGATCGACCTCGGGATGTCGCCGCTGTGCGAGACCTATCCCGCCGCCGACCAGCTCGACCGCATGGAGCCCTTCTACCCGCTGCGCGTCCTGGTGTGCGAGCACTGCCTGCTCGCGCAGCTCCCGGAGTACGTCCCGCCCGAGGAGATCTTCACCGAGTACGCCTACTTCTCCTCGTACTCGGACTCGTGGGTGGACCACGCCCGCCGCTACGCGGAGACGATGCGCAGGCGGCTCGGGCTCGGCGGCGACAGCCTGGTCGTCGAGCTGGCCAGCAACGACGGCTACCTGCTGCAGCACTTCCTGCCGCACGGCGTGCCCGTGCTCGGCGTGGAGCCGGCCCACAACGTCGCCGCCGCGGCGGTCGAGCGCGGCGTGGACACCGTGACCGAGTTCTTCGGGGTGGAGCTGGCGACCCGGCTGAGAGACGAGGGCCGCCAGGCCGACCTGCTGGTCGCCAACAACGTGCTCGCCCAGGTCCCCGACCTCAACGACTTCGTGGCGGGCATGGCGATCCTGCTCGCGCCGGAGGGCACCGCCACGGTCGAGTTCCCGCACCTGGCCAAGCTCGTCGCCGGCAACCAGTTCGACACCATCTACCACGAGCACTTCTCGTACTTCTCGCTGCTCACCGCGGTGCGCGTGTTCGAGGCGCACGGCCTGGCCGTGTTCGACCTGGAGGCGCTGCACACGCACGGCGGGTCGCTGCGGCTGCACGTCCGCCACCGGCGCGAGGGTGCCGGCGCCGCCTCGCCCGTGGTCGGCCGGGTGCTGGCGACCGAACGCGCGGCGGGCATGACCGGGATGGACTGGTACGCCGCGTTCGGGCGCCGCGCCGAGGAGACCAGGTACGCGCTGGTCGAGTTCCTCGTCGCCCAGCGGCGCGAGGGCCGCCAGGTCGCCGGGTACGGCGCCCCCGGCAAGGGCAACACGCTGCTGAACTTCTGCGGGATCCGCTCGGACCTGCTCGCCTACACCGTCGACCGCAACCCCTACAAGCAGGGCCGTTTCCTGCCCGGCACGCACATCCCCATCCACCACCCCGACCGGCTGGGCGAGACCCGCCCGGACGTGATCCTGATCCTGCCGTGGAACCTGCGCGCGGAGATCGTCGCGCAGCTGGCGCCCACGCGCGAATGGGGTGCGCGCCTGGCCGTGCCGATCCCCCGCCTGGAGGTGTTCCCGCCGGGGGACGGCTCGGACCGGGACCGGCCGCCCGCCCCGGAGGGGGCGGCGCCGTGAAGGTCGTGCTGTTCTGCGGGGGGTTCGGGCTGCGGTTGCGCGAGTACCACGAGTCCGTGCCCAAGCCGATGGTCCCGGTGGGCTACCGGCCGATCCTGTGGCACATCATGCGCTACTACGCCCACTTCGGGCACCAGGACTTCGTGCTCTGCCTCGGCCACCGGGCCGACGTGATCAAGAACTACTTCCTCAGGTACACCGAGGCGCTGTCCAACGACTTCGTCCTGTCCCAGGGCGGCCAGCGGGTGGAGCTGCTGTCCAGCGACATCGACGACTGGCGGATCACATTCGCCGACTCCGGCGTGCGCGCCAACATCGGTCAGCGCCTGCGCGCGGTCCGCGGGCACCTGGAGGGCGAGGAGCTGTTCCTGGCCAACTACGGCGACGTCGTCACCGACGCGCCGCTCAACGACCTCATCGAGCAGTTCCGCGCCAGCGGCAAGATCGCGGCGTTCCTGTCGGTGCGGCCGACCTACACCTTCCACGTCGTCCGGCAGAAGGCGGGCGGCGTGGTCGGCTCGATCCAGGACGCCAACGAGGCGGACCTGTGGATCAACGGCGGCTACTTCATCTTCCGGCGCGAGATCTTCGACTACATCCAGCCCGGCGACGAGCTGGTGGTCGAGCCGTTCAAGCGCCTGATCAAGGAGGAGCAGCTGCTCGCGTTCCAGTACAGCGGCTTCTGGGCGCCGATGGACACGCTCAAGGACCGCGAGACCCTCGAGCAGCTGCACGACTCCGGCCGGCCGCCGTGGGCGGTCTGGCTCGCGAGCGGGCTGAGCTGATGCTGCCGCTGACGCTCGGCGCCGTGCGCTCGCTGCTGGTGCTGGGCGCGCATCCCGACGACATCGAGATCGGCTGCGGCGGGACCGTCCTGCGCCTGGCCGCCGAGGGCGCGCTGGGGGAGGTCATCTGGGTGGTGTGCAGCGGCCGCGGCGAGCGCCGGGCCGAGGCCGAGGCCAGCGCCGACGCCTTCCTCGCGGGCGCGGCGCGCACGCGGGTGATCCTCGCCGACCACCGCGACGGCTACTTCCCCTGGGTCGGCGACCGGCTCAAGGACCTGTTCGAGCAGCTCAAGGGCGAGCTGCGCCCCGACCTGATCCTCACCCACCGGCGCGCCGACGCGCACCAGGACCACCGCCAGGTTGCCGAGCTGACCTGGAACACCTGGCGGGACCACCTGATCCTCGAGTACGAGATCCCCAAGTACGACGGCGACCTCGGCAATCCCGGCCTGTTCGTCGCGCTCGACCGCCCGACCTGCGAACGCAAGGTCGAGCTGCTGCTCAAGCACTTCCCCTCGCAGTCCGACCGGCGCTGGTTCACGGCCGACACGTTCTGGTCGCTGCTGCGGCTGCGCGGGATCGAGTGCAACGCCCCCTCCGGGTTCGCGGAGGGCCTGTACGCGCGAAAGGTGATCATCTGATGCGGGTCCTGGTGACCGGCCACCGTGGCTACCTCGGCGTCATCCTCACCCGGCTGCTGCTGGAGGAGGGCCACGACGTCCTCGGGCTCGACGCCGACCTGTACCGCCGCTGCACCTTCGGCGACCCCGCCGCCATCCCGGAGGTGCCCCAGGTGGTCAAGGACGTCCGCGACGTGACGCTCGCCGACGTCGAGGGCGTGGACGCCGTCTGCCACCTGGCCGCGCTGTCCAACGACCCGCTCGGCGACCTGGACCCCGAGCTGACCTACGCGATCAACCACCGCGCCTCGGTGCGCCTGGCCGAGTGCGCCAGGCAGGCGGGCGCCGAGCGCTTCGTGTTCAGCTCCTCGTGCTCCAACTACGGCGCGGCCGGCGGCGACGCGCTGCTGGACGAGGACGCGCCACTGCACCCGGTGACCCCGTACGGGACCAGCAAGGTGCTCGTCGAGCGCGACCTGTCGGCGCTCGCCGACGACGGGTTCAGCCCGACCTACCTGCGCAACGCGACCGCCTACGGCGCCAGCCCCCGTCACCGCTTCGACATCGTCCTGAACAACCTGGTGGCCTGGGCGTTCACCACCGGCCAGGTGATGCTGAAGAGCGACGGCTCGCCGTGGCGGCCGATCGTGCACGCCGAGGACATCGCGCGCGCGTTCCTGGCCGCGCTCGCCGCGCCCCGCGAGGCCGTCCACGACCAGGCCTTCAACATCGGCGCGACCGGCGAGAACTACCAGGTCCGCCAGCTCGCCGAGCTGGTCGCCGAGGTCGTCCCCGGCTGCCGGGTGTCGTTCGCGCCCGGCGCCTCGCCCGACGCCCGCAACTACCGGGTGAGCTGCGACAAGGCCAAGGACCTGCTCGGCTTCACCCCGGAGTGGACCGCCCGCACGGGCGCCGAGCAGCTCGACCGCGCCTACCGGGAGGTCGGGCTCACGCTGGCGGAGTTCGAGGGGCCGCGCTACCAGCGGCTGGCGCACCTGCGCCAGCTCGTGGACCGCGGCGTGGTCGGCCCCGACCTGCGGGTCAGGGGCGAGCGGCCGGATCCGGTGCGGGCGTGAACGCCGGCCAGGCCAGGTCGCGCGGGGAGATCACCGCCGGCTCGCGGGGCCAGTCGATGCCGAAGGCCGGGTCGTCGTACCGCGCGCCGCGGGCCGCCTGCGGCGCATGGCGCTCGGTCATCTGGTAGGCGACCTCGGTGGCGTCGTCGAGGGTCACGAAGCCGTGCGCGAAGCCCTTGGGGATCCAGACCGCCCGGCGCCCGCGGGCGTCCAGGCGGACCCCGACGTGGCGCGCGTGCGTCGGCGACCCGGGTCGCAGGTCCACCAGCACGTCCCAGACCGCCCCGGCGGTCACGCGCACCAGCTTGACCTCGGCGTGCGGCGGCACCTGCCAGTGCAGGCCGCGCAGCGTCCCCGCGAGCGCGTTGAACGACACGCTCGCCTGGACCAGCCGGTCCGGCAGGCCGTGCTCGGCGAACTCGTCGGCGCACCAGGTGCGCGCGAAGAATCCGCGCTCGTCGCCGTGGCGCTCCAGGTCGACCAGGAACGCGCCGGGCAGCTCGGTCTCGGTGAAGATCACGCCCGTCCCCGTCCGTCGGTCCGCCCGCCGGTCCCGCGCGGCCCGTCCGCGACGGCCGGTCGCGTGACGGCCCGGCGGGACCGTAGCGTACCGGGACGATGACCGCCCACGGCACCCCCGACGCCACCGGCCCCGGTGCTCCCGGCGCCGCCGGCGCGCCCGAGGGGTTCGGGCCGTGCCGGATCTGCCGCGCGCCGCTGAGCCGGACCGTGGTCGACCTCGGCGTCCAGCCGCTGGCCGACGACTTCCCCACCGCGGAGGAGCTGGCGCGCGGCGAGCCGTCCTGGCCGCTGCGCGTGGTCGTGTGCACCCGCTGCTGGCTGGTCCAGCTCGCGCACTTCGAGGGCGCGCAGGAGATCCTCGCCGCGCACGCGCACGCCTCCTCGTCGTTCTCCGAGACCCTGCTCGCCCACGGGCGGGCGTGGGCGGACGAGGTGGTCGAGCGGTTCGGGCTCGGGCCGGCGAGCCTGGTCGTCGAGGGCGAGAGCAACGACGGCTACCTGCTGCGCGGCTTCGCCGACCGGGGGGTGCGGGTGCTCGGCTTCGACCACCTGGCCGCCAACGCGCAGGCCGCGCGCCGGCTGGGGGTGCCGACCGGGCACGAGCGCTTCGGGCTCGCCACGGCCAGGCGCCTGGCCGCCGAGGGTCGGCACGCCGACGTGCTGGTCGGCAACCACAACCTGGCCAACGCCGACGACCTGAACGAGGCGGCCGAGGCGCTGCGGACCGCGCTGGCTCCCGGCGGGGTGGTCGCGCTCGAGTTCCACCACGCGCTCGAGCTGGTCCGCCAGGCCCAGTTCGACGTGGTCTCGCACTCGCACTGCAACTACCTGTCGCTGCTCGCGCTCCGGCGGGTCCTCGCCGACCACGGGCTCACGCTGCTCGACGCGCGGACCGTCGACGTCCACGGCGGCTCGGTGCGCGCCTACGCGGTCCACGCCGACCGGGCGCCGGGCGCGCCGCCGCCGGGCGTGGGGGAGGTGCTGGCGCTGGAGCGCGCGGCCGGCCTGGACACCCTCGCCGCCTACGAGGGGTTCGGCGTCCGGGTCGACACCGTCCGCCGCGACCTGCTCGGCTACCTGCGCGACGCGCGCGGGCAGGGCCGGAGGGTGGTGGCCTACGGCGCGCCGTCCAAGGGCAACACGCTGCTCAACGCCTGCGGGATCTCGACGGGCCTGCTCCCCTGGACGGTGGACCGCTCGCCGGCCAAGCACGGCCGCTTCCTGCCCGGCTCGCACCTGGCCGTCCACCCGCCCGAGCGGATCCTCGCCGAGCGCCCCGACGACGTGCTGATCCTGCCCTGGTCGCTGGCCGGGGAGATCACCCGCCAGCTCGCCCCCGTGCGCTCCTGGGGCGGCCGCTTCGTGGTCGCGATGCCCAGGCTGGCCGTCCTGCCCTGATCGTCCCCGCCCTGGAGGCGGTCGGAAGGCATCGCGGACGCCTTCACTGGCGCCGCAGCGCGCCGCGCACGTTGCCGGTCACGTCCCCGGCGAGGTGGCGCAGCTTGCGGGGCCAGTTGTCGGCCAGCGCCGAGAAGCAGCGCAGCCGGTCCGGCCACGGCATGGGGTGGCGCAGCAGCAGCCCGGCGAACTCCAGCCCCATACGGGCGTGGAAGAAGCGCGGCCGGCCGAGCTGCGAGGGGTCGTAGGAGGGGTGGCCCTCCGGGTAGCGGGTCCGCGGGGTGACCCGGTTCTCGAACAGCGGCTCGCGCACGCGGGCGAAGCGGCCGTGCAGGGCCATCTGCGCGATGAACGGGAAGTCCGACCCCTCGTACGGGCCGATGCCGCCCGTGGCGCGCGCGACCTGGGTGCGCATCAGCCCGTACATCTCGAAGACGCGGTGCTCCTCGGGGACCAGCAGGACCTCCCGGAAGCGCTCCCAGGTGACCGTCGAGGAGGCCAGCGCCCCCGGCGTCGCGGTCCGCAGGGGGCTGCCGTCCAGGTCGATGACCACCGTGTCGCTGTGGCACAGCACCGCCCCGGGGTCGGCGTCGAGCGCGGCGACACAGGCGGCGAGGTACCCGGGGTGGTAGCGGTCGTCGTGGCCCACCCACTTGAAGTACGGCGCCCTCGCGCCCTCCAGGACCAGGTTGTGGTTGACCGCGGCGCCCTGGTTGACCCGCTGGCGGACGTAGGAGACGCGCGCGTCGCCGGCCGCGTACCGGTGGCAGATGCTCGCGGTCGAGTCGGTCGAGGAGTTGTCGGAGATCAGCAGCTCGAAATCCTCGAACGTCTGCGCCAGGAGCGAGTCGAGCAGCTCGGTGAGGTAGCCCCCGCCGTTGTGGACCGGCAGGCCGACGCTGACCCTCGGACCGGCGTGCGTCACCCTGGCGCACCTCTCTCCTGGCACGTGCCCGGCCCCCGGCGGCACGTCGTGTTCGGTGGGCCGAACCGTACTACAGCGCCCGAGCCGGACGCAGCCGCCCCGGGTGACCGGGCGGCCGCGGCCGGCGGGCGGGCTCGCCCGCCGGCGGGCGGGTCGCGAGGACTGCGGATGTTCCCGCGCGAGCGGCGCCGGCTACCGTCCCGAGCAGGCCCGGCCGCCCTCCGGGAGGTGGCACGGGCGCCGACACGTATGGCAGATTTTGTCCGGTCTGCGGGGGCCTCGTCCCCCAGCCGGCCGGGACGCCCGGCCGCACCGCCTCCGGTCCTGCGAGGTTCGCTCATGCCCGAGTCACCTGTGACCCCGGTCGCCGTCGTCGGCGCCGGGCCGTACGGCCTGTCGATCGCGGCGCACCTGCGGGGCCGCGGGATCGACCACCGGATCTTCGGCTCGCCGATGCGCAGCTGGCTGCGGCACATGCCCGAGGGCATGTTCCTCAAGTCGGTCGGCTTCGCCTCGAGCCTGGCCGACCCGGTGCGCCGCGGCACCCTCGCCGCGTACTGCGCGCAGGAGGGCCTGGACTACGCCGACGACGCCTGGCCGGTGCCGATCGACACGTTCACCGGCTACGGCCGCTGGTTCCAGCGCACGCTGGTCCCGGAGGTGGAGACCGCCGAGGTCGCCCGCCTCGGCCGCGACGGCGAGCTGTTCGCGCTGGAGCTGTCCACGGGCGAGCGCCTGCGGGCCCGCCGGGTCGTGCTCGCGGTCGGCCACCTGCACTTCGCCCACGTCCCCGACGTCCTCGCCGGCCTGCCGCAGGAGCTGGCCACCCACGCCTGCGCGCACCGCCGCCTGGACACCTTCGCGGGGCGCGAGGTGACCGTGGTCGGCGCGGGCCAGTCGGCGCTGGAGTCGGCCGCGCTGCTGCACGAGGCCGGCGCCGGGGTGCGCGTGCTGGTGCGCGGCCCGCGGGTCGCCTGGAACCCCGAGCCGGGCGAGCCGGACCGCTCCCTGCTGGAGCGGATGCGCAGCCCCGTGTCCGGGCTCGGGTCGGGCTGGCGCAGCTACGCCTGGTCCAACGGCCCGGGGATGTTCCGCCACCTGCCGTTCCAGGCCCGCACCGCGATCGTGCGGCGGGCGCTCGGGCCGGCCGGCGCGTGGTGGCTCAAGCCGCGGATCACCGGCAGGTTCCCGCTGGACGCCGGCACCAGCGTGCGCGCGGCCGAGCCGGCGGCCGGGCGGCTGCGGCTGACCCTGGCCGGACCCGAGGGCGAGCGCCAGCTCCTCACCGACCACGTGCTCGCCGGCACCGGCTACCGGGTGGACGTGGCGCGGCTGGGCTTCCTGGAGCCCGCGCTGGCCGCCAGGATCCGCCGCGCCGGCGGGCCGCCGGTGCTGAGCCCCGGCTTCGAGTCGAGCGTGCCGGGCCTGTACTTCGTCGGGCTCGCCGCCGCCCAGACGTTCGGGCCGGTCATGCGCTTCGTGTACGGGTCGGAGTTCGCCGCCCGCCGGGTCGCCCGGCAGCTCGCCCGGAGCCTCGGGGCGCGCAGCGCCCCCGGCGCGCCCGTCCGACTGGCCGGCTGATGGCCGCGCCCGGGTCGCGCGCCGGGGAGGTGCAGCTCGACCGGAGCGTGCCCGCGCTGATCCTCAAGGTCGGCCACTACCCGCTCAGCCACGGCGGCCTGGGCGCGATCCGCAGCCTCGGGCGCGCCGGGGTGCCCGTCTACGGCGTCAGCGAGGACCGCCGCGCGCCGACCGCGGTCTCCAGGTACCTCACCGGCAGGTTCGTCTGGCCCAACGCCGGGCAGGACCAGGCGGCCCTGCTGGAGGGCATGGCCGGCATCGCCGAGCGCATCGGCCGGCCGGCGGTCCTGCTGCCGACCGACGACGACGCCGCGGTGCTGGTCGCCGAGCACGCCGACGCGCTCGCCGGCCGGTTCCTCTTCGCCGCGCAGCCGCCCGCGCTGCCGCGCACGGTCGGCGGCAAGCTCGGGCTGTACCGCACCTGCACCGAGCTGGGCGTGCCCTGCCCGGAGGCGGTGGTGCCGGCGTCGGCCGCGGAGCTGGCGGCGTTCTGCGACCGGGCCGCGTTCCCGGTCGTGGCCAAGGCCGCCGACTCGGCGGTGGTGTGGCGCGCGGGCGTGCACAGCACGCAGATCGTCCACACCCCCGAGGAGCTGCGGGCGCTGTGGACCACGGTCGAGCGGGCCTGCGGCGGCGGCCGGCTGCTGCTCCAGGAGCACATCCCCGACGGGGAGGACTGGATCGTCCACGGCTACTGCGACGAGCGCTCGGACTGCCTGGTCGGCTTCACCGGGGTCAAGCTGCGCTCCTACCCGCCCTACGCGGGGCCGACCACGCTCGGCCGCTGCCAGGCCAACGCGGCCCTGCTGGACCAGGCGGCCGCGCTGTTCCGCAGGCTCGGCTACCGCGGGATCATGGACATGGACTGGCGGCTGGACCGGCGCGACGGCCGCTACAAGCTGCTCGACTTCAACCCCCGGCTCGGGGCGCAGTTCCGCCTGTTCGTCAACGAGCACGGCGTGGACGTCGCCCGCGCGCTGCACCTGGACCTGACCGGCCGGGCGGTGCCGCGGGGCGGGGCGCCCGACGGCCGCGCCTTCATGGTCGAGACCCACGACACGCTCGCGGCGATCGGCTACCGGCGCCGCGGCGCGCTGACCCTGCCCGGCTGGCTGCGGTCGCTGCGCGGCGTCCGGGAGCTGGCCTGGTTCGCACGCGACGACCTGCTGCCCGTGGCCTCGTTCGGCGCCCGCTTCCTGCGCCGCGGCGCCGACAAGGCGCTGCGGCGCCCGGCCCGCCCGCCCACCGGCACGGGCCCCCCGGTGTTCCTGCCCGGCCGCACGCGGCCGCGTGCCGGCGCGACCCGCTCCCCCGCGGCGAGCTGAGCCCCGCCTCCCGGCGCGCGGCGGCACGCGGGTCCCGTCCGGCGGTCGCCGGGCGCGGGCGCGACCGCTCCTGCCGGTACCTGGCGCGGGCGCGCATCAACCCGATCGCGTCGCTAGACTGCGTGCAGCCCTGGCCTGGAATCGGTCCCTAGGGGGGTCTCGGAGTGGAACTCGCTGCGGCAGCCGACTGGGACGAGCGGCCGGGCCTGCTGGAGTCGGCCTGGCGCTACCGGCGCCTGCTGGTGCTGCTCGTCCTCGGCGGCCTGCTCCTCGGGCTCGGGCTGTCGCTCGCCCAGCCCAAGCTGTACGAGGGCGTCGCCCACGTCCTGCTGATCCCGCCCGGCGGCGACACGGGCCTGGACCCGAGCCGCTACGTGCTCAACCAGAACGAGCTGATCACCTCGCAGACGGTCCTGGAGCGCGCGGTCAGGATCGCCGGGGACCAGGTCTCGCTCGAGCGCCTCCAGGACCACCTGACGACCGAGACCGCCACCGACCGCGACCTCATCGTCATCCGCGTGCTCGACCGCACCCCCGCGCGCGCGGCCAGGCTCGCCGACGCGGTGGCGCGCGGCTACGTGCAGGTCGTCGACGAGCAGGCGCGGGCGGAGGTCGACCAGCTCACCGCCGCGCAGCGGCGGCTGTCGGAGAACCTCGCCGACGTCCAGCGCGCGCAGAAGGCCCGCCCCGGCGACGTGGTGCTGGCCGCGCAGCGGCGGGCGATCCAGGACCAGCTCACCGGCGTGTCGACGCGGCTGCAGGCGGTGGAGACCGGGACCGGCGCCACGACCGGCAGGGTGCAGCTGCGCGAGACGCTCCGGCCCTCGCGGCAGCCGGTGCAGCCCAAGACCGCCCGCAACGTCGCCGCGGGCGCGCTGGTGGGGCTGGGCCTGGCGATCGCGCTGGCGTGGTGGCTGAACGGGCGCACCGAGAGCCGCGTCCAGGACAGCGAGGAGGTCAGCCGCCTGCTGATGCTGCCGCTGCTGGCCCGGCTCCCGGTCCCGGCGGCGCGGCGCCGCCGGGGCGGGGTGCCGCGCCCGGTGATGCTCGACGACCCGGAGACCGTCGAGGCCGAGGCGTTCCGGTTCCTGCGCAACAGCTTCTCGGCCGCGGTCCGCCACACCGACGCCCGGGTGGTCATGGTCACCAGCGCCACCGAGCAGGAGGGCAAGTCGATCGTGACCGTCAACCTCGCGCTCGCGCTCGCGCGCGCGGGGATGCGGGTCGCGCTGGTCGAGCTGGACCTGCGCCGGCCCGTCCAGCGCCGCCTGCTGGAGCTGGAGGAGGGGCCGGGCTTCACCGAGGTCGCCCTCGGCCGGGTCCGCCTGGAGCGGGCGCTGCACCGGCTGGTGCTGGTCAACACCGAGCGTGGCGGCCGCCAGGAGCACAACGGGCAGGGGCGCGAGAGCGGGTTCGTGGAGGTGCTGGCGGCCGGGGCGCGGCCGAGGAGCGTGGGCGAGTTCGTCGGCAACCCCAGCACCGCGGAGGTCCTGGAGCGGCTCAAGCAGCGCGTGGACGTGATGCTGATCGACGCGCCGCCGATGCTGCGGGTCGGCGACACGCTCGCGCTGGTCCCGATGGTGGACGGCCTGCTGGTGGTGACGCGCATGAAGGTCGCGCGCCGCAAGTCGCTGCTGGAGCTGCGCCGTCTGCTGGACACGGTGAACGTGCGGCTGCTCGGCGTCGTGGTGAACGGCGTGGACCCCGAGGACACCTACACCGGGCCGTACGGGCTGCCGTCCAAGCCGGCGCAGACGGTCACGCGCACGGTCGACTCGACCGAGGGCCGCGCGGGCGGCTCGCCGCGGTCGACCTCCGGCGAGCGGTAGCCGTCGCCGCAGGCGGGGTCGCGCCCGCATCCCGCCATCCGTATCCATTTCGATACGTTCGTGCATACCGGCGGGTCCTGAGCAGAAGTTCCAATTGGCGCGGACGTTAATATTTTCTCGAACATGTCGCTCTCGAGCCGCGGCGATTCACAGTTTGATCACAAACTGGTCATGAATCGGATACGGTCCGAGTCGCGCGGTATAGTTCGGGACGTCCTGCCGCCGGTCCGATTCTTTGGCAAGGAGCCCCAGGCCGTTCGTACGGACGCCCGTACCAGCGGGTGTCTTCTTTGGCATGCCGCTGAAGCACGCCCGTGAAAGGCACCACGATCCTGTCGCTACCGCTCCGGTCAAAGCGCCCACAGGATCACTCTGCCAGCACGCGGCCGGCGTCACCGGCATGGGCCCGCCGGCGCGGCACCGCAAGCATCATTTCCTACCCTCCGGTCCGGGAGGAGACGATGACTGGAAACCCTGACCGCCGTGGCAGCCTCGACGCCCCCCCGCTCCCGCGGGCGATGCTCGCCCCCGTCCACGACCGGCCCACGCGCTATGCGCGGGTGGTCAAGCCGGTCCTGGACCGCACCATCGGCCTGCTCGCGACCCTCCTGGCCCTGCCCCTGCTCACCCTCACCGCCACCGCCATCGCCCTCACCCTGGGCCGCCCCGTCCTGCTGCGCCAGACCCGCATCGGTCGCCACGGCCACCCCTTCACCCTCTACAAGTTCCGCACCATGCACCCCGACCGCCGCACCACCACCCGACCCATCGCCTTCCCCGACCGCCGCACCACCCACAAACACCCCGACGACCCCCGCCACACCCCCCTGGGCCGCCTGCTGCGCAGCTACTCCCTGGACGAGCTGCCCCAACTGCTCAACGTCCTGCGCGGCGACATGAGCCTGATCGGCCCACGCCCGGAGCTGCCCCACATCGTCGGCACCTACCAGCCCTGGCAGCACCGCCGCCACACCGTCAAACCCGGCCTCACCGGCCTGTGGCAGGTCACCGAACGAGGCAACGGCCTCATGCACGAACACACCCATCTCGACCTGCACTACGCCCACCACGTCACCTTCCACCACGACCTCACCATCCTCGTCCGCACCATCCCCACCCTCCTCGGCCGGACCTGCAGGGGCGAGTGACGCCGTCCGCGGATCGACGCAATTCTGTCGCCGCGCGGGTGCGCCGGGCCGCCGCGGGATTGCTAGCATGAGCACCCGCCGGCGCCCACCCGCGGTGCCCTGAACCAGCACGCGATCCTCGAACACCGGTCCTGGAGGACAAGTGCACCACCCTGCCGCCGACGACGGCTCCCCGCCCCCACCCGATCCCACCGACGCCACGACCCCGACGCGCCGATGCGCCGCGTGACCCGCTCGGTCGAGCAGCTCGCCCTGTTCGGCGGGACACCCGCGTTCTCCAGCGTGCTGCACGTCGGGCGCCCGAACGTCGGCGACCGCACCCGCCTGCTCGACCGCATCGGCGACATCCTCGACTCGCGCTGGCTGTCCAACAACGGGCCGTACGTGCGCGAGTTCGAGCAGCGTGTCGCCGACCTGGCCGGCGTGCGCCACTGTGTCTCGACCTGCAACGCGACCATGGGCATCCAGCTCCTCGTCCAGGCGCTGGGCCTGACCGGCGAGGTCATCCTCCCGTCGCTGACCTTCGTCGCCAGCGCGCACGCGCTGGCGTGGCAGGGTCTCACCCCGGTGTTCTGCGACGTGGACCCCGTGACCCACAACCTCGACCCCGCCCGCGTCCAGGAGCTGATCACCCCCAGGACCAGCGCGATCATGGGCGTGCATCTGTGGGGCCGGCCGTGCGACGTCGACGCGCTCGACGCCGTGGCCCGGCGCCACGGGCTGGTGCTGATCTTCGACGCCGCGCACGCGTTCGCCTGCTCGCACCGGGGGCGGATGATCGGCGGCTTCGGCCGCGCCGAGGTGTTCAGCTTCCACGCCACCAAGTTCGTCAACAGCTTCGAGGGCGGGGCCGTCGTCACCGACGACGACGGGCTGGCCGAGCGGATCCGGCTGACGACCAACTTCGGCCTCAGCGGCCCCGACGAGGTGGCCCTGCTCGGCACCAACGCCAAGCTGAGCGAGGCCGCCGCGGCGATGGGCCTGACCTCGCTGGACAGCCTGGACGAATTCGTCGCCGTCAACCGTGACAACTGGCACGCCTACCGGGCGGCCCTGCGGGGCGTCCCCGGGATGCACCTGGCCGCCTTCGACCCCGGCGAGCGCAACAACTACCAGTACGTCGTGGTCGAGGTCGACGAGGACCGGGCCGGCGTGTCCCGCGACCAGCTCCAGGCCGTCCTGCTGGCCGAGAACGTCATGGCCCGGCGCTACTTCCACCCGGGCTGCCACCGGCTGGAGCCCTACCGCTCCCGCGACCCGCACGCCGGCGACCGCCTGCCGCAGACCCGCCGGCTGGCCGGCCGGCTGCTGGTGCTGCCGAGCGGCACCGCGATCGGGCGCACGGAGATCCGCGTGATCGGCGAGATCATCCGCCTGGTGGTCGGCTCGGTCCCGACCGTGCGGCGACGGCTCGGGAGCGTCATGCGGGGGGCGGTCGCCGGTGGATGACCGCGGCGCCGCGCACGCGCACGCGCCCGAGGTGCCGCGGCTGGAGTTCGCGCCCGACCTGCCCCGCCGGGCCGCGCGCCGCCGGCGGCGCCCCGCCCGGCCGGCCTCGGATCTGCGGGCCGTGTTCCTGACCAACATGGTCCCGCCCTACCGGCTGCCGGAGCTGGAGGCGCTCGACCGGAAGGTCGGCGAGCTGCAGGTGTGGGTGTCCACGACGATGGAGCCCAACCGCCACTGGCAGCCCGACTGGGGCACGCTGAAGGTCGTGCCCCAGCGCAACCTCACCCTCCGGCGCGACCGCCGCCACCCCGGCGGCTACGGCGAGCAGCAGATCCTGCACGTCCCCTGGGACACCCTGCCGCGGCTGTGGCGGACCCGGCCGGACGTGGTGCTCTCCGCCGACCTCGGCGCCCGCACCCTCCAGGCCAGCCTGTACTGCAGGCTCACCTCCACCCCGCTGGTCGTGCTGTGCGGGATGTCCGAGTCGACCGAGCGCGGCCGCGGCCGCACCCGCCGCGTCCTGCGGCGCTTCCTGGTCCCGCGGGCCGACGCCCTCACGGTCACCGGCTCCAGCGGCGCGCGCTACCTGCAGCGGCTCGGCGGCGACCCCGGGCGCATGGTGTTCCTGCCCTACAGCTCCTTCCAGCCCGACCGGGGCGAGCTGCCCCCGCGCCCGTCCGGCGGGCCGCTGCGGCTCCTGGTCGCCGGCCAGCTCATCGAGCGCAAGGGGGTCCTGCCGCTGGTCAAGGCGCTGGCCCGCTGGGGCCGGCGCCACCCGGGCCGCCCGGTCGAGCTGCACCTGGTCGGCTCCGGGCCGCTGGCGGCGAGGATCGACGCCGTCGAGCTGCCCGCCGACGTGACCCTGCGCCGTTCGGGCGACGTCGCCTACGGGGAGCTGCCCGAGCTGTACGCGGGGGCCGACGTGTCGGTGCTGCCGTCCCTGGGGGACGAGTGGGGCAACTCGGTCAACGAGTCGCTCGCGCTCGGCGTGCCGGTCATCGGCAGCCTCCGGTCCCAGGCGGTGGAGATGCTGGTGCACGACGGGGTCAACGGCTGGCTGTTCCAGCCCGACGAGCCCGCCTCGCTCGACGCCGCGCTCGACCGCGCCCTCGCGGTCACGTGGCCGGAGCTGGAGCGCATGCGCGCCGCCGCGCGCGAGTCCGTGCGCTTCCTGACCCCGGAGTTCACCGGGGGCCAGCTGCTGGCGGCCGCCCTGCTCGCGAGCCAAGGCTGACTGGTCCACCCCCACGCGGGGGGCGGCGGCGGGCGTACATGTGCGCGCGGGCGGGCTGCAGGAGCAGCCAGCGCGCGAGCGACTGGGCGAGCACGCCGAGCGGGCCCGCGTACGGCCCGGCGGCGACCGCGCTCAGGCTGACGACCGCCTGGCACCCGCTCGCCGAGCTCTCCAGGACCATCAGCCGGCGCTCCCAGCCGGCGCCGAGCAGCTCGTAGCGCGGCGGCGCGGTGAGCGCGAACGCCAGCGCCCCGACCACCGACAGCGCCGCCAGCCCGCCGACCTGGTACGCCGCAGGGATGATCGCCCCGAGCGGGTTGAGCGGCCAGTCGGCGCCGGCCAGCGCGAGGTAGGGCAGCCCGAGCGCCAGCATGACCAGCGCGTAGTGCCGCGTGACCCGCGAGCCGGCGCGGGCGTCCCGGGCGCGCCCGGCGTCCATGAGCTGCGGCGCCGCGGTGGCCGACAGCCCGGTCGCGAGCACCTGCAGCGGGGCGGACACCTGGCGGGCCGCCTCGACGAACCCCATCGCGGCCGCGCCGGCGAGCTGGGTGATCAGCAGGCCCGAGACGAACACCGCCCCCTGCGGGGTGAGCCCCCCGCTCAGCAGCCAGCGCCCGGTCCGCAGCAGGTCCCGCAGGTCGAGCCGGACCACCACGGCGTGCCGGCGCCGCTCGCGGGTCATCGCCAGCGCGAACGAGCCCGAGGCCAGGTTCGCGACCAGCAGCGCGCCGAACGGGATCCAGCCCGGCGCCGCGCCGGCCAGGTGCAGCACCGCCAGGACCAGCAGGGCCACGACCAGCTGGGTCACCGACACGATCGCCGCCCGCCACGACACCCCGGCCATGTGGAGCAGGCGCCGCAGGTGATCCTGGAGCGGCGACGCCGTCGCGGCCAGGATCGAGGTGACCGTGAGCGGGAGCACCTCGCCCCGCGTCACGTCGCGCGTGCCGGCGAGCGCGACCAGCTCGCAGGCGACCGCGGGCAGCAGCGCGGGCAGGAGCCCCAGCACCAGGCTCTGCTCCAGCAGGCGCAGCCGCGCCCGTCCCGCCGCGGCGAGCCCGCGCAGCTCCGCCGGCATGAACAGCAGCTGCGTCGGGACGGTCGTGGCGAGCACGAACGCGGTGAAGAACAGCGCGTACGCGCCGAGCAGCTCGGGCGCGAAGTAGTGGGTGGCGTACAGGCCGACCGAGAAGGTCGCCAGCGAGGCGCAGCCGGCGTCGAGGATGCCGGCGGCCCGGACCGGCGCACCAGCGCGCGGCCCGTCGCCGTCCGCCGGCGGCGCGGGATCCCGGGGACGGCTCACGGCGAGGTGAACCGGCCGCCGTGGTCCTGGCCGGCGGCCGTCCACTGCGCGCTGGTCAGGTCCCCGGCCGCCCAGGCGAACCTGCGCGCCCCGGGCCGGTCCAGGCGGTAGCGGTTGCGCTCGAAGCGGTTGCCGCGCGTGCGGAACCACGAGTCGCCGCCGGTGTTGTGGACCAGCCCGGTCCGGCCGGTGGCCATCACCACCTCGTTGTCGTGCACTCGCACCCCTTCCAGCACGAACGGCCCGCAGCGGTCGCCGCTGCCGCGGTCGGAGGCGATCAGGCCGATGCCGTTGGCGTTGTCCGCGACCGTGTTGCCGGCCACCTCGACCCGGCTGGAGCTGCTGACGACGATGCCCGCGCCCCCGAGCCAGCCGGTACGGTACCGCGACCGGAACCCGTTGCCGACCACCACGTTGCCGCGCAGGACCGCCGAGCAGGAGATCTCCTCCAGGATCCCGGCGGTGGCGTTGGCGGCGACGAGGTTGCCCTCGTAGCGGGTGCCGGCGTTGTCGATGTCGGTCCACAGCCCCGGGCCGCCGTTGTGGTGGGCGCTGTTGCCGCGCACCACCAGCCCGGACGTGAACGTCCACTTGGTGCCGCCCGCCTCCCAGCCCGGGTCGAAGCCGGCGTAGTTGTTGAACGCGATCTCGTTGGCCTGGACGAGCACCCCGTCGCCGCTGCCGCCGAGCCCCATCTGCCCGTTGTGGTGGACCGAGTTGCCCAGCACGCGCGCGCCGTCGCCCGCGTGCACGCCGATCCCGTGGTTGAGGCGGACCTCGTTGTCAAGGACCCGCCAGCCGGCGCCCGCCGCGTCGAGCGCGCCGCGCTGCGCGGGCGCCGCGAACTTCTCGATCACCAGGCCGCGCACGGTCACGCCCCCGGCCTCACCGGTGATCGCGGCCGGGACGGCCGCCTGCTCCAGGCGGTGCCCGGCGGGGTCGTCGCCGACGTGCACGCGCCCGGCGCGGGCGTCCACCCAGAAGGTGCCGGCCCGGACCGCGCCCCGCGACGCCACCCGGCGCAACGGCCGGTCGTCGCGGAAGACGTCGTCGGGGTCGCGGCAGCCGCCGCCCGAGGCGCACTCGCCCGCGGGCGGCGCGCGCGGCGGCGACGCGGCCGCGCTCCAGCCGCGGCCCGAACGCGACCACCCGTCCAGCTCCCGGGCGCCGCTGAGGACGGCGCCCGGCCGGCCCGCGAGGACGTCCCCGGACTCGGGCAGGAGCGGTCCGGCCAGCCGGTGGACCCCGGGCTGGAAGCAGTAGCGCGTGCCGGCGGGGTGCGCGGCCAGCACCGCGCGCGCGTCCTCGCCCGGCCGCACGGGCACGCCGTCGCAGGGCCCGGCCGGCGCCGCGCTCGGTCGCGTGGCCGGCGAGGCGGCGACCGAGATCGCGGCCACGAGCGGGACGCCCTCCCAGGCCCTGAAGCCGAGGTCGAGCACGCCGTCGCGCACGGCCACGTCGAACGTGCGCACGTCCGCGGCGTTCCTGCCGACGTCGGCGAAGACGTCCACCCGCTCCAGCACCGCGCGGCCCTCGGCGGTGACGTCGAAGACGCGCCTGCCCGGGGCCTGGAAGGCCGGCTCGACCAGGTGCAGCCCGACCCGGACCAGCCCGGCCGCCCGGACCGGGACGCGGTAGGCCGCGACCCCGCTGCGGAAGGTCTGGTAGAGCGCGTCGTCGTCGGTCCGCGCGACCGGCGCGGCGGTGGACGACGCCACGCCGCCCGCGTAGCCGGTGTCGGCGACGGCGGCCGGCGACGGCGGGCGCAGCGCGGGGCCGCCCGCGTTGATCAGCAGCGGCAGGGCCTCGGGCGGGCCGGGCGCGTCCCCGAACACGTCGAGCAGCTCGCTGGAGGCGTCCTCGCGCACCGCCACCACCCGCACGGCCGCGACCGCGGCCAGGGCGGCGAGCAGGGCGAGCGCGAGCACCACGGCCAGCAGCCGGCGGCGGCGGCGCGGGGCGGGCGCCGGGGTCGGCCCACCCCCGCCCGGCACCTCAGCCGGCACTGCCGCCCGGCGTGCCGGGCACGGCCGGCACGCCTGCCTGCCGCCTCGGGCCGAACCAGGTCTCGCCGGTCCACACCACCTGGCGGTCGCGCCGCCGCCTGGCGGGCAGGAGCCGGTCCGACAGGCCGAGGACGATCAGGACCGGCCCGGCGAACTGCGCGCTGTACACCAGCGGGTTGTCGGTGACGGCGAACAGCGCGTAGGCGAGCACCAGCAGGCCGGCGGCCAGGTGCAGCCGGGGGTCGGGCCCGCGCAGCACGCCCCAGGCCGAGCGCGCCAGCGCCGTGACCAGGAACAGGCAGAACAGCGCCAGCCCGCCCCAGCCGGTGTCGCAGTAGACCCGGATGTACTCGTTGTGCGGGTGGTCGAGCACCCCGCCGGTGAGCCGCTTGCTGAGGACGCTGGCGCTCCACAGGCCCAGGCCCTCCGGCTGCGCCGTGGAGCACTCGCGGATGAGCCGCGGCCACGCCTCCCGCCGCCCGGCGGTGTTGACGTCCTGCTGGAGGGTGAGCACGTCGGTCAGGGTGGCGTCCTGGGAGAAGAAGAAGCGCTCGCGGAACGCGCCGGTGCCGCTGACCGCGATCACCAGCAGCACGCAGCCGGCGGCGACCAGCAGCCGGACGCCCCCCCTGGACAACAGCGCCGGGCTCAGCAGCAGCATCAGGATCACGACCGCGGCGGCCATCCGCGAGCCGGTCCCGAACGTCACGACCAGCGCCAGAGCGGTCGTGAGGCCGATGTACGGCAGGGACCTGGCGTCCATGGTGGCGACCACGAACAGCGCCGCGACCGCCATCGCGGTCGGCCGGGTGGAGAACGTCTCCGGGCCGATGAGGCCGCGCAGCGACAGGACCGTCATGACCGCGGCGGCGACGATCCCCCAGAAGCTCAGCCTGGCCAGCGGCCCGCGGATCTCGTCCGCGCGGGCGCGCCACGCCAGCAGGTACCCGGCGGCCGGCAGCGCGAGCTGCCCGAGGAACGACATGCCCGGGCCCGGCGCCAGCGTCCAGCTCAGGGTGAGGGCGCCGTAGGCGAGCCAGGCGAGATAGGGCAGGAGGTGGCGGACCGCGCGCAGGTTGATCGGCATCGCCAGCACCAGCGGGACCATCACCGCCAGCACCAGCGTCCACGGCCGCAGCAGCAGGCCGCCCAGCAGCAGCTCGGCGTAGGTGAAGGGCACCGCGGCGAACGCGATCAGCAGCACGGCGCGCACGCTGGCGCCGGTGCGCCTGGCCGCGCGCCCGGCCGGCCGCGCCCCGGCGGGTCCGCTCGCCAGCCCCGCCGCCCCCATCAGCCCGCCCCCACCCGGCGGGTGGCGGCGACCTGGCCGTACACGTCCAGCAGCCGGCGCAGGCCCAGCTCGGGGGTGAAGCGCTGCTCGTACAGGCCGCGCAGCCGCCGCCCGGCGGCGTCCGTGCCCGCCCCGTCGTCCAGCCGCGCGAGCGCCCGGCCCCACCCGCCGGTGTCGCCCGGCGGCGCCAGCCAGCCAGCCCCCGCGCCCGCGCGCAGCAGCTCCGCGGTGCCGCCGAGGTCCGAGGCCAGCACCGGCAGGCCCGCGGCCAGCGCCTCGAGGACGACCATCGGCTGGCCCTCGTACAGCAGCGTCGGGAAGGCCAGCGCGCGCGCGTCCAGCATCCGCCGCCGCACCTCCCCGGGCGCCAGCCGCCCCGCGAAGCGGACCCCCGGCGGCGCGCGCCGCTCCAGCGCCGGGCGCATCGGCCCGTCGCCCACGACCACCAGCTCGAGCCCCGGCCGCGCGCGCGCCGCCCACGCGTCCAGCAGCGTCCCGACGCCCTTGAGCGGCTCCAGCCGGCCCACGAACAGCACGGTCGGCGAGGCCGACGGCGCCCGCCCGCGCCCGCCCGGGTCGGCGACGAAGTTGGGTGTGACGGTGAGCCGCTCGGCCGGCAGCCCGCCGCGCACGAAGCGCTCCCTGGCGAACTCGTTGAGCACCAGGAAGCGACGCACGTGCCGGGTCCAGGTGCCGGCGGCGCGGTTGGCGGCGATCGTCGTGGCGGCCGCGGCCGAGGCGACCGCGGACCCGCGGTAGCAGCGGTGCGCGACCCCGGCGAGGGGGAGCCGGCCGACGCAGTCCTCGCAGGGCCGGCCGGCGCGCGACAGCGACGCGTTGACGCACAGCAGGCGGTAGTTGTGCAGGGTCATCACCACGGGCACGCCGGCCCGGCCCAGCGCGCGCAGCACCGACGGCGACAGCGCGTACCAGGTGTTGTGGACGTGCGCGAGGTCCGGCCGCAGCCGGCCCGCGAGCCGGCCGGCCCGGCGGGCGGCGACCGGGTTGGAGGGCGAGGCCGCCAGGGCGAGCGCGGCGCCGGCGGCGCCGGCGGGGTTGACCACCTGGTGGGCGACGACGTCGTGCCCGGCGGCCCGCAGCAGCTCGGCCTCGGCGCGGACGACCGCGGTCTCGCCGCCGGGCTCGCGGTAGTCGGTGTGCAGCTGCAGGATCCTCATCGCAGCATCGGCGGCCTCCGCACGATCGCCAGCAGGAAGCGCGGGTTGTTGCCAAGGTACCGTCGCCACAGGCGGCGCGGCTCGCGGGCCAGCCGGTACAGCCACTCCAACCCCGAGCGCTGCATCCAGCGCGGCGCCTGCGGGAGCAGGCCGGCGTGGATGTCGAACGCGGCGCCGACGCCCAGCAGGACGGGCGCGCGCAGCCTGCCGACGTGCGCGGCCATCCAGCGCTCCTGCTTGGGGGTGCTGAGGCCGACCCACACCAGGTCGGCGCCGGAGGCGTCGATGCGCCGCACCACCTCCTCGTCCTCCTGCGGCGTCAGCGGCCGGAACGGCGGCGACAGGCAGCCGGCGACCCGGAGCCCGGGGAAGCGGGCGGCGAGCCGTTCGGCGAGCCGCTCCGGGACGCCCGGCGCGCCGCCGTAGAAGAACGAGGACCAGCCCCGCTCCACCGACAGCGCGCACAGCTCCAGCATCAGGTCGGGTCCGTACACCCGCGCCATGTGGCCCGCGCCGGCGCGGCGCCCCGCCCACACCATCGGCATCCCGTCGGGCGTGGTCAGCCCGGACGCGTTGTGGATGCGCCGAAGCTCGGGGTCGCGTTGGCTCTCCATGACGCCGTGGACGCCGGTGACGCAGACGTAGCGCCGCTCGCCCTCCTCGACCCAGCGGCGGATCTCGGCGACCGCCTGCGCCATGTCGACCGCGCTCACCCCCACGCCGAGCACGTCGACGCGGGCGGCGCCGCGTGTCAGCCCCTGACCTGCTTCTCGATCCACCGGTAGGTCTCCTGCAGCCCGGCCTCCAGCGAGGTCCGCGGCTCCCAGCCGAGCACCTCGCGCAGGCGGGTGTTGTCGGAGTTGCGGCCGCGCACCCCCTGGGGGCCGTCGACGTGGCGCAGCCCCACGTCCGGCTTGCCGGAGATCTGGAGGATCAGCCTGGCCAGCTCGTTGATGGTCACGAGATGGTCGGTGCCGAGGTTGAGCGGCTCGCCGTGGTCGGACCGCATCAGCCGGTGGATGCCCTCGACGCAGTCGTCGATGTAGCAGAACGAGCGGGTCTGCTCGCCGTCGCCCCAGATCTCGATGTCCTCGCCCGGCTCGGCCCTGGCGATCTTGCGGCAGAGCGCGGCGGGCGCCTTCTCGCGGCCGCCGTCGTAGGTGCCGTACGGCCCGTAGATGTTGTGGAAGCGGACGACGCGGGTGACCAGGCCGTACTCCCCGGTGTAGTACTCGCACAGGCGCTCGGCGACCAGCTTCTCCCAGCCGTAGGCGTCCTGGGGGTTGGCCGGGTAGGCGTCCTGCTCCTTGAGCGGCCGCACGTCGGTGTCGGTCTGGAGGTAGTCGGGGTAGATGCAGGCCGAGGAGCTGAACAGGTAGCGGCTGGCGCCGTTGACCCTGGCGGCCTCCAGGGTGTGCAGGTTGATGAGCGCGTTGTTGCGCAGGATCGTGGCGTGGTTGGAGGAGATGAAGCCCATCCCGCCCATGTCCGCGGCCAGCGCGTAGACGTGCTCGACCCCACGGGTCGCGACCAGGCAGTCGTCCCAGCGGCGCAGGTCGAGCAGCTCGAACTCGTCCGCGTCGACCTCGGTGAACTCGGGCTCCCTGAGGTCCACGCCGCGTACCCAGTGGCCGCGCTGCTTCAGGTGGGTGACCAGGTGGTGGCCGATGAAGCCGCCCGCCCCGGTCACCAGGACACGCGTACGTTGGTCAGCCATCGGTTCTGTTCCTCCCGCGGTGTCGGACCGGCGCCCGGGTCGCGGGAAACGCCCGGGCGAACATGACTCGAATCCCCTG
>Ga0126377_10000112_pt1 | contig 41667 bp, 39 predicted proteins | sample PanSoiMetPlot_22_FD_92647 | JGI IMG/M metagenome (GOLD analysis project Ga0126377, IMG submission 92647) | Tropical forest soil microbial communities from Panama - MetaG Plot_22 | ecosystem: Environmental > Terrestrial > Soil > Tropical forest > Bulk soil | place: Panama | collected 2016-02-17 | reverse complement strand
GCAGCGCCAACGCTGGTAAGGATTCGGCGATCGCCGCCATGCCGCCAGCGGTGGTAGCGACGGCGACGATCCTGGGGTCGAGGCCGAGGGTGTCCGCCAGCCGCTCGATCAGGGTCATCCTGTACAGCTCACTGGTGGATGGCAGGTCGGTCTTCCTGGATGGCGGGACGGTGGTTTTCAAGGCGGTCACGTTGAACGATGGGACAGTGGTTTTCAAGGCGGTCACGTTGAACGATGGGACAGTGGTTTTCAAGTCGGTCGCCCTGGACGGCGGGATACTGGGCTTCACGTCCGTAGCCCTGATCCCCGGAGATCGTGGATCGAGGGTGACGGCGACACTACTCATTCCGAGACGCCAGAGCTTCTCGAGCGTCTGATCAATCCTCTCTTTCGCAAGCTGCAGATACCGATGTGCTTCGGGATCGCCTGCCGCTTCAGGTTCCAGTCCCTGAAGGATCCCTGAGATGGCGACCAGTTTGGCAGCGATCGCATGCCGTTGGGCGGCACTCGTTAGACCAATGGCCTCCTGAAGGAAGTCCTGTAAGCCGCGGGGGTATTCATAATATTGAATAAATCGGTCAATCTGAATATTCCGATCTACTGGAGCACTAATGTCCAAGACCTGCCAGTGCAGGTCCATTACCTGTTTGCGGAGCAACGATTGTGGATCGTCTTGGTCGCCGCCTAAATCACCTTCCTCTGAGCCGCCGCCCTCGGAGCCGCCGCCCTCGGAGCCGCCGCCGGGAGGCAACTGCATCATGGCGGCCTTCGGCGCTGGGTTCGAGCAACCACCCCCAGCACAGCTAGGGACAGCGCGGTGCTGCTGGTCTTGCCTGGCCGGGTCAGGCTGGTCGCGTCCTGCGGCGACCTGCCCGCTGGTGGTCCCTGCTTGCGGCTGGGCGGCGACGGTCGGCGGCTCGGCGGGTACCTGGCCGGGCAGCACCAGCGCCGGCGAGAGTTGTGTGCCCTGGCCCGTGTCGCCGTCCCAGTCCCGGGCAGTCAGAACGACCGTCAACGTCCATCCACCCGTGGTGGCGTCTGCGACCGGGCCCCCATGCTCGTCCCCGCCACCGTCGCCGGCCGCAGCGACCGGTGGCGGGGGGTCGGCGGCAGGGTCGACCGCTGAGTCAATCGGCGATGACAGGCCATCGATGACGTCTGGCTCGTCCGCAACCGCCCGCGGCCCAAGGGCGGCCAACAGCATCAGGGCCATGCCCGCGACCAGCAGCCGGCTCCACCGCCGTGGGCGTCGGAGCTGCGGCGGCCACATGGGCGTCCTCGGGCGGGTGCGGTCGGCGCGTGTTGGCTTGACTGCCATGGCTCACCTCAGCACTAAGGGGAGCGATCAGTGGGCGCGGCTGCCGGACCGCCACGAGCCGATGACCCGGCCGCAGGCTAGCGCCGAGCCAGCAGTCCCGCCAGGCTCGTTGTGCAGTTGTGTATCGATCGTCGTGGACCCGCAATGTCCACCTCGTGACAAGGCCGGCGGACACCGCTTCACACGCCGCCGACGGTCCTACAACCCGCCGACGATGCCTATCGGCAGGCGCCCTTGCGCTCTGTTTCCCGCCCTCTACAAGTACCTGCCAACGAGGCAAGTGATCGTCAAGCTGCTGAACAGCTACACGCCTGGACGCGGCTGCCGTGAAGCTGGAGGCTGATCCCTCCGCGCCGTCAGCGCCTCGCCGGCAGGCCCCGGCTCTCGTCGAGGAGCTGCGCCATGTGCTCGGCGGCCGCCCGGTCGGCCTCGGCCACTCGGCGCGTGTAGATGCTCGTGACCGCGAGGCTGCCGTGGCCCATCCGCCCTCGGACGGTCCCGGCCTCGGCGACGGCGCCGAGCTGGGTGGCCATGAAGTGCCGCAGTCCATATAGGGTGTAGCCGTGCCCGAGGCGCTTGGCCAGCGCTGTGAAGCGCTTGGTCATCGCGTCGGGGCGGACGGGCCGGGACCCGTCGGGCCGCATGCTGAACAGGTAGGTATCGGCCGCCAGCTCGCCAGCGAGCCCGGCCGTGACCGCCGCACGGTGGGCCTTGTGCGCTCGGAGCATCTTGACCGTGCGCCGGTCGAGGGCGAGGACGCGGATGCCGTTGATGCTCTTGGGCGGCCGGCGCACGTAGCCGCTGGGCAGCCCCTTGGCGGTGATGATGTTGCCGTTGACCTCCAGCTCCGCGGCCTCCAGGTCCACGTCCATCCAGCGCAGGGCGCAGACCTCGCCGGGGCGCAGCCCGGTCGTGACGCTCAGCCGCAGGAACAACGCAAGCTCGGGATCGTCCGCGACTGCGGCGGACACCTGTCGGACCTGCTCCGGGGTCGGGACAGCTCGCTGGGCGTTACGGCCTGCCGGTGGTCGCGCGTGCACGGCGGGGTTGTACGGGACCCAGCGGTAGCGGGTCGCCAGGCTGAGCGCGCCCGAGATGATCACGTGCACGTCGCGGACCCGGCTGCCCGACAAGGGCCGGCCCTTGAAGCGGTCGTTGCCCGACTGGCGGAGGTTCCCGTAGAAGGCGTCGAGGACGCGGACGTCGACCTTGCCGATTGGCAGCGTGCCCAAGCCGGGCTTGATCTTGTTCTCGACGAGGTTGCGGTAGTCGTTCAGGGTCCGGGGGGAGATGTCCTTGCCGTTGCCGGCTCGCCAGGCGATCCACTGGTCGAGCAGTTCGCCCATGGTCGTCGCCCGGGTGCCTTCGTGGCGGCCGTCCGCCACCTCGATCAGCAGGCGCCGCTCGACGCGCTCGGCCTCCCGCCGGCTGGCGTTGACCTGCTGGCTGAGCCACTTCTTCCGGCCGCTGAGAGGGTCGCGGCCGGCGTAGACCATGACCTGCCAGCCGTTGCTGCGTCTCCGGATCACCGCTCCTGCCCCGTGTCCGAGCCGGTTTTCGGCTGACGGACTGACATGAGGCTGACAGACTAACAGGGCGGCCGGAGACGATCCAGGGCTCTAGCTGCTGAGATGTGGCGCCCTCGGCCCGGATCGAACGGGCGACCTACCGCTTAGGAGGCGGTTGCTCTCTCCACTGAGCTACGAGGGCTCTGGAAGTGGCCTCTGGCCTGATCGAACGCTCGGCTTCGGCCGTCCAGCCGGTCGAGCACGGTACGCGTCCGGCAGCCAGCTTGCTCCAGTCCCGTGCCACGACCGCGACCACTGTAGACGACCGGCCCGCGGCGTTCGAGCGCGGGCACCGCCGTGGCGGGCCGGCCGGGCGGGGGGCCCGTGCTAAGGTGCGGCCGCGCCCGAGAACGACTGAACGCGGTCGAGGCGGTCCGTCCATGCAATCCGATCAGCCGAGCGATCCGGCCAGCCCCCCGCCCGGCTGGGGTCGACCGCCCACGCTCCCGCCCGGCGCCGGCCAGGGCCCCGCCCAGGGCGACCCGGCCCAGCCCGCGTGGGGCCAGGCGCCCGCCTGGGGGGCGCCGCCACCGCCGCCGCGGCGCCGGCGAACCGGCCTGGTCGTCGCGCTGGTCGTCGCGGGGGTCGTGGTCCTCGGGCTCATGGGGGTGCTGCTGGCCGGCGTGATCGCCCTGACCACGAGCGAGGAGGACGAGGAGCGGCCGGCGCCGGCACCGACCACCGCGATCGCCGGGCCCGCGGTCCGCGGCGACCGGTTCGCGTTCGCGCTGCCGCGGGCCTGGAAGGAGAGCACCACCGAGCTCCGGGGCCTCATGCCCGCGACCCCGACCGAGATCGACCTGCTCAGCGCGCTGGAGCCCGAGCGGCCCCAGCGGCCCGAGCTGGGCCGGGACGCGCTCATCCTGGTCACGCGGGAGAGCTGCCCGTGCGGCGACCTCGACCGCTTCCCCGCCGCGTTCCTCGGCGGCGTGCGGCGGACCGGGGGCGTCGAGGAGTTCGGCACCCCCCGGCACGTCCAGCTCGGCGGCGAGGACGCGATCACCTTCGACTACGTGCAGCGGCGCGGGTCGCTCGGCCTGCGCCACCGGGCGTACGCCTCGGTCCACGACGACGCGGTCTACGTGCTCGACCTGCAGGCCGTGGAGTCCACGTTCGCCGGGTACGAGGGGGCCTACCAGCAGGTCGCCGAGACCTGGCAGTGGCACTGACGGCGCCCCGACCCGTCCCCGCGATCCCCGGCACCGTCGTCGTCGGCGGCGTTCAGCCGCGCAGTCCGAGCCGCCCGGGCAGCTCGGCCGGCTCCACGGTCAACCCGACCAGGAATGGCCCGAACCGCCCGTACGAGGCGGTCACCTCGTCGAAACGCATGTCGTAGACGATCTCCTTGATCACGGCGAGGTCGTCGGCGAGCAGGGTCACCCCCCACTCGAACTCGTCCAGCCCGGTCGAGCCGGTGATGAGCTGGAGCACCCGCCCCGCGTAGCGGCGGCCGACCGCGGCGTGGCCCGACATGAGCTGCCGGCGCTCCTCGAACGGCAGCCGGTACCAGTTGGCCCCGGGCTCGCGCGCCTTGCTCATGGGGTAGAACGCGAGCAGCCCCCGGCGGGGGAGCCTCGGGTGCAGCTTGTCCTCGCGGTAGCGGGCCAGGCGCGCCTCGGCTTCGGCCATGCGCTCGTCGAGCCCGTCCGGGCCGTGCTCGGCGAGCGTCCGCGCGCGCGTCTCCTCGACCGTCGGCAGGTACTCCGACAGCTCCGTGACCGAGACGTAGGAGAACGCCGGCTCCAGGACCGCGCCGGCGGCTCCCGCTGCGAGCGCGTGGGGCAGCGCGTCGTGCCTGGCCAGCTCCGGCCCGAGCGCCATGACCCCGAGGTCGGCCTTGAGGCCGAGCACCGTGCAGGTGAGGACCTGGTGGTCCGGGGCGCCGGCGAACGCGTCGAGCGCGGCGACCAGCTCCTTGCCGGCCTGGTCGGCGTCGGCGCCCGCGCCCGCGTGCAGCCGGTAGTACAGGTGGGTCACGGCCCAGCCGCCGGAGCCCGTCGCCGCCATTCGCGCCTCCTGCCAGTCAGGTCCGGTTGCCGCCGGGCTGGTCGCGCAGGAAGCGCTCGACCTCGGCGACGAGCTGCTCGGGCGGGAGGTCGGCGAGCGGGCGCTGCTCGCGGTCCGCCGCCGCCTCCAGCCGCTGCACGTACCCGGTCAGCTCGGGGTCGTCGGAGACGATCGCGGCGACCGTGGTGTCGAACTCCTCCGACGCCTCCTCCAGCAGCGCCGTGTCCAGCGGCAGCCCGACCAGCTCGCCGAGCTTGTCGACCAGCGCCAGCGCGGCGCGCGGGTTGGGCGAGGCCTGCACGTAGTGGGGGAGCGCCGCCCACACGCTGATCCCGGGCAGCCCGGCCCGCCGGCTCGCGTCGCCGAGCACGCCGATCACGCCCGTCGGCCCCTCGTAGGTGGAGGTCGCGAGCTGGAGCTTGGCCGCCAGCTCGGCGTCGGCGCTCGTGCCGACGACCTTCACCGGCCGCGTGTGCGGCACGTCGGCGAGCAGCGCACCGAGCGTGACGAGCAGCTCGACCCCGAACTCCCCGGCGATCTCGAGCACCTCCTCGCCGAACGCGCGCCAGCGCAGGTTCGGCTCGTGCCCGCGCAGCAGCACCAGGTCCCGGTCGAGGTCGGGCACCGAGGCCGCGAGGATCTCGACCTCCGGCCAGTCGATCCGCCGCTCGCCGTCGATGCGGACGGTCGGCCGCGTCTGCTGGAAGTCGTAGAACTCCTCCGGGTCGATGCGGCCGATCACCTCCGCCTGCAGCTCGGTGGCGACGAACCCCAGGGCGGTGCTGGCCGCTTCGCCGGCGTCGTTCCAGCCCTCGAACGCGGCGACGAGCACGGGCCGGCGGAGCGCGGGTCGCCGCGCGAAGGTCGTGTGCAGCATGGCCCCCACGATGCCAGCAATTCGCTCACGAGGCAGCCGGACGGGTCCGGCGGCCGGCGGCCGGACGGGGCATCTGCGCCCAACGCCGCAGGTAAGCGGGACAGAAAGTCCTCAGAATTACGGGCACACGGCATGACGGCGAGGCCGTACGATGCAAGCCGACCCCGCGCGCCGTCTTGGCCCCCCCGGGCGGCGCGGGGGTCCTTTTCATGTGCGTCCACACGCGCCGTATGCCGCGTCGTGACGGCTGCGAGGGTCAGCCGACGACCGCCTCCGCCTCGATCTCCACGTGCCAGCGGGGGTCGAGCAGGCCGGCGACCACGACCATCGTGCTCGCAGGGCGCAGCTCGCCGAAGACCTCGCCGTGGGCGCGCCCGACGGCTTCCCAGATGCCCGCGCTGGTCAGGTACGTACGGGTCCGGACGACGTGCTCGGGCCCGGCGCCGGCCTCGCGCAGGGCCTGGACGATGATCTCCAGGCAGCGTCTGGCCTGAACCGCCGGGTCGGGGTCGCAGGAGCCGTCGGGCCAGACCGGCGCGGTCCCGGACACCAGCACCCGGTCGCCGGCCCGCACGGCGCGGCTGAACCCGATGACCGGCTCGTACGGCGATCCCGACGCGACCCTGCGCCGCACGGGCCCGCGCGCGTCCCCGACGGTGCCCATGGGCCGGACGCTACCACCGCCCCGCGCGCCTGGGGACGATCCCCGAGGGCCCGCCGGGGGCGTGACTAGAATGGCCGTCACGCCCGGCGCCGACGCCGGCCCGGCGCCGCCCGGGGGAGGCGCGCTCCCCGCGACCGACCACCAGCGACCGACCCGACCCGCGACGAACCGATCAGGGAGCCGCCTGTGCTCGAAGACACCATCGTCCGCAGGGTCCTGGCCTCCGCGCTCGCCACCGGCGGCCACTGGGCCGAGGTCTTCGCCGAGGACCGCCTGACCCACTCGATCCGCCTGGAGGAGCGCCGCATCGAGGAGCTGGTCACCGGCCGCGACCGGGGCGTCGGCGTGCGGGTGGTCCGCGGCACGTCGTCCGCGTACGCCTTCACCAACCGCACCGACGACGAGGGCCTGCTCGAAGCCGCCCGGATCGCCGCGGCCGCGCTGCGCGACCGGCCTGGCGCCGAGGTCCGCGACCTGCGCCGCCGCGAGCCGGCCGTGAGCCACCCGGTCAAGGTGGACCCCGCCGGGGTGGAGCGGCCGGCGCTGGCCGAGGCGGTGCTGCGCGCCGACGACGCCGCGCGCGCGTACGACCCCGCGGTCGCGCAGGTCACCGCCGCGTACGGCGACGCCCGCCAGCGCGTCTACATCGCCAACTCGCAGGGGTTCAAGGTCGACGAGGAGCGCGTGCGCACCCGCTTCTTCGTGCAGGTCGTCGCGATCCGCGACGGCGTCGTCCAGACGGGGTTCGACGGGCCGGGCCGCTCGGCCGGGTTCGAGCTGCTGGACCAGTTCCCGCCCGAGCAGGTCGCGGCGCGCGCGGCGGAGCGGGCTGTGAACATGCTGGACAGCCGGCCCGCGCCGGCCGGGGAGATGCCGGTGGTGATCGGGTCCGGCCATGGCGGGGTGCTGTTCCACGAGTCCAGCGGCCACGGCATGGAGGCCGACCTGATCGCCAAGCAGGCCTCGGTGTACGCGGGCCGGCAGGGCGACCACATCGGGGTCGCGGGCTTCAACGGCGTCGACGACGCCACCGTGGAGGGCGGCTGGGGCTCGTTCCAGTTCGACGACGAGGGCACGCCCTCGCAGCGCACGGTCCTGTTCGAGGGCGGGGCCTGCACCGACTACCTCACCGACCTGATCCGCGCCCGCCAGCTCGGCCAGCCGGCGTCGGGCAACGGGCGGCGGCAGTCGTACGCGGACGTGCCCATCCCGCGCATGACCAACACCTACATCCTGCCCGGGCCCGACGACCCCGACGAGATCCTCCGCCAGACCCGGCGCGGCCTGTACGCCAAGTCGCTCGGCGGGGGCCAGGTCAACCCGGTCACCGGCGAGTTCGTCTTCGGGGTCGTGGAGGGCTACCTGATCGAGCACGGCGAGGCGACCGTGCCGGTGCGCGGGGCCAACCTGGTCGGCGACGGGCCCGGCGTGATCGCGCTGATGGACGCGATCGGCGGCGACTTCGACGTCAAGGAGGGCACCTGCGGCAAGGACGGCCAGGGCGTCCCGGTCGGCAACGGCGCCCCCACGCTGCGGATCGCCCGGATGACCGTCGGCGGGACCGGAGGGAGCGGATGAGCGCCAACCTGGAGCGGATCGTCGACGGCCTCGCCGCCCGGGCGCAGCCCGGGGAGGGTGTGGAAGGCTGGGCCGAGCAGATCACCGAGACCTCGGTGCGCGCGTTCGAGGGCGAGATCGAGAACCTCACCTCCGCCTCGAGCGAGGGCGTCGGGGTGCGCGTGGTGGCCGGCGGCCGTCTCGGCTACGCCTACACCGCCGACACCTCCGAGGCGGGCGTCGCCGACTGCCTGGCCGAGGCCCGCGCCAACCTCGACGTCGCCAGCGAGGACGAGGGCAACGTGCTGCCCGAGGCGAGGCCGTTCGAGCCGCTGGAGGAGATCTTCGACCGGCGCCTGGTCGAGGCCGACCCGCGCCGCAAGGTCGCCTTCGCGCTCGACCTCGAGGAGCGCGTCAAGGCGGTCGACCCGCGCGTGCGCAAGGTCGAGACGGCCGCCTACGGCGACGTCGTGAGCCGCCTGGCGGTCGCCTCCAGCACCGGGGTCCGCGGCGCCTACGCGCGCACCCGCGCCTGGGCGTACGCGATCGCGCTGGCCACCGACGGCGACGAGACGCAGATGGGCATCGGCGAGGACGCCGGCCGCTGCCTGGAGGACCTGGACCCGCGCCTGATCGCGCACGACGCGGCCGAGCGCGCCGCGCGCATGCTCGGCGCGCGCAAGCCGGCCACCCGCACCGTCCCGGTGCTGTTCGACTGGCAGGCCTCCCGGAGCCTGCTCGGGGTGCTCGTCGCCGGGCTGTCCGCCGAGGCGGTCCAGAAACGGCGCAGCCTGTTCGCCGGCAAGCTCGGCGAGCGGGTGGGCGCGCCGGGCCTGCGCCTGGTCGACGACGGCCGCCTGGTCGCCGGCGGCGGCGCCGCCCCGTTCGACGGCGAGGGGGTGCCGACCCGGCGCCTGCTGCCGATCGACGACGGGGTGCTGCGGGAGCTGCTGCACAACACCGCCACGGCCACGCGCGACCGGGTGGCGTCGACCGGCAACGCCAGCCGCGGCTCGTTCAAGGCCACCCCGGGGGTCGCGCCGCACTGCGTCCACCTCGCCCCCGGTGACCAGGGGCCCGACGCGCTGCTCGCCCGCATGGGCGAGGGGCTGCTGGTCCAGGACGTCGCGGGCGTGCACTCGGGCGCCAACCCGGTCACCGGCGACTTCTCCGTGGGCGTGAACGGGCACTGGGTCCGTGGTGGCGAGCCCGCCGAGCCCGTGCGCGAGGCGACCGTCGCCGCGCACCTGCTGGACATCCTCCGCGGGATCGTCGCGGTCGGCTCGGACCTGCGCTTCACGACCGGCTCCCTCGGCGGGTCGAGCCTGCTCGTCGGCGAGATGACGGTCGCCGGAACCTGAGCGGCGGTGGCTCCCCTCGCGACCCGCCACTGGCCGGCGGCCACCTCCGGCCGGAGCCGGTCGGCGCTGCTGCTGCACGGGATCACGTCCTCGTCCGGGACCTGGTGGCGGGTGGGGCCGGCGCTGGCCGAGCGAGGGTTCGACGTCGTCGCCGCCGACCTGCGCGGCCACGGCGCGAGCCCGCCGGGGACGCCCGGGACCGGCCTGGAGGGGCTGGCCGCCGACGTGCACGACACCGCCCGCCAGCTCGCCGATCCCTCCGACGGCGCGAGGGTCGACCTGGCCGTGGGGCACTCGCTCGGCGCGCTGGTGCTGATGACCCTGCTCGGGTGGCAGCCGGGGCTGGCGCGCTTCGTCGTCCTCGAGGACCCGCCCGCGCCCGCGGCGGTCGACTGGTCGCGCGTGGCCGACGAGATCGAGCGCGACGCCGGCCGCGCCCGGACCGACCCCGAGGGCCTGCGCGCCGAGCTGCTCGCGCCGCCGGCGAGCCTGGAGCCCGACGACGCGGACATCAGGGTGCAGAGCCTGGCGGCGCTCGACGCGCGCACCGCCGCCGCCGAGCTGCGGCGCGGCCTCGACTTCGACCTGGCCGCGCTCGCCGCGGCCGTGCGCGTCCCCGCGCTGCTGTTCCTGGGCACCGAGGAGCGCGGCTCCATGACGGTCGGCCCGGCGCGGGCCGCGGTCGCCACCGCGCTCCCGCAGGGCTGGACCGAGGTGGTCGACTGCGGGCACACCGTCCACCGGGAGGCGTTCGGCTCCTACATGCGCCGCCTGGACGCCTGGCTCGAGCGCGTCGGCGCCCGCGGCTGAGCCAGGCCCCCGGACCCCCCTGGTCGACCGGGGGACCCGCAGATGCTCGGGTCCCCCGGACCCCCCTGGTCGACCGGGGGACCCGCAGATGCTCGGGTCCCCCGGACCCCCCTGGCTCAGCCGCGCACGGTCGACAGGAGCACGACGAACAGCGTCCCGGCGATCAGCCGGTAGGTGATGAACGGCCACAGGGTCCTGGTCCGCAGGACCCGCAGCAGCAGCGACACCGCCAGGAACCCCGAGACCGCCGCCGCGAGGAACCCGACCGCCAGCTCGCCGGCCGACTCGGTGCCGGTGCCCAGCTCGTCGAGCTTGAGGACCCCCGCGCCCAGGATCGCGGGGATCGACAGCAGGAACGAGAACCGCGCCGCCGCCTCGCGCGAGACCCCGAGCAGCAGGCCCGCCGAGATCGTCGCGCCCGACCGGCTCACGCCGGGGACCAGCGCGCACGCCTGCGCCACCCCGATGCCCAGCGCCGGGCCCGGCGGCAGCGTCTCCAGCTCCTGCTCGGCCAGCTGCGGGCGCGCCGGGCCGCCCTCGGGTGCCCGGTCGGCGGGATCAGGGTCGATCGTACCCGCCCGCCCCCCACCGGCCGCCGCGACGGCCGGCGCCCGGCCCGCGGCCAGACGGTTTCGGCGGCGGTCGTACAGCTCCGCGGTGATCATCAGCGCCGTCGTCGCGACCACGAAGACTGCGGCGCGCAGCGGCCGCTGCGTCTGCTCCTCCGCCCAGTCCTGCACGGCGAAGCCCGCGACCGCCGCCGGTACCGAGGCCAGCACCAGCAGCAGCAGCAGGCGGCGGCGCTGGCGTGCCCGCAGCGGCTCCATGCGGCCGGGTGCGAGCAGGCTCAGCGCGAACTCGCCGAGGTCCCGCCAGAAGTAGGCGACCACGGCGGTGAGCGTGCCGAAGTGCAGCAGCACCTCGAACGACAGCTCGGGCGGCGGGTAGCCGAGCAGGCGCGGGACGATCGACAGGTGGGCGGAGGAGGAGATCGGCAGGAACTCGGTGAGGCCCTGCACGATGCCGAGCACGAGGGCACGCAGCATGGCTCAGACCTCGAAGCGCGCGCCGGTGAGCGCGTTGGCGGCCAGCGGCGAGGGCTCGGCGGGGACCTCGGGGATCATCGCGAGCAGCAGCTCGCGCAGGCGCGCGTTGTTCTCCTCGAACACGCGCACCACCTCGGCGTGGGACACCGGCTCGACGCCCGGCATGCCCTCCAGGCCGACGTCGTAGTCGGTGATCAGCGACACGTTCGCGTAGCCGATCTCCAGCTCGCGCGCGAGCAGCGCCTCGGGATGGCCGGTCATGTTGATCACCGACCAGCCCATGCTCGCGAACCACCTGGACTCCGCGCGCGTGGAGAACCTCGGACCCTCCACCACCACCATGGTCCCGCTGTCGTGCACGGTGATCCCGAGGTCCCGCGCCTTCTTGAGGGCCAGCTCCTGCAGGGCGGGATCGTAGGGGTCGGCGAAGGTGATGTGCGTGGTCACCGGCCCGTCGTAGAACGTCTGCACCCGACCGGAGGTGCGGTCGACGAGCTGGTCGCAGACGACGAAGTGGCCGGGCGCCACGTCCGGCTGCAGCGAGCCGGCCGCGCACGGGCCGATCAGGTTGGCGACGCCCAGCTCCTTCATCGCCCACAGGTTGGCGCGGTAGGGGATCCGGTGCGGGGGATGCTGGTGGCGGCGCCCGTGCCGGGGCAGGAACGCCACCCGCCGGCCGCCGACCTCACCGATGGAGACCGCGTCCGACGGCGGCCCGTACGGCGTGTCCACGGTGTGCTCGCGCACGCCGTCGAGGAGCGAGTAGAACCCTGAGCCTCCGAAGATGCCGATCTCTGCCTGTGGACGAGCCAACGGTCCTCCCCTTCGCGTCTGCCCCTTCGCGTCCGCGCGCGCCGGCCGTGCGGCGGGCGCCCGCGGTCCCGGCGCGGGTGCGGGCTGCCGCCATCGCGCCGCGCCGGAGGCGGCATCCTAGGCGACCGGGGACCGCGAGGACCAAGGGAGACCGAGGAAGGGCGGAGGGGTCAGGCGGTCTTCTCGGCGCCCCCCGACGCCGTGCCGCCGCCGGCGGCCGCCGGCGGCCCGGAGCCGCCCTTGGCCTCCTTGGATTCCTTGGATTCCTTGGCGTCCTTGGTGCTCCTGGCTTCCTTGGCGGATTCCTTGGCGTCCCGCCTGGCTCCGACGCCGGCGGCGGACCGCGAGTCGGTGCGGTAGAAGCCGGAGCCCTTGAACACGATCCCGATGGGGGAGAAGACCTTGCGCAGCGGGCCGCCGCAGGTCCCGCACTCGGTCAGCGGTGCGTCGGACATCGACTGCACCACCTCCAGATGCTTGCCGCAGGACGTGCAGGCGTACTCGTAGGTCGGCATGTGCGCTCCAGCGGTTCAATCGGACGGCTCGGCACGGGACGGTCCCGCGCACGGATGATACCAACGCACCAGGCCACGCTCGGTGTTCCCGCGCCCGCCGGGGGACGGGCCGGCCTGCGGCCCGGACGGACGGGGACCGCTGCCGACGCGTCGCAGGGACCGGTCCGGCTCCACCCTCCGGCCCTGAGCTCGAGCGGTTCAGGTTCGTCCGGAATCGACCCGTATAGGATTGAGCTGCCTGTCGAGCGCTTCGCGCATGAGCCACGGAGGCGGCCGGGATGTCACTGCGCTCCCGCCTCACCCTGGTCCTCGTCGTGATCATGGTGCTGCCGATGCTGCTGGCCTGGCTGCTGGCGCGCTCGACGTTCGACCGCTCGCTGCGGGAGCAGGCGGGCGCCGAGCTGGCCGGCGACCAGCGGGTCGCGCTCGACGTCCTGCGGGTGCGCACGGCAGCGGCGGCGCGGACGGCCCGGCTGCTCGCCGGCGACCGGCCGCTGCAGCAGGCGCTGCGTGCCCGCGACCGTGCCGCGCTGCGCGCCGCGGCCGCCCGCCGCGCGCAGGGCGGGCTCACCGTCGCCGTCACCGACGACCGCGGAAGGCTGCTCGCGCAGGCGGGGCCCGCGCCCCGCTTCCTGCCCGGGTACGCGCCGCCGGCGCTGGACGCGGTGCTGGCCGCCGCCCCGGGCGACCCGCGCCGAGCCCTGTTCGTGGACGAGTTCGCCGACGTCCGGCGGTCGGGCTGCAGCACCCGCTGCGGCCTCGGCCGGATCGCCGCGGGGTTCTGGACCGACGGTGGCGAGCTGCGCCGCCTGCGCGCCGGCGCGGTCGGCTCCGACCTGTCGGTCGTCGTCGGCGGCCAGGTGGTGTCCAGCACCCGCGCGGGCATGCGCGCGGTGCGGCTGCCGCCGCTCGACCCGTCCCGGCCGGCACAGGTCCGGCTCGGCGGCGGCGAGGTCCTCGCTCTGGCCAGCGCCTGGCGGAAGGGGCTCGGCGCCGACCGGGCGGCGCTGCTGGTGTCGGCGCCCGCGGGGACCGCCACCAGCTCCCTGCGGCGGCTGGACCGGGCGCTGGAGTGGCTGGCGGCGCTGGTCGTCGCCCTGGTGATCGTGCTGGGCGCGCTGCTCGCGCGGATGCTGAGCGCGCCCCTACGCGACCTCGCCGAGCAGGCGCGCCGGACCGCGACCGGCGACGTCGCCCGCCCGTCGCGCCGGACCGGCGCCACCGGGGAGATCGGCGAGCTGGCCCGCGCGTTCGACGCGCTGCGGCGCGAGCTGGGCGAGCACGTGCGCGCGCTGCACGCCAGCCGCGCCGAGCTGACGCGCGCGACGGCCCGGATCGGCGAGACGCTGGGGTCCACCGGCGACCTGCCCAAGCTGCTCGAGGTCGTCCTGACCTCGGCGGTCCGCGCCCGCCAGGCGCGCGGCGGCAGCCTGCTGCTGCTCGACGCGGAGCGGGCGCGGCTGCTGCCCGAGGCGACCGCCGGGCTGGGGGACGGCGAGATCGCCGCGGTCGCGGTCGGGGAGGGGATCGTCGGCGCCGTCGCCGCCACGGGCCGGGCGGTCGTGGCCCCGGGGCCGGCCGCCGCGCCGCCGGTGCCCGGCGAGCCGGACGCCCGGACGCAGGTGAGCGTGCCGCTGCGCTCCCGCGGCACGGTGCTGGGCGTGCTGAGCGTGTACGACCGCGTGCCCGGCGGGCTGTTCGGCGAGGAGGACGCCGCCGCGCTGGCGGCGTTCGCGGGGCAGGCCGCGGTCGGCATCGACAACGTGCGGCTGCACGAGGAGGCGCGGCGGCTGTCGCTCACCGACGAGATGACCGGGATCTGGAACTACCGTTACTTCCAGCTGCGCATCGACCAGGAGATCGAGCGCGCGCGGCGGTTCGGCCGCACCCTGTCGCTGCTGCTGCTGGACGTGGACCACTTCAAGCGGGCCAACGACCGCCACGGCCACCAGCAGGGCGACCACATCCTGCGCGAGCTGGCCGTGCGGGTCGCGGGCAGCATCCGCGACGTCGACACGTTCGCGCGCTACGGCGGCGAGGAGTTCGTGCTGATCCTGCCCGAGACCGACCTGGAGGGCGGACGTGCCGCCGCCGAGAAGCTGCGCGAGCGCATCGGCGCCAGCCCCTTCGGCGGGGCGGGCGGGTCGCCGGTCGGCGTCACGGTCTCGGTCGGCGTCGCCTGCTACCCGGCGCACGCGCGGACCGCGGCGGAGCTGGTCGAGGCGGCCGACGCCGCCATGTACCAGGCCAAGCTGTCCGGCCGTGACCGGGTGATGCTGGCCGGGCCGGTCGTGCTCGGCCCGGCGGCCGCCGCGCGGCGGCCGCGGCGGCCCGCCACGCCGCGCTGAGCCCGGCCGCCGGCGGCCCGGCCGTCACGTCCCCGGCGCGGCGGGTGCGCATCGGCGCGGCGTGGCGTGTACCGTCAGTCGGATCGCCCCGCGGCGGCCGCAGCCGGCCGCACCACGCGACGTTCGACCTGGAGGATCGAGGCCATGAAGGTCCGCAAGGCGGTCATCCCGGCCGCAGGGCTCGGGACGCGCTTCCTGCCGGCGTCCAAGGCGTCCCCCAAGGAGATGGCCACCGTCGTCGACAAGCCCTCCATCCAGTACGTCGTCGAGGAGGCCGTGCGCGCCGGGCTGGACGACGTCCTGATCGTGACCGGCCGCGGCAAGGCCGCCATCGAGGACCACTTCGACCGCGCCTTCGAGCTGGAGGCCACCCTCCGGGCCAAGGGCAAGGACGACCTGCTGGCGCTGGTCCGGCAGGTCAGCGACCTGGCCCAGGTCCACACCGTCCGCCAGCCCGAGCCGCTCGGCCTCGGCCACGCGGTCGGCATGGCGCGGCAGCACGTGGGCGGCGAGCCGTTCGCGGTCCTGCTGCCCGATGACCTGATCGGCGAGGAGGAGACGCTGCTGGCCGATCTGATCGGCGCGGCCGAGCGCCACCAGGCGCACGTGGTCGCGACCATGCGCGTCCGCGGCGAGCAGCTGTCCGCGTACGGCGTGGCCGCGGTCGACCCGGAGCCGGTCGAGCCGGGCCTGTACCGCATGCGCGACCTCGTCGAGAAGCCCGACCCGGACCAGGCACCCTCCGACCTGGCCGTGATCGGCCGCTACGTGCTGCAGCCCGCCGTGTTCGACTCGATCGCCCGGACCAGGCCCGACGCCCGCGGCGAGGTGCAGCTCACCGACGCGCTCAAGGCCGGCCTCGGCGCCTGCCCGGTGCTCGCGCTGGCGTTCGACGGCACCCGCTACGACACCGGCGACAAGGCCGACTACCTGCGCGCCACGGTCGAGCTGGCGGTCGCCCGCGACGACCTCGGGCCGGGGTTCCGGGCGTTCCTCACCCGGTTCGCGGCCGCCCTGGACCGCGGCGAGGACCGGGGCTGAGCGCGTGGCCGGCCCCTTCCCGCCCGCCCGGCCGCGGCCGCCCGGCCTGGTCGCGTTCGAGCGGGCGCGCGCCGAGGTGCTCGCCGGCGTCCGGCCGCTGGGCGCGCGCGAGTACGCGCTCGCCGAGACCCACGGGCTGGTCCTGGCCGAGGACGTCGCCGCGCCCGAGGACCTGCCGCCGTTCGCGAACTCCGCGATGGACGGGTTCGCGGTGCGCGCCGCGGACGTCGCCGGGGCGAGCGCGCAGCGCCCCCGGCGGCTGGCGCTGCGCGGCGCGGTCTACGCCGGCACACGCGAGCCGGTGAAGGTGGAGCCGGGCGGCGCGGCCCGGATCACCACCGGCGCCCCGCTGCCGCCGGGCGCCGACGCCGTCGTCCCCCTGGAGCAGGCCGAGGTGGTCGAGGCGGACCCGGACGCCGAGGGCGCGGCCGGCACCGGCCAGGCCGTGCTGATCCGCCAGGCCGTGCCCGAGCGGGGGTTCGTCCGCGAGGCCGGCGAGGACGTGCCGGTCGGGACGGTCGTCCTGCGCGCCGGGCAGGTGCTCGAGCCGGCCGCGATCGGGATGCTGGCCGCCGTCGGCCGGCCGCGCGCCCTGGCCCACCCGCGCCCGCGCGTCGCGGTCGTGGCCACCGGGGACGAGCTGGTCGAGCCCGGCCTGCCGCTGCGCCCCGGCCAGATCCGCGACTCCAACGCGGTGATGCTCGCGGCCCAGGCGCGCGCCGCCGGCGCCGAGGCGATGATCCTGCCGAGGCTGCGCGACGAGCCGGCGGCGCTGCGGGCCGGGTTCGCCCTCGCCTGCGCCGAGGCCGACGCGGTGGTCACCTCGGGAGGCGTGTCGGTCGGGGAGCGCGACCACACCGGGCAGGTCCTGGAGCAGCTCGGCGTGCGCCCCTGGCGGGTCGCGATGCAGCCGGGCATGCCGCAGGCGTTCGGGCTGCTCGGCGAGGTCCCGATGTTCGGCCTCCCGGGCAATCCGGTGTCCAGCTTCGTGGTCTTCGAGCTGCTGGTCCGCCCGGCGCTGCGGCGCATCGCCGGGCACCCGGCCGACCGCCTGGACCGCCCGCGGGTCGCTGCGCGCCTGGCCGAGCCGGTGCGCAGCCCGCCCGGCAGGACCTCGTTCCTGCGGGTCACGCTCACCGGCGCGCCCGGGGCGCTGGAGGCCCGCCTCACCGGCCCGCAGGGGTCGGGGGTGCTGTCCAGCTGCGTCGCCGCCGGCGGCCTGGCCGTCGTGCCGGCGGACGCGGACTCGCTCCCGGCCGGCGCCGAGGTCGAGGTCGTGGTGCTGCGCCAGGCGCCGGGGTGGGGCGGGTGAGCGGCCCGCCCGAGCCCGGCGAGGGCGGGCTCACCCACCTCGACCAGCGCGGCGCGGCCCGCATGGTGGACGTCTCGGCCAAGCCCGAGACCCGGCGGGTCGCGACCGCGACCGCGACGGTGCTGATGGCGCCGGCGACCGCGGCGCTGCTCGCGGCGGGCGAGCTGCCCAAGGGTGACGCGCTCGCGGTCGCCCGCGTCGCCGGCATCATGGCCGCCAAGCGCACGCCCGAGCTGATCCCGCTGTGCCACCCGCTGCCGGTCAGCGCCGTGGAGGTCGACCTCGAGGTGCAGCACGCCGCGGTCCAGGTCACCGCCACGGTCGGGACGACCGGCCGGACGGGGGTCGAGATGGAGGCCCTCACCGCCGCGGCCGTCGCCGCCCTCACCCTCTACGACATGGTCAAGGGCGTCCAGCGCGACGTGCGCGTGGACGGCCTGCGGCTGCTGGCCAAGTCCGGCGGGCGGTCGGGGGTCTACCGCGCCGCGGGTCCCGGTGGCGCCCCGCCGGCGGGCGGACCGGGCGCATGAGCGGGCTGGAGGGGATCCGGGTCGGGCTCCTCACGGTGAGCGACCGCGTGGCCGAGGGCAGCCGCCCGGACGTGGGCGGCCAGGCGCTCGCCGAGCGGGTCGAGGGCGCCGGCGGCGTGGTCGTCGCCCGGCTGGTCGTCGCCGACGAGCGTCCCGCGATCACGGCGGCCGTCGGTGACCTCGCCGCGCGCGCCGACGTGGTGCTGACCAGCGGCGGGACCGGCCTCGGGCCGCGCGACGTGACCCCCGAGGCCACCCGCGAGGTGCTCGACCGCGAGGCGCCCGGGATCGCCGAGGCCCTGCGGCGGGCGGGCATGGACGCCACGCCGTTCGGGATGCTCTCGCGCGGGCTCGCGGGGCTGGTCGGCCGTGCACTGGTGATCAACCTCCCGGGCAACCCCAGGGCGGTCGGCGAGTCGTGGGTCGTGCTGGAGCCGGTGCTCGCGCACGCGGTCCGGACCGCCCGCGGACCCGTCCGCGACGACGCCCACCGCGCGCCCCCCCGACCGCCCTGACCACCGGTGGCCGCCCCGGAGCGGGCATCGCGGGCGGCGCCGGTGGGCGCTGATGAAGGTGCCCGCGATGCCTTTCTTCGGGAGTGTCCCTGTGGTCAGATGGCATCGCGGACACCTCACTGAAGCGGCAAACCGCGTGTGGTATGGTTCGCGGCCCGATTGGCGCGCGCGGCGCACGCCGTGCGCCGAGGACCAGAGGCGAACGTTGCAGCGCGCCCCGCACGCCGTGCCGCCAGCGGACGGCACCACCGACCCGGGCTCACGGCGGCCGTGACCCTGCCCGAGATCCACGCGGACCTGCAGCGCCGCCTGGAGGCCAAGTACAGCGCCAGGGAGGTCGGCCTGGCCAACGGCCGGCAGGCGATCCGCCGCTGCGCGAACGCGATCCGGGCCACCCACCGCGGCCAGCTCGCCGCCGCCGACGAGCTGCTGGACGAGGCCCGGGGGCTGCTCGACGTCGCCGAGGCGGCGCTCGCCGCCCACCCCGACATCTACTACGCCGGGTTCCTCCAGGACGGCCAGAAGGAGTACGCCGAGGCGCGCGCCACCCGCGCGCTCATCGCCGGGGAGCCGCTGCCCGGGCCGGGCGACCTCGGCGTCGGCGACGTCCCCTACCTCAACGGCCTCGCCGAGGCGGTCGGCGAGCTGCGCCGGCACCTGCTGGACGAGCTGCGCCGGGGCGACAGCGCCCGGGCCGCCGCGGCCTTCGCCGCCATGGACGAGATCTACGGCCTGCTGGTCCAGATCGACTACCCCGACGCGATGACCGCCGGGCTGCGGCGCTCGACGGACGTCGCCCGGTCGATCCTGGAGCGGACCCGCGGCGACCTCACCCTCACCCTGGTCCAGCACGAGCTCGCCAGCGCGCTGCGCCTCGGCCCGGCGGCCGGGTCGATCCCGGCCGCTCCCGCCCCGCACCGCGAACCGCCGGGCGAGGGCCCGGACCCCGACCCGGCCGGCGGATAGCCCCGAGGCTGGTGGACGCCCGGGTGCGGGCTCTTGATCCAGCCGCCGGGCAGCGCCAGCATGGCAACCAGCGTCCGTGCCGGGCGGAGCGACGGTCGGCGGCGACCCGGCGACCGTGGAGGAGGTGCCGATGCGGGAGCGGGAGGCCAAGCTGGTCGTTCCGGACGGGTTCACGCTGCCGGCGCTCGGAGGTCCCGCCGACGGGTTCATCGCCGAGCCGCAACCCACCAGGCGGTACACGACCACCTACTGGGACACGCCCGACCTGCGCCTGGCCCGCTGGGGGGCGAGCCTGCGCCACCGCGGCGACGAGGGCTGGACGGTCAAGCTCCCTCCGGAGGCCGCTCCGGACGACGGCGTCCTCGAACGCGAGGAGCTCACCTTCGAGGGCACGCCCCGCAGGGTGCCGCCGGAGGCCGCCGCGCTCCTGCGGGCCTTCGTCCGCGGCGGGTCGCTGGAGCCGGTCGCCAGGCTGCGCGCCGTGCGCCAGCCGGTCGAGCTGCGCAACGCGGCCGGGGGCCGGCTCGCCGAGGTGGTCGACGACGACGTCCAGGTGCTCGACGGCCGGCGGGTGGTCGGCCGCTTCCGCGAGCTGGAGGTGGAGCTGGGCGAGGCCGCCCAGCCCGACACCATGGACCGGGTGGTCGCCCGGCTGCGCGAGGCGGGCGCGAGCGAGGCGGCGGGCCGGCCGGGCAAGTACCGGCAGGCCCTCGGGGACCGCGAGCTGGAGCCGGCGGAGCTGCAGGTCCCGGCGCTGGACCGGGACGCGTCCGTGGAGCAGCTCCTGCGCCACGACCTGACCGCCTCCGCGCTGCGGCTGTTCCGCAACGAGGCGGGCGTGCGGCTCGGCGAGGATCCCGAGGCCGTCCACCAGGCGCGCGTCGGGATCCGCCGGGTGCGGTCCACGCTGCGCACGTTCCGGCCGCTGCTCGACCAGGCCTGGTCCGCCAGCCTGCGCGACGAGCTGAAGTGGCTCGCCGGCCTGCTCGGCGACGTCCGCGACGCCGACGTGCTCCACGACCGCCTCGCCCGCCGGGTCGCCAGCCTCGACGAGGCGGACGCCGCCGCCGCCCGCCAGCTGCTCGAGGACCTCCTGGCGCAGCGCGGGGCCGCCCGCACGCGCCTGCTGGAGGCGATGGGCCAGGAGCGTCACACCGCCCTGCTCGACCGGCTCGTCACCGCCGCGCAGGCACCGGCCGTGCTCCCCGAGGCGGCGGCCCAGCCCGCCACCACGACGCGGTCGCTGGTCAGGAAGGCGTGGAAGAAGCTGCGCAAGGCGGTCAGGCGGGCGGGCGACGCACCCACCGACGCGGAGCTGCACCGCATCCGGATCCAGGCCAAGCGGGCACGCTACGCCGCCGAGGCGGTCGAGCCCGTCGTCGGCAAGCCGGCGCGCCGGTTCGCCACGGCCGCCGCGGACCTCCAGGACGTGCTCGGCGAGCAGCACGACGCCGTCGTCGCCGAGGCATGGCTCAGGGACCACGCCCGGACCCTGCGAGCCGCCAGGGCGCTCGCCGCCGGCCAGCTCATCGCCGCCGAGCGGGCCGCCGCGCGGGCCGCCCGCGACCGCTGGCGGAGGGTCTGGCGGACCCTCGCCCGCGGCAAGCGCACGAGCTGGCTGTGACGCCGCTCGCCCGGGGGCGCCGCCGGCCCGCCGCGGCCCGCCGGACGCGGGCGAGCCAGGCGATCCGTGACGCCGGGCTCAGAGGTTTCACAAGCGCTTTCAGCCTGCCGGGGGAGACTACGCTCGACCCCCGTCGAGCCGGGCGCGACCCCCACCGGCGCGCGGCTCCCGATCCAAGGAGCCGAGGATGCCCGCTGTCCTCATCCTCCCCACCGGCGTGAACCTGAGCCATCCCGACCTGGCGGGCAAGCTCGTGCCCGGCCGCGACCTCGTCGACGGCGACGACGCCCCGGACGATCCCAACGGCCACGGCACCCGCGTCGCCGGGATCGCCGCCGCCGCGACCGCGAACGGGATCGGCGTCGCCGGGGCGGCGCCGCAGGCGCGCATCATGCCGGTGCGGGTCCTGGCCGCCGACGGCTCCGGCGACGAGGGCACCATCGCCCAGGGCATCCGGTGGGCGGCCGCCCACGGCGCGGGCGTGATCAACCTGTCGCTGGGCGAGGAGGGCTTCGCCTCGCGCCTGCGCAGGAACGGGGCGCTCAACGGCGCGATCCGGCAGGTCACCGCGCAGTACGTGCTGGCCGTGGCGGTGATCGCCGCGGGCGCGGCGGGCGGCTCCTGGACGCGGCGCCGCTGTGCCCGGCGCCGCGTCCTCCAGCACACCAGGTCGTGGCCATGACCGGCCGTCCGGGCGTGAGCTGCGGTACGGACTCCCCATGACCGGCAGCTTCCTCGCGTTCCTCGGCGTCTCGGCGGTGGTCATCGTCACGCCCGGACAGGACACCGCCCTGACCGTCCGCAACACCCTGCTGGGCGGCCGGCGCGGCGGGATCCTCACCGCGCTGGGCGTGTCGGCGGGTCAGGCGTTCTGGACCGCCGCGGCCAGCGCGGGGATCACGGCGCTGCTGGTCGCCTCGCAGCCGGCGTTCACGGCGCTCAGGCTCGCGGGCGCGGCCTACCTCGTCCACCTGGGCGCCCGGTCGCTGTGGTCGGCGCTGGTCCGGCCGCGCCCGCCGGACCCGCCGGCCCCCGGGGCGGCCGGTCGTGGCCGGCCGCCCCGGGCGCTCGCGCAGGGCGTCGTCAGCAACCTGGGCAACCCCAAGATGGCGGTGTTCTTCACCAGCCTGCTGCCGCAGTTCGCCCCGCAGGGGCGGGCCGCGTTCCTGCCGCTGCTCGCGCTCGGGCTGGTGTTCTGCTCGCTCACACTGGTGTGGCTGACCTGCTACGCGATCGCGGTGTCGCGGGCCAGGGCCGCGCTCGGGCGGCCGGCGGTGCGCCGTGCCCTCGACGGCGTCATGGGCGCCGCCCTGGTCGGCTTCGGGATCCGCCTGGCCGCCCAGCCGCGCTGACCCGCCGGGGGCGCCCCCGCGGGGAAGCGGCGGGCCGGCAGGAGCCTCCGGCGCCCGCGCCTGCAGAACTTCCGGCGCCCGCGCCTGCAGAACTTCCGGCGTCCGGGGATACTTTCCAGATGAACCAGGGCAAGCCGCCCGACGTGGACGCTCTGCAGCAGGCCGCTGACGCCGGCGACCACGAGGCAGCATGCCGCCTGGGCGTGCTGCTCAACGACCGGGGCCGGCCGGACGAGGCCGAGCGCTGGTTGCGGCGCGCGGCCGACGCCGGCCACCACCCCGCCGAGAGCAACCTGGGCGTGCTGCTGGCGCAGCGCGGCGACCTGGACCAGGCCGAGCAGCTCTACCGGCGGGCCGCGGACGCCGGCGACCATCACGCCGAGAACAACCTGGGGCTGCTGCTGGCGCAGACCGGCGACGAGGAGCAGGCCGAGCGGTGGTGGCGGCGGGCCGCCGACGCCGGCCACCATCCCGCCGAGAGCAACCTGGGCGTCCTGCTCGATCAGCGCGGCCGGCCGGAGGAGGCCGAGCGGTGGTGGCGGCGGGCCGCGGACGCCGGCGACCATCCCGCCGAGTACCACCTGGGCGTCCTGCTGGAGCGGCAGGGCCGGCCGGAGGAGGCCGAGCGGTGGTGGCGGCGGGCCGCCGCCGCCGGCGACCACGACGCCGAGTTCAAGCTGGGGCTGCTGCTCGACGACCGTGGCCGGCTGGACGAGGCCGAGCAGCGGTGGTGGCACGCGGCCGCCGCCGGCGACCACGACGCCGAGTTCAAGCTGGGGCTGCTGCTCGACGACCGTGGCCGGCTCGGCGAGGCCGAGCGGTGGTACCGGCGGGCCGCCGACGCCGGCAACCACCACGCGGAATACCACCTGGGCATGCTGCTGGAGCGGCAGGGCCGGCCGGACGAGGCCGAGCGACGGTACCGGCGGGCCGCCGACGCCGGCGACCACCACGCCGAGAACAACCTGGGCGTGCTGCTGGAGCAGCGCGGCGAATCGGACCAGGCCGAGCGGTGCTGGCGTCGGGCGGCCGACGCCGGCCACCATCCGGCGGAGTTCAACCTCGGGCTGCTGCTGGCGCAGCGGGGCCGGCCGGAGGAGGCCGAGCGGTGGTACCGGCGGGCCGCCGACGCCGGCGACCACCACGCCCAGGTCAAGCTGGGCCTGCTGCTGGCGGAGCGGCGCCGGCCGGAGGAGGCCGAGCGGTGGTACCGGCAGGCCGCCGACGCCGGCGACCACCACGCCCAGTTCAACCTCGGGCTGCTGCTGGCGGAGCAGGGCCGGCTGGACGAAGCCGAGCACTGGTACTGGCGGGCCGCCACCGCCGGCGACCACGACGCCCAGTTCAAGCTGGGGCTGCTGCTGCTCAACGACCGCGGCCGGGCGGACGAGGCCAGGCGGTGGTGGCGGCGGGCCGCCGACGCCGGCGACCACCACGCGGAGTACCACCTGGGCCTGCTGCTGGAGCAGCGCGGCCGGCTCGACCAGGCCGAGCACTGGTACCGGCGGGCCGCCGACGCCGGCAACGAGGCCGCCAGGCGCGCCCTCGCGACGGCGTGGCGCCGTGCGGGCGCCGAGCCGGCCCAGCGGCAGCCGACCGCCTGACCGCTCGACGCCGCGCCGCGGTGCCGCTCCGGCTCGGCAAGCGGGCGCCGCGCCTTCCCCGCCGCACGCCGCCGGGGCGCCGGGGGGGGGCGCCGTCAGCCGGCGCCGCCGGGTGGCCCGGCATGGTCCAGGACCAGGAGCACGCGGGCGAGGTAGCCCTCCTCGGCGGGCGGGATGCCGAGGCGGTTGTTGGTCAGGTGCACGTGATGGGCCACCGCGCCGGCCGCGAGCCGATCGCGGTGGACCTGCAGCGCGCCGGCGTAGGCCTCCAGCAGCCGGCCCACGGTGGCGTCCGCGGCCACCTCGGCCATCCGTTCCCGGGCTCGGGCGGCGCGGGCCCTGGCCAGCTCCTGGTAGCGGGCGCGGCGGGTGGCGGCGGCCGGGCCGGCGCCACCCGACCAGTGCCGCTCGTAGCGCGTCCACAGGCCGGGCAGGTCGGCCTCGCGCAGGGTCGAGCGGGCCGCCCGGCGCATCAGGGTCAGCGCCAGCGCCCGCCGCCGCGCCGCCACGTCGGCGCGCCCGAGGAGCGCGAGCGTCACCTCGCTGGACACCTCGAAGACGGCCTCCGCCAGCGCGACCCCCGCGCGGCCGCCGTAGCGGTCCAGCTCCGGCTCGTAGAAGCCCTGATGGCAGCCGGTGATCCCAGGCGGGGTCCGCTCCCGCGGCGGCGCCGTCACCTCGCGCAGCGCCCGGCGGAGGGCCGGGTCGACCGCCTGGTGGATCGCGTCGACGGCACCCTGGCCGCCGGCGAAGCGCAGCCGCACGTGCGGGCCCAGCTCGTCGGTGAAGCGGAGGAAGAACCAGCGCCGCGGCGGCCCGGCCACGCCCGCCCGGGCCACGGCCGGCGCCACCACCTCGCGCACCACCCGGTCGAGCCGGGCGCCGTCGCCGGGGTAGAGGGCGTAGTGGAGCCACTCGGGAGCGGTCATCGCGCCTCCTCCGGCCAGCCGAGCAGGGCGAGGAACTCGCTCGCCCGGCTGCGGCCCGCCAGGTCGCGCAGCCACGCGTCGCCGCGGCCCGGCAGCGCCTCGGTGAGGCCGACCGCCACGACGTCCTCGTCGAGCAGCGCCGCGGCCTGGCGCAGCGAGTGCACGCTGGCGAAGCTCAGCCACAGCGGCTTGCGCCGGCCCGGGTCGACCGGGACGTGCCGGCGCTCCGCGGTGACGAACACCTCGAGCGGGACGCCCCACCGGCGCCGCCACGCGTCGGCGCGTTCCAGGGTCTCGACCGGCGGCTCGGCGGGCAGCGGGCGGGGGAACCCCTCGACCGGCACCCGCCAGCGGCTGCGGCGCAGGACCAGCCGCCCGTCGACGACCCGGTGGTCGTGCTCGACCGCCGCCGCCGGCGCGGCCGGCGGGTCCAGTGGCGACGGGGTCGCGGCGCCGGGCAGGATCCACGGGTCGGCCAGGGTCAGCAGCAGCCGCAGCGGGCCGAACGTCAGGTAGGCCGGCGCGGTGCCGAGGTAGACCGGTGCCAGCCGGCCGCCGCCGCGGTCGTGCAGCAGCAGGAAGGACGAGGCCGGGTCGTGGGCGAGCACCAGGTCGGCCAGGGCCAGCGCCTGCTCGTCGTCGCCGGCCGGCACCTCGCCCGGCCAGCGCAGCCGGCGGAACAGGCCGGTCGGCTGCTGCAGCCCGCTCCAGTCGGAGGCGACCGGGATCTCGAGCGGGAGCGCCCCGGCGCAGTGCCGCGCCACCCACCGGCGCAGCTCGGCGGGCAGCGCCGTGCGGTCCCCGAGGAGCGGCAGGAACCGGGCCACCATCCCCCCGACGCCCTTCTGGAGCTGGTTGACCACGAGCGTGTGGCCGCCGCGGGCGAGCGCGGCGCCGGAGGGTGCCGCCAGCTGGAACAGCACGGTCGCGGCCGGGGCGGGACCGGCGTCGAGGTCGACCAGGCGCGGCGCGGCGGGCGCGGGCGCCGCCGCCCTCGGGTCGCCGACCAGCCGCCGCCGCCGCTGGTCGCGGCGGGCGCTGTCCGTCAGCAGCGCCGTCGCGTCGGGGCGGTCGAGGAACGAGGACAGGAACCCGAGCACGTCACGGCAGGTCCCGCCGCGGCCGTGGCGGGACACGAAGTGCTCGACCAGGTGCCCGTACAGGTGGGTGCGGAAGATCTGCGGCCGGAGCCGGCGGGCCAGGCGCTCCAGGTCCCCGCGCACCTCGGGTCCGAGCGCCGGCACGGTCACGCCGGTCTGGACGTCCTCGTGCAGCAGCGGCGCCTCCTCCAGCCACGGGGGCGGCTCGCGGCCGGCGGCGGCGCACGCCGCGCGCGCCGCCGCGCGCATGCCGTCCGTGGCGCCGGCGCGGGCGGCGGGCGCCGCGCCGGCCACCGCCCGCGCCCGGGCGGCGAGCGCGGTCAGGGTCCCGGCCAGCTCGGCGGCGGCCGGGGAGCCGACCGCGCCGACCGCGCCGGCCAGCAGCGGCAGGCAGTCGTCGCTGTCGGCCGGCCACGGCGCGACCGGGCGCACCAGGCCCAGGTCCACCAGCCGGCCGGCGGTCGCCGGGTCGCCGCCGACGCCGGCCAGCAGCTCCCCGTAGGGGAGGGGCCGCCCCGGTCGAGCCGGTCGAGCCGAGCGAGCGGGGCGGCGTACGCGTCGGCCCGGACCACCTGCTCGTGCCGCCAGAAGAACCCGTCGCCGCAGGCGGCGCGGGAGACCAGCACGCGCGGGCGCCCGTCGGGACGGGCCACGCCGTCGTGGACCCGGTAGCGGAACGCGGGCGCGAACGCCGGTGCCGCCGCAAGCGTCAGGAGCAGCTCGGTCGCCAGCGCCCGGCTGGCCGCCACGCGGGTCGCGCCGGCGGCCCGGCCGAGGGCGCGCCGGTCCGCCTCGCCGAAGGCGGTCAGGCCCACCGTGGTGAACGTGCTGAAGGGGCTGGTCTTGACCGCGGCGCGGGCGAGGTAGCCGAGGCACGAGCGGCTCAGCCGGCTGCCGGGCACGACCTGGGCGGCGAGGTCGGGGCGGGCCAGGTCGCGCGCCAGGCTCGGGCTCGCCAGCGCCACCCCCCGCGCCAGCGGGGGCGCCGCGCAGGCGCCGGCCAGCCCGGCGGACGCCGACGCCAGCTCCTCGGCCGCGACCGACCGGGCCTGCGCCTGCACCGACCGGCACGCCTCGGCGGCGGCCGACCAGGCCGCGACCTGTGTGCGAGCCTCGGCGGGCAGCCGCTCCGGCAGCGCGTCGGCCTCCGCCGCGGGCAGCGGCGACGGGCGGGCGTTGTACGCGGCCCGCTTGAGCGCCAGCGCGGCACGCCGCAGCCGCCGGTCGTCGTCGAGCCGCGGCACCAGGTCGTGCAGCGCGGCGACCACCGGCCCGGCCGCGGCCCGCTCGCGCGCCCGCGCCGCACGCAGGCGCCCCCACGAGCTGCGCCGACCGGGCCATCGTCACCGCGTCCAGGACCGCCGGGCTCAGCCCGCTCACCCGCGCGAGCAGGAACGGGGCCACGGCGGGCGGCCGGTCCGGGCCGCGTCCCGCCGCCCCGGCGGCGGTGGTCACCGCCGTGCGGCCGCTCATGTCAGCGCCCCCATGACCAGCGCGGCCAGCAGCACGGTCGCGGCGGTCCAGGCCGCCGCCAGGACGCCGTAGGCCACCCAGCCGGCGCGCCGGCGCGCCGGGACGGCGGCCAGCACCGCCGGCAGCGGGCGGCGCAGCAGCAGGTGGGCCAGTGCCACGCGCGCCCGCGCGCGGATCCCGAACTCCCCGGTGAGCGCTTCGAGCGCGTGCAGGCCGTCGCCGGGCAGCAGCGGGGCGAGGGTCGTCAGGAGCACCACGAGCTGCGCCAGCAGCAGGCCCTGCCAGGGGGCGCCGGGCGAGCGCCCGGTGAGGAGCCAGGCCGCCGCGGACGCGCCGGCCGCCAGCAGGTCGACGAACGGGCCGGCCAGCGCGATCGCGGCGCGGGGCGCCCGCCCGCGCAGCCGGTAGGCGTCGGTGCAGTCCACGTACCCGACCGGGACGACCCACAGCACGAACCCCGCCTCGCGCACCGGGACGCCGAGCGCCGCGCACGCCACGGCGTGCGCGCCCTCGTGCAGCAGCAGCTGCAGCGGCAGGGCGGCCGCGAGCAGCGCGACCGTCGCCGCGCCGGCCGGGGCGGCGGCCGGCGCGGCGAGCAGCGCGGCGGCGGCCAGCGTCAGGGCGAGGGCGGCGGTGAGAGCGGCGGCGCCGGCGGCGAGGCGGGGCGGGACCCGCCGCAGGAGCGCGGCCGGCCGGCGCGCCCAGCGGTCCGCCGGGAGGGGCAGCGCCAGCCGCCGCCGGCCCCGGCCGGCCCGCCGCGGCGGCTCGGCGTCCCCGGCGAGCGCGCCCGCTCGGCGGAGGGCGTCGAGCAGGGCCCGCACCGCTCCCCGGCGGTCCGGGCCGGCCCGCCGGGGAGCGGCCGCGGCGCGGTCGATGAGCTGCGTCCCGGTGATCCGGCCGTCGAGCAGGGGCAGCAGCCGGGCCGCGGCGGGGGTCAGCCGCACGTAGGTCCCGCGGCCCGGGACGAACAGCAGCGGGTGGTCGTCGGCGCCGCGCAGCAGCTCGACGCCGGCACGCAGGCGCACCGGTTCGTCCAGCCAGGTCATCGGCACCTCGTCTCGGTCGCTCCGGTTCTGGGGTTGGCTTGGGCGGTGCGATCCTGGACACTCGGGCTGACTGTGGGAGGCCCGAGCGCCCAGGATCGCGGTGCCCGGCGCTAGCCGGGGCACGACAGCGTTCCGACGCTGCTGGCCGTGCCGACGCACGGCCCGACGCTGCTGACCGACGCGAACGTCGAGATGCAGAAGAGGGCGCGTGCGGCGGGCATCTCCTCCGCGCCGATGTCCTCCTGCCACAGGTCGAGCTCGGCCTCCAGCGACAGGTCGTCGCTGATCCTGTCCATGTGCTTCACCTCCTTCCCTGACTCGTCCGGACGGGGCCGGTCGCCGGGTCGCGGGGCCACCCGGCCGAGAACGCGAACAGCGGCGCGCTGGTGTAGCCGTCGGCGCCCGCCAGCTCGCGGAGCGCGGCCGGGAGCAGGCCGGCGAAGACGGTGCCCTCCAGGCCCATGGCCAGCGCCGCCAGCCACGCCGCGTGCGCCGCCGAGCCGGCCCGCGCCAGCAGCAGCCGGTGCCCGTGGCTGCCGTGCCGCCGCAGCGCGGCGGCCAGGTCGCCGAGGACCAGGACCAGCACCGGCGCGGCCGCGAACTCGCGCTGCAGCACCAGGTCCTCGGCGGCCGGGCCGGCCGGCAGCGTGGCGAGCCGCAGCAGCGCGCGGCCGCGGGGCTCGAAGCGGTAGAGCGCCGGTTGGAGGGAGGAGACCCGCCAGGCCGCGCACAGCAGCGTCAGGCCGACCCCGGCGGCCCGCTCGCCCGCCCACGCTCCGGTGTCCTGCGTGTCGGCGCTGTCCAGCAGCGTGGCGACCTGCGCGGGCGCCAGGGGCCGCCCGGCGTAGGTCCGGACCGAGGTGCGGCGACGCAGCGCCTGCTCCAGGCCCACCGTCGCCCCGCCTGCCCCGCCTGCCCCGCCTGCCCCACCTGCCGGCAGCGGCACGCGGGGCGCGCCCGGGGGCGCCGGATCGGCAGGCGGCGGGGTGGCCGGCGCCCCGCGGTCCCGGCTGCGGGCGGCGTCGGCGACGAGGCCGGCGAACAGCGCGCCGCGCTCGTACCCGGGGGTCATCGCGGCTCCCTGCCGTACAGGCCGAGGACCGCGGTGACCGGCTCGTCGGCGGGGTCCAGGCGCAGCTCCTCGCGCAGCAGCCCGTCGTCGACGCGCGGCGCCACCCGGGTGGCCAGCCCGTACCCGGTCGCCAGCGCCTGCAGCTGCGCGGTGGCCACGCCGGCGTCGAGGTGGACGATGCGGTAGGCGAAGTCGTGGTACTTCCCGGCGACCCGGGCGAGCGCGCCGGTCGACACGATCACGGCCGCCGGAGCCGGCGCGGGGTGCCCGCCGAGGAGCCGGCGCGCGAGCTGCGCCGCGGCGGGCCGGCGCGGCGGCGCGGGCGCGCCCACCACGCCGCGGGACCGGTCGCCGGGGGTGTCCGCGCAGCGGCGCACCAGCGCCAGGCGGTGCCGGGCGGGCTCGTAGAACCACCAGCCGGGTGCGAGCCCGTCGACGCCGGCGGCGAGCACGTACAGCTGCACCGAGCCGAGGTTGCCGCCGGTGGCGGCCCACCGCTGCACCTTCCCCCCGCGCCGGTCCCCTCCGGCGGGGTCCTCGCGCCGGCCGCCCACCCGCAGCAGCAGGCCGGCGAGCACCGCCCGGTCGAGCAGGGCCGCCGGCGCCGCGTGCCGGGCCGCCAGCAGGTCGGGGAAGGCGCCCGCCGGCTGCGGGGTCCGGTCCGGGTGGGCCAGCGCGACGTGGCGGGCGGCCGGGTACTCCTTGGCCAGCGCCTGCAGGGCGAGGTTGGCCGGCCGGTAGTGGTGCTGGTGGTCCTTGGGGTCGAGCAGGTGGCGCGGCGGGAACGCGACCGCCTGCTCGTAGCGGTGGGCTAGCTCCGGCTCGCGCCGTGCCGTGCCGCCGTCCGGGCAGCAGCGGGGGCAGCCCGGCCGGCGCGGGACGAGCACGGTCCGGTCGCTCCAGCCGTCGAGGTCGACGGTGGTCACGCCACCGGTGGACCGCGCGACCAGCACCCGCGACAGCAGCGCGAGGACCTCGTCGACCACCAGGCCGTGCCAGGCCGCGCGCCGCCGGGCGCCGGGCCGCCCGCGCCCCCCGGCCGGCAGCTCCTCGGCGAAGCAGCGGTAGCAGGCGGTCAGGCCCGCCTCGAAGCGCGGCCCGATCTCGACGCCGGCGCTGCCGTGCGCCGACCGCAGCCACGGCACCCGGGCCTGCGCGCACCAGTCGTCCAGCTCGCGCGGCAGCGGATCCGGGGCGCCGAGGGCGAGGACGAGGTCGATGCCGTCGGTCGCGGCGGCGAGCGCGTGACGCCAGCCGCCATGGCCGGCCGCCGTCGCCTGCGGGACGCCGGCCCGGCGCAGCGCGCCGGCGACCGCCTCCGCGCCGGCGGGTCCGACGACGACGACGCGCGCGGTCGCCAGGCGCGCGAGGGCCGCGCCGACGCTGCGGTCGACCCGGGTGGTGTCCAGGTGCCGGCCGAGGAACGCGGCTGCCTCGGCGGGTACCGCGACCGGGCGGGGCGCGCGGTCGTCGGCGTCCTCGAGCAGGCCGCAGGCGTACAGCAGCGCCACCGCGGCGTGCACCTGCCGGCCGGGGCGGTCCAGCGCGCCGGCGAGGTCGTCGATCCGCCGGGTCCCGTCCAGCAGCGGCAGCAGCGCGGGCAGCAGGTCGGTGGCGGCGTGACCGCGGAGCACCTGGCGCTCGGCGGTGCCCTCCACGAGCAGGCCGTCGCCGAGGTCGACGAGCACCAGGTGCGCCAGCAGCCGCGGGCGCACCGGCAGGGTGAACTGCGGGTCGAGGCTGACCGCCGCCGCCATGGCGGGCGCGGACAGCCCGACCCGGCCCGGGAGCGCCTGCCCGGTCAGCCCGTCCACCGCAGCGCCTCCCGCAGGGCCGGCTGGAGGTCCAGCGTGGATCTGGTGCGCTCGTCGCGGTGCAGCCCGCAGCGGTCGCAGCCGTGGACGCCGACCACCCGCCCGGTGGTCAGGCGACCGCTGGCGAGGTCCTGCTGGCGCACCTGCCCGCCTGCGGCGGCCGGGTCGGCGGCGGCCAGGTCGAGGACGTCCGCCGCCGCCGTGGCGGCCAGCACGGCCGTCCCCGGCAGGTGGCCGTAGGGCTCGTCGTCGCCGCTCGCGGTGAAGTGCCGCTCCAGGGCCGCCTCGACGGCCCGGGCCGGCGCGTGCTGGCGCAGCCGCCGGCGGAAGCAGCGGTGGCAGGCGCTCGTGCCGGGCACGACCATCGGCCCGACCCGCAGCGCGCCGGCCTCGATCAGGACGGGCAGCCACGGCGTGGCGGTGGCGTGCGAGCGCGCGTCGACCTCCTCGGTCACCGCCGGCACGGGCCGCCGGCGAGCACCAGGACCGCCCTGGCCGCCGCGAACCCGGCCCGGTCGGGGCAGCGGCTCGCCGGTGGGGAGCGATCCCGTGCGGACGGTCACCCCGTCCAGGACGGCCGCCAGCTCGGCCGCGACGGCCTGCCCGAACCGGCCGAGCGCCAGCGCCTGCACAGGTCTCACGGACGTCCTCACGCGAACGGTTGCGGCCACGGGTTGAGGTCGGCCTCGGGGTGGGCGGGATGCCCGAACGCCGGCGGTCCCTCGTACAGCCGCCGGTGGCCGAGGTACCGGGCGCGGTGGCTGAACGACAGGGGCTGCAGGCCCGGGACGATCGCGCGCACGACGCGCATGCCGGCGCGCAGGGCCTCGTCGGTGGTCAGGTCCACCACGACCACCTCGAACCCCAGCCGGTCCAGGCGGTCGAGCACCAGGCGCAGCTCGGCGGCCGGGTCCCCGGCCGCGAGCCCCGGCAGGGCGCCGAGCGGGCGGGCGGCCCGGGATCCGAGCAGGAAGTCGAAGGCGTGCAGCCGCTCGGGACGGCCCATGTAGCGGGCGCCGTCGAACGCGGTGATGAAGTCGTCGGGATCGGTCGCCCCCGGCCGCCGCGGCCCGAGCGCGATCCGGGTCGAGGCCCCCTCCCGCAGCACCTTGGCCACCGCCCGCCGCGGGTCCAGGTCGGTGGCGCACGTGACCACGGTGGTGCAGTCCGGGTGCTCCCGCGCGACGTCCAGGCCGTACACGGTCGGGATGCCGACGTCGGTGGTGGCGTCGAACAGGTGGATCTCGCTGTCGCGGTCGGCGGCGAGCTGCAGGACGCGGGCCAGGTCGGCGCCGGCGTCGTGGAGCGTCAGCCGGGGGAGCGCGAGCCGCTGCAGCCACGTGAGGCTGATGGCGTCGCGCTCGACCACCTCGCAGACGGCGTTGCGGACCGCCGCCGCGAAGGTCCGGTGCGCGGCGCAGCCGGTCGAGATCGGCAGCGTGAAGCGCTCGGCCGGGGTCTCCGCGGGGATGTGCAGGTAGGTCAGCACCGCGGGCACCCAGCACAGGGCGCGGCGGGTCAGCGAGACGCCCCGCACCCAGCGGATCGGCGCCGCCCGGTCGGGCGCGACCACCGGGCACCTGGGATGGGCCAGCTCGGCCGGGGAGCAGCGGGGCACCGTGTCGAGGTCGAGCGCCTCCCCGCCCAGCTCGTCGCGCTCGCCCGGAGGAACTGCCCGGGGTCGTACACGCAGGCGGCGTAGCGCTCGAGCGCCTCGGCCACGGCGATGGTCCGCGCGGCCTCGGGGTCCATGGCGCCGCCGGCGCCGTCGAGCTGGTGGCGGGTGGAGGCGCCCCGGGTGGCCCGGCGCACCTGCGGCAGCACCCGGGTCAGGTCGCCCAGGGTCGCGACCGCCACCGGGATGGGCAGCTCGCCCGGCTGGGCGGCGAGGCGGTCGACCTGGCCGACCAGGCCGCCGAGCGGCGAGACGAGGCCGGGCAGGCCGCCGCGCTCGGAGGACGACACCGTCGACAGCACCCGGCACCCCCTGGTCGTGCCCGCAGGGCGAGCGGAGTCGCCGGTCGACGAACCGACCCGGCGCGAATCCGACTCGGCGGCAAGGAGCAACATCCCCGCCGAACCATGTGATCGGCGACGAACCTGTTCCGTGCCGCGCGGCCATGATGCCGACCGGCGGCGCCCGGCGGACCGGACGGCCGGGCAGCCCAACGCGCAGAATCCAGGTCACGCCGGAACCGTTCGCGTAATTCGCGACCTCACGCCGCCCGATCGTCACCGGCGGGCGCCCGGGAGCCTTCCAGGCCGATCCCGCCACGCACGGGCGGATCCGGCACCGGCGGGCTGACCTACGACGCGGGCTGCGACGGTCGTGGGCGTCGGCCCACGACGGAGTTCACGGTCCCTGGTCCTCGGGTGGCCTGGTGGCGGAAGCCGGGCCGGGCTGGCGGCGGCGCAGGAAGTAGCCTGCCAGGGCGAGCACGATGAGGGTGCCGATGATGGCGCCGAGGATGCCGCCCCAGTCGAAGATGTCGGTGTCGCCGATGCCCAGCCCGAGGGTGAAGATGACGTAACCGACCAGCGCGCCGCCCAGCCCCAGCGCGAGCGACACGACCCATGACATCGGCCCGCTCAGGTCGCGGAACGCGTCGCCCGGCATGAGGACCCGTGCGATGACGCCGGCGACGAACCCGAGCAGCAACGCCCCGACCATGGTCTCCTCCTTCTCGGCCGCCTTACCGGCCGCAGGTGGGGGGCCGACCACGATCCGGACGGCCCGGAGTCGACGAAGGCTGGACGGCGCAGCCATCGCCTCCTCGTCTGGACCGTCGCCGTCCAGAGGATTCTTCTGGAGCGCGGCCCCCGCGGCAAGACGCGCGCCCCGGGTCGTGCCGACGAGCGCGGGGCGGCCCGCCCGGGGCCTCGACCAGGTGCGGGCGCGCTGTCCGCGGGGCGTGCGAAGATCCCGCGCATGCCCTTCCACGCGGACCTCCACGTCCACTCGAAGTACTCCAGAGCGACGAGCAGGGACTGCGACCTCGAGCATCTCGCCTGGTGGGCGCGGCGCAAGGGCGTGACCGTCCTCGGCACCGGCGACTTCACCCATCCCGGCTGGTTCGAGCACCTGAAGGACACCCTGGTGCCGGCCGAGCCCGGGCTGTTCCGGCTGGGTGGGGAGCTGGAGCGGGCGGTCGACGCCCGGCTCCCGGCCTCCTGCCGCGGTCCGGTCCGCTTCATGCTGTGCGTGGAGATCTCCACGATCTACAAGCGGGCGGCCCCGAGCCGGCGCGCGCCGTCGGGCGCGGCCGCCGGGGAGTCGGTGGAGCGCACCCGCAAGGTCCACCACCTGGTGTACGTGCCCGACCTGGACGCGGCGGCCGCGGTCAACCGCGCGCTCGGGCGGATCGGGAACCTCGCCTCGGACGGGCGGCCGATCCTCGGGCTGGACTCCCGCGACCTGCTGGAGATCGTGCTGTCCAGCGGCGAGGGCTCCTACCTGGTCCCCGCGCACGTGTGGACGCCGTGGTTCGCGGCGCTCGGCTCCAAGTCGGGGTTCGACCGCGTGGAGGACTGCTACGCCGACCTTGCCGAGCACGTGTTCGCGCTGGAGACGGGGCTGTCCTCGGACCCGTCCATGAACCGGCGGGTGTCGGCGCTGGACCGCTACCGGCTGGTGTCCAACTCCGACCTGCACTCCCCGCCGGCGATGGCGCGCGAGGCGACGGTGTTCGACACGGCGGTGGACTACTTCGCGATCCGCCGGGCGCTGGAGACCGGCGAGGGGCTCGCGGGCACGGTCGAGTTCTTCCCGGAGGAGGGCAAGTACCACCTGGACGGGCACCGCAGGTGCGGCGTGGTCCTGGAGCCCGCGCAGACGCGCCGGCTGGGCGGGCTGTGCCCGGCGTGCGGCAAGCCGCTGACGGTCGGGGTGCTGCACCGGGTGGAGGAGCTGGCCGACCGGCCGGACGGCGCCAGGCCGCCGGGCGCGCCGCGGGTGCACAACCTGGTGCCGCTGCCGGAGATCCTCGGCGAGCTGCTCGGGGTGGGCGCCCGGAGCAAGGCGGTCACGGCCGAGGCGGCGGCGCTGGCCGACCGGCTGGGGCCGGAGCTGGGGATCCTGACCGAGGTCCCGCTCGACGACATCCGGCGGGTGGGCTCGGGGCGGCTGGCGGAGGCGATCGGGCGGCTGCGCCGGGGCGAGGTGCGCCGCGAGGCGGGGTTCGACGGCGAGTACGGCGTCATCCGCATGTTCGACCGGGCGGAGCTGGACCTGGGGACCGCGACCGCGGTGCTGTTCGAGGCCCCGGCGGCGCCGGAGCGGCCCGCCGCAGGACGCGGCGCCGACGCCGAGGTGCCCGCGGGCGCGGGCGGGCCGCAGGCGCCCGGGCACGCGGCGGGCGACGGCGCCGCCGGCAACGGCGCGGCCGGCGCCCGGACGGCCGGGTCCGGCCCGGCGGCCGGGTCCCCGCTGGCCGGCCTGGACGCCGAGCAGCGGGAGGCGGTGACCGCCGGGGAGGGCCCGCTGCTGATCGTGGCGGGACCGGGGACGGGCAAGACCCGCACGCTGACCGCCCGGATCGCCCACGTCGTGCGGGACCGCGGGGTCCCGGCGGAGCGCTGCCTGGCGATCACGTTCACCCGCCGCGCGGCCGAGGAGCTGCGGTCACGGCTGCGGCTGCTGGCCCCGGAGGCGGCCGACCGGGTGGCGGTGGCGACCTTCCACGCGTTCGGGCTGGAGGTCGTGCGCGAGCAGCACGACCGGCTGGGCCTGGCGCAGGGCGTGCAGGTCGCGGGCGAGGAGGAGCGCGTGCGGCTGGCGCGGGCGCTCGGCGGGGGCTCCGACCGCCAGGCGCGCCGCCTGCTGGAGCGCGTGGCGCAGGCCCGCCGCGCGGCGGGCGAGGGGGGCGGGCCGGCGGCGCTCGCGGAGGACCGCGAGGCCGCCGCACGCTACGAGGCGATGCTGCGCGAGCGCGGGCTGGTGGACCTCGACGACCTGGTGGTGCTGCCGGTGCGGCTGCTGTCGGGGGACCCGGCGCTGGCGGCCCGCTACCGCGAGCGCCACCGGTGGGTGTTCGTCGACGAGTACCAGGACGTCGACGAGGCGCAGTACCGGCTGCTGCGGCTGCTCACCGGCGCGGACGGGAACCTGTGCGCGATCGGCGACCCGGACCAGGCGATCTACGGGTTCCGGGGCGCGGACGTCGGGTTCTTCCTGCGCTTCGGCCAGGACTGGCCGGGTGTCAGGACCGTGCGCCTGGTGCGCAACTACCGCTCCAGCCGGGCGATCGTGCGGGCCGCCGGGCAGGTGATCGCGCCGGCGACGCTCGTGCCCGACCGGGTGCTGGAGGCGGTGGCGGGCTCGGCGGCCCCGGCGCGGGTCACGCTGCACCGGGCCGCGAGCGAGCAGGCCGAGGCGGCGTTCGTGGCGCGCACGATCGACGGGCTGCTCGGCGGCTCCTCGTTCCACTCCATCGACAGCGGCCGCGCGGACGGGGCCGAGGCGGCGCTGTGCTTCGCCGACGTGGCCGTGCTGTACCGCACCGACGCGCAGGCGGCGCCGCTGGTGGAGGCGTTCGCGCAGGCGGGCATCCCGTTCCAGAAGCGGTCCCACGACCGGCTGCTGGACCAGCCGGGCGTGCGCGCGATCGTGGGGGTGCTGCGCGGCGAGCTGGCGCGGGGACCGGCGGTCGGGGGAGCGGTGGCCGACCGGGTGCGGGCCGCGGCGCGCACGGTCGCGCACGGCGGCGACGCGCAGGCGCTGGCCTCCCTGGAGCTGCTGGCGCCGCTCGCGGAGCGCTGCGGCGAGGACCTGGGGCGGTTCGTGGACGAGCTGGCGCTGGGTGCGGAGGTCGACCTGCTGGACCCCCGCGCCGACCGCGTGTCGCTGCTCACCCTGCACGCGGCGAAGGGCCTGGAGTTCCCCGTGGTGTTCCTGGTGGGCTGCGAGGACGGGCTGCTGCCGCTGCGCTTCGGCGGCCGGGACGCGCCCGGCGGCGACGCCGAGGAGCGCCGGCTGCTGTTCGTCGGCATGACCAGGGCGCGGGTGCGGCTGCTGGTGTCCGGCGCGCGGCGGCGGCTGCGGCAGGGCGCGGTCCGCCAGACCGGGCCCTCGCCCTTCCTGGCCGACATCGACCCGGCGCTGCTGGACGACGCCCCGCCGCCCGCGGCCGCCAGGCGCCGCGTGCCCGCCGGCGACCAGCTCCGGCTGCTGTGACGCCGCACCGTCGGCCGGAGACGGCGGAAGGAGGACACGACAGGCCGTTTTCCCCCTTCCTTCGTAGAGTGTCGGTATGTCCCGCTCTTGCAGGAGGCTGCGATGCGCCATCTCCTCGGGTTCGTCCTCGGTGTCGTGCTGACCCCGCTGCTGGCGGCGGGGGCGGCGTGGGGCTTCGGGCACAGCAGCCGGACCGCCGCCCGCCTGGTCGCCGACCCGGCGGCGGCGGCTCCCGGTCTGGCGGTGATGGCGCTCGTCGGCGTGGTCGTGGCGCTGCTGATCGCGACCAGGGTGTCGCCGCTGGCCGCGCTGCTGCCGGGCCTGGCGCTGCTGGCGTGGACGGCGGCGCACGCGGCCGCCTGGCGCGACGCGGTCCCGCGCCAGCTGCTGCGCACGCAGGTCGGGCCGGACGCGGTGGCGCTGCTGTCGGGCGGCGTCTACTGCCTGCTCGGCGCCGCGTTGCTCGTGTCCGCGCTGCGCCCGCAGCGGTGGCGGCGCGCGCGCCGGGAGGGGCCCCGGGCCGCGACGGGACGCGACTGGGCCCGTCCGGATCCTGACGAGGAGTTCCTGCCGGGGGACGACGAGCTCTACGGCCAGCCGGTGGAGCCGATCCGGCCGGCGTCGATGCAGTACCCGCCCCCCGGCCGCTACCCGCCGGCGCCGATGGCGCCGTACCCGCAGGGCGGCGCGGGCCGCTACCCGCCGCCGGCGCGGCCGCCCGGCCCGCCGCCGCGGGCCTGACCCGCGACCGCCCGGCCGGCGCGGTACCGGGCCGCGCGGCTCAGCGCGCGCGCCAGACGCGGAACGCCTCCAGCAGCGGCTCGCACGCCTCCGCCGAGGGCTCCTCGGGGAGTCGGCCCGTCAGCCGGATCGTCGTCCGCAGCTGCTCCAGGTAGGTGCTGCAGGCCTCGCAGCCGGCCAGGTGCGACTCGACCCGCTCACGCTCCTCGCCCGGCAGCGCGCCTTCGAGGTAGTCGCCGAGCAGCTCGACGACCTCCTTGCAGGTCAGCTCGCGCACGCTCATCGCCGCGCCCCACCGCGCCCGAGGTAGGCCTCCAGCGAGGCGCGCACCTTCGTCCTGGCCCGGTGGAGGAGGACCCGCTGGTTCGCGTCGGTCACGCCCAGCAGCTCGCCGACGGCGGCGGCGGTCCAGCCCTCGACGTCGCGCAGCGTGATCACGGCCCGCTGGCTGGGGGGGAGCGCGTCGATCGCGCGGCCGATCTCGGCCATCGTCTCGGCGGACGCCAGCCGCTGCTCGGGGATGTCCTCCCAGCTCGCCGGCGGGACCAGCCAGTGGCCCGACGGGGTGAAGCGCATCCCGGGGGCCGGGGCCTGGGCCTCCTCGATGGAGGAGAACGGGACGCTGCGCCGCTCGCGGGCGCCCCGGGTCTTGGCGATGTTGACCAGGATCCGGAAGATCCAGGTCTTCAGGGACGAACGGCCCTCGAACCGGTCGAGCTGCTGCAGCACGCCGAGCCACGCCTCCTGGACGCACTCCTCGGCGACCGCCGTGCTCGGGACGTACGCCGACGCCACGCGCAGCATCGAGGCGTGATAGCCGTCGACGAGCCGGATGAACGCCTCCTCGTCGCCGCCGCGCAGCGCGGCGAGCAGCGCCTCGTCGCCCGCGGTGCCGGCGCCCTCGGCGCGGGCGCTGACAGGAGGATCGGGCCGCCGCGTGCGGTGGCCGCCAGAACGCTGCACGTGCGTGCGCCATCCTTGGTCGGCGGAGGGTGTGGGGGGCAGCAGACGCCCTGCGCACCGCGTTGTCAAGGCAGGCGGGACCCGGCGGCCAGACGGGGAATCAGGTCCCCCTTCGCCGGGTTCTCCAGGACGTGCGGACCCCAGCCGCAGTGCAGCGGGGGCGGCGCCGAAGGGACCGGTTCCGGCGCCGCCCTCTCCACCGGGCGCGGGCGGCCGGCCGCCCGCTGCCGGCGTCAGCCGGCGTCCTCCCCGGCGCCGAGCGCGCGCAGCAGCGCGTCCGCCTTGAGCCGCAGCTCGTCGTACTCGGCGGCCGCGTCGGACTGGGCGACGATGCCGCTGCCCGCGCACAGCCACGCGCGGTCGCCGGCCAGCTCGACAGTGCGGATCGCGACCCCGAGCCGCGCGCGCAGCGCGGCCGGGCGGCCGGTCGAGCGGATCCAGCCGACCGCGCCCATGGAGACGCCGCGGGCGGCCGGCTCGAGCCGCCGGATGAGCCGCATGGCGGCGAGCTTGGGCGCCCCGGTCACCGACCCGCAGGGGAAGGCGGCGGCGACGAGATCGCCCAGCCCGCGGCCGGGCGCCAGCTCGGCCTCGACGGTGGAGACCAGGTGGTGCAGGTGCGGGTAGGTCTCCACCTCGAGCAGCCGCGACGCCCTCACCGAGCCGAGCCGCGCGACCCGCCCGAGGTCGTTGCGCAGCAGGTCGACGATCATGATGTTCTCCGCGCGCTCCTTGGGGTCGGCCGCGAGCTCGGCGGCGTTGCGGCGGTCCTCGGCGGGGGTGCGGCCGCGGGGCCGCGTGCCCTTGATCGGCGAGGTGCGCACGCGGCGGCCGTCGACCTCCAGGAAGCGCTCGGGCGACAGGCAGGCGACCTCGTGGCCGCCGTCCTGGAGCAGCGCGCACCAGCGGGGTCGCAGCTCCGCCGCCAGCCGCCACCAGGCGCCGGCCAGGCCCGCGGGCACCCCCTGCAGGTCGAAGCGGACGCACAGGTTGACCTGGTAGACGTCGCCGCGGCCGATCGCGGCCAGCGCCGCCCGCACCGCCGCGAGGTACCCGGCGCGGTCCAGGCTGGCGCGCACGACCGGCCGGGCGCCCCCGCCTCCGCCGGCGGCCGGGGGCGGGCGCAGCGGGCCGGTGGCGGCCCGCTCGAAGCGGGTGAAGCGGGCGTGCCCGTCGTAGGCGATCCAGCCCGCCCACCAGCCCGGGCTGCGGGCCACCCGGTCCAGCGCGTCGCACAGGTCCCCGGCCCCCGGCTCGACGCGCTCGACCGCGCCGTCGAGCGCCAGCACGCCGCGCGGGTTCCACAGGTACGCGCGCGGCCCGGACGGGGGCGTCACGGCGCCGCGGCCCGCGGTCCGGCCCCCGCCGCCCGGGCTCAGGACGCGCTGGACGCGGCCCAGAGGTTGATGCCGCTCTCGGTGGCGTAGCGGTCGATCTCGCGCAGCTCGTCCTCGCCGAACGCCAGGTTCTCCAGCGCAGCCACGTTGTCGTCGAGCTGCGCCACGCTGCTCGCGCCGATCAGCGTGGACGTGACCCGCGGGTCGCGCAGCGTCCACGCCAGGGCCAGCTGCGCCAGGCGCTGCCCGCGCCGCTCGGCGATCCCCGCGAGCGCGCGGACCTTCGCCAGGTTCTCCTCGCCGAGCATGCCGCCGTCCAGGGAGCCGTCCCGGCTGGCGCGCGAGCCCTCGGGGACACCGTGCAGGTAGCGGTCGGTGAGCAGGCCCTGGGCGAGCGGGGAGAAGACGACGCAGCCGACGCCCTCCTCGCCGAGGACGTCCAGCAGCCCGTCCTCGATCCACCGGTTGAGCAGCGAGTAGGACGGCTGGTGGAGGAGCAGCGGCGTCCCGAGCGCGCGCAGGATCGCCGCGGCCTCGCGGGTGCGCCGCGGGGAGTAGGAGGAGATGCCCGCGTACAGCGCCTTGCCCTGCCGGACCGCGCTGTCCAGCGCCCCGAGGGTCTCCTCCAGCGGCGTGTCGGGATCGGAGCGGTGGGAGTAGAAGACGTCGACGTAGTCCAGGCCGAGGCGGCGGAGGCTGGCGTCGAGGCTGGCGAGCAGGTACTTGCGCGAGCCGTGGTCGCCGTAGGGGCCGGGCCACATGTCGTACCCGGCCTTGGTCGACACGACCAGCTCGTCGCGGTGGCCCCGCAGGTCGGTGGCGAGGATCCGGCCGAAGTTCTCCTCGGCGGCGCCGTACGGGGGGCCGTAGTTGTTGGCCAGGTCGAAGTGGGTGATGCCGAGGTCGAAGGCGCGCCGGATGATCACCCGCTGGGTGTCGAGCGGCCGGTCGAAGCCGAAGTTCTGCCACAGGCCGAGCGAGATCGCCGGCAGCAGGAGCCCGCTGCGCCCGGCGCGGCGGTAGGGCATGGACTCGTAGCGGCCCGGCAGCGGGACGTGGACCATGACCGGCCTCCTCGGTCTGCTCGCGGTGCGCGGGTCCCCTCGGCGCCTGTGGGGGCGCGTCCCGGGTGCGACGGGAGCGCGTGCACGCCGTCGGCGGCCATCCTAGCGGGCGGGCACCGGCGGCCCGG
>Ga0126377_10000111_pt1 | contig 41672 bp, 77 predicted proteins | sample PanSoiMetPlot_22_FD_92647 | JGI IMG/M metagenome (GOLD analysis project Ga0126377, IMG submission 92647) | Tropical forest soil microbial communities from Panama - MetaG Plot_22 | ecosystem: Environmental > Terrestrial > Soil > Tropical forest > Bulk soil | place: Panama | collected 2016-02-17 | reverse complement strand
GTGGGACCGCAGGTAGCCGGTCGGGTAGCCGGGCGGCGGGTTGACCCAGATCGAGTTCCCGGGGCCCGGGCAGCGGGCGACGGCGTTGGAGCGGGCCCGGTTGAGCATCCGGAGGACCGCCTGCTGGACGGTGCCGCCCCCGGACTTGGTGAGCCGTTCGATGGCGGCCCGGTCGATGGTCACATGCACCCCGGTCGCCACTCAGACCACGCTCCAGACGGCCACCGGCCAGGAGCCGCCGGCACACAGACCGTCGGGGTTCCCGAGGGGCTGCCACTGGCCGAGCAGGACGTTGGAGGGCTTGCCGGGGAAGCAGCACTCGATGGTCCGGTAGGCGGCCTCCAGGTCGTCGGCGGCGCGTTGCGCGGCCAGGGCGTAGGCGGCCTCGCCGGGCGGCTTCCCGGACATGCCGGGCCCGGGCTGGCAGCGGACGACGCCGACGTTGAACCGCCACGCCAACGGCGCGGTGCAGGAGCCTCGGGTGGTCACGTCCGGGGTGGGGAACGCCGAGGACGGGTAGGCGGAGGCCAGACCCACCCAGGCGGTGCCGCACCTGTCCCCGGTGCCGCCGCACAGACACGAGTCCGGTGGCATCGCGGCGGCCCCGACGAACATGCCGCAGAAGCACGGCGGGGCCGGGTCCAGTTGCTCGCACAGGCAGGCGACCAGGCTGGCCCAGGTGGTGAACAGGTCCCGGCTGCTCACCCGGCACGGCCTCGGATACGACCCCGGTCCACGTCGGGGGACCAGACCAGGGAGGGCCCTTTGAGCAGGTTCGGGTTCCACCGCAGGATGAAGGCGTCCACGTCGCGGAGGCCGGTCAGGCCGGTGGCGAACAGGCCCGGGTCCAGGGAGTAGGTGACCCCGGCCCGCGCCAACTGCGTGACGGTCGGCGGCAGCGCACAGTCGCCGCCGGTACAGGCCTTGACGTACTCACACGCCAGCCTGCCGGCGGCCCACGAGGCGAGGCCGTCCGGGCGGGCCGCCGGGTAGTAGGTGACCGCGAACGCGCCGTCGGCGTCGTCGGCTGCCGTCATGTCCTGGCACAGCGGCCAGCAGGCGGCGTCGATCCGGGTCAGCCGGTTCCCGTCGAGCCGGTAGGCAGACGGGTCGACCAGGAGCCCGTCCTGCCAGACGGCGGTCACTTGGCTGGGTTCGCCTGGCAGGACGAGGTCGCAGACGGTGGTGCAGGAGCAGCCGGCCTGGCCGCAGCCGCAGGCCATGTTGACCCAGGTGCCGGACTGCAACTGCGGCACCCAGCCGACCCCGGCAGCCGACCCCGAGGAGGCGAGGACCGGGAAGGTGCGCCACGTCTGGCCTCGGCAGGCGTCCCGACAGGGCCGCACGGTGACCGGGCACCCCCCGACCCGGTAGCCGGTCAGCATCCGCAGGGTCATCACGGCCAGGGCGTCGGCGTTCGCCTTCGCCTCGACCGGCCACACCTCGGGGTCGGCATCCCACTCGGTCTGACAGCAGGTGTGGTCGACCGGCCAGCACTCGTCCGGCAGGGCCGGCAGGGGCGGGGCCGGCGGGACGGCGGCAGGGTCGAACGCGGTCGAGAAGGCGTCGGAGAACTCGTTGGTCGGGGTGCTCATCATGCCGCCGGGTAGGAGAAGACGAACACGAGGTCGTTGTTCTGGCCGGCGGTCAGCGTGCCCGCCGAGGAGACGAGGGTGACGGCCAGGTCGAAGTCGCCCATCGACGGCGACGTGGCCGCACCGGCGACCGTCCACTTGGCCCAGTTCGAGGCGTTGTCCTTGTCCTGCGCCGACACCTTCGTGACCCCCGAGGCGAACAGGTTCGTCAGGTCCACGCCGTTGCGGTCCAGGGCCGCGAACCGCAGCGAGGACGCCGTGGCCAGTGCCCCGGTGTTGGTGGTGACCTCCCCGCCGGACGGGTCGCCGGACGGGGCCGCATCGAGCCGGTACACCGCCGAGACGGTCCGGTCCCCGCCGGTCGCCTCCTCGAGCGCGTCGATGCGGGCGTTGGTGGTGGCCGCCCACAACGCGACCGCGTCGGCGTTGCCGGTGACCTCGGTCTCGACGCCGACGGTCTGGTTCCACAGGTCCGTGACGACGGTCCGCAGGTCGGCGGCGTCGATGTCGCCGGTCGAGTTGTCCGGTAGCAGGTCCAGTAGGTCTTGCAGGGTCGTCACGGGGCTCCTCCTCGGGTCGTAGTGTGCTCCCGGCCCGACCGCGCTCTGCTAGCAGACGGCTAGGGGGCGGTGCCCTCCTGCCAGTCGGTGCCGTCCCACCAGGCGAACGCGCCGTCGCCGAGGACGACATGCTGGCCGGTGGACCACACGGTGGTCGGGTTCGCGGTGATCGCCGGGACGGAGGTGGCGAGGGCGTCGAAGGTCGCCGGCCTGCGGGAGTCGGCGGGCGTCCAGGTGCCGGGGGTGCCGGCGTCCGCGCCGGTCGCGCTCGACCAGGCGGGGTTGTCCAGGGGCAGGCAGCCGCAGTCCACGCCGGGCTCCGGGGGCGGCACGTCGGTCAACTGGACGTGCAGCACATCGGTGCGGTCCAGGGGGGTCAGGAGTTGCCCGGCCCCGGTGCCGCCGGTGACCACCGGGTAGGGGCCGGTGCCCCAGCCGACGCCGGTCATCGTGTTGACGCCCTGGATCTGGAACGAGACCGCCGCGTTCTCAATCGTGAAGTCCCCGAGGACCCCGCCGGACAGGAACGGCCAGAGCATGTAGCCCCAGATGCCCTCGCCCTCGTCGGTGCAGGCCACGCCCGGCACGTTCGACCACACCTCGAGCGCCCACGCATGGTCCGCCGGCGAGACGGCGGTGTCGACCCGGAACCCGACGGCGTCGCCGGCGTCGTCGTAGACGACCTCCTGGCCGGTCATCAGGGCGTACAGGTCCGGCTCCACGTCGCAGAACGTGATCACGTGCGTGTACCCGTCGAGGGTGGGCTTCGCGGGCTGCCGGACACACTTCTTGCCGTTGGCGTTGGTGACGCTGATCTCCTCGCCGTCGTCCACGTTCGCGGTGGTGGCGATGGAGACGAACCCCTCGGAGACGACCTGCGCGCAGTCGCCATACTCCGGTCGCCCGCACACGTCCAGGCGGGTGGCCCGCAGGACCCGTCCGCCGACGAGCGGGAAGCATCGTGTGGTCATGGGTCAGAACTCCTCGTAGTCGGGCGGCTGGTTGGCGGCGGCGTGGTCCCACACCGCGTCGGGGACGATGAAGCCGTGACCGACGGCCCGGACCTCGGGCTGCGGCACCCCCACGGCGTCGGCAGCGTCCAGCAGGGTCCGGGCCATCTCCGGGGACTTGCCCCACACGAAGGTCTGCCCCGGGTCGATCCGCCGCAGTTGTGCGCCCACACCCCACCCCCGACTCACGGCGTCACACCGACGGCGACGGCGAAGCACTCCCACGCCCCGGCATAGGGCCGTTCGGCGAGGGCGAACAGGTCGTTGGTGGCCGGGTCCAGAACCGGGTTGCCGGGGCCGCCGACCGGACCGCGTTCCAAGGTCACCGTCCCGGTCGCCCACATGGTCGAGGGGCCGAGGGGGTCGGTGTCGTCATAGCAGCCCGCCGAGACGACGTTGCCGAGCATCGTGGTCAGCCTGCCGCCGGTCGAGGCCACCAGGTGGGTGGTGCCGAGCAGGGAGGCGTGGGCCCGGTCCATGTGGATCGTGCCGGCCCCGCCGTAGTTGCAGGCGATGTAGTGCTCCAACATCGCCAACGCCTTGTCGACGCCGGTCCAGGCCCCGATGTTGGTGGCCTCGGCGGTCAGGCGGGCGGCCAGCCACTCCTCGACGGCCCGGCCCTCGCCGGCGGTCAGGGCCCGTTCGGCCCGGGCCTGTGCGTCGGTGTTGCCGATGGTCTTGCAGTCCGAGAGCGAGTAGACGACGAACGGCTGCCCGTCCACGACGTCCCTGCCGGACTCGGACACCTTCTGCCCCGAGGGGTCGGCGCAGACCCCGACGGTCATCCGGGCCGGCCCGCAGAAGTCGGGCACGTACTGGAAGCCGAACCCGATGTGCGGGTTGGGGGAGTCGATGACGACGGCGGCGGACAGGATGCCGAACCGGGGCGGCGTCAGGGGCGGTGCCGCCACGTACTCCATCGGCGTGACCGTCATGCGGGGTTCCTCCTCACCTGGTGGGGGTGTCCCCCCGCCCGAACAATCCTGGTGGCCCGGGCGAGGGGGCCAACGGCTACGGCGTGGTCACCCCGTAGCAGCCGGTGAGGTCGGCGGCGGCGGTGCGTCCGGACACGCAGACCGGGATCGTGAGCCGGCAGCCCTGGAAGCAGGTCTGCGCGACCAGGAGCCCGTCCTCCACGAACGCGGCGGTGAAGATGTTCGAGAGCAGGTCCGTCGTGTCGTAGATCGTGTCCAGGCTGATCACGTCCTGGGTGCCGACCACGAACGTGCCCGCCGGGTACAGGAGCACCTCGGCGGTCGTCGGGAACGCCGTCACACAGCCGGCGGCGGTGAACGCCGTGTCCTGCCAGTCGTAGACCCACTGGATGGCGATGCCTCGGGCCGCGAAGTGGGCCTGGATCTGCGCGTCGGTGGTGTCCTCGAGCGGCTGGCCGGTCCGGTTCGACAGGTCCGCCCTGATCGCGGCACGCAGCCAGATCGGGGCCACGGCCTCCAACGACTCGGACCGCGACATCCGGTACTTGTACCGGATGCCCTCGCCGGCCAACTCAAGTGCGGTCAGCGTCGAGAACGTGACGGCCTCACCGTCGAACGCCGGCGTCGCGGTGCCGAGGGCGGTGGCGATGGCGGCGATCTTGGTCGCGTTGACCTTGTGGGCGTTGGCGACGATGGTGCCCTCCAACCACCGCTGCACCAGTTCCGGGAACCCGGCCCGGGTGAGGATCGGGGCCTTGACACAGAACCCGACCGCGTCCAGCCGGACCTCATCGAAGTCCGGGCAGTCGACGGTGCAACAGGTCTTGGCGGTGCCGGCGATGACCTGCGCCTCGGTCAGATGGAAGAAGCAGGTGTCGCCGTAGATGTCGGCGAAGTCGGGGCCCGGCGTGAACCGGATGCCGCCCCTGCTGATGGTCATCTCGGGGGTGTCGAGGATGCCGTCGATGGTCTCGTTCTGGCAGAGCGTGTAGATGGTCTCCGAGGGGGCGCACCAGCCGCCGGCGGCGGTCAGGGAGCCGCCGGGCAGACGGGACTCACGCTTGGCGAGGTCGATCAGGGCGTAGCCGGAGTCGAAGTCCTTGTTCGTGTCGTACAGGCCGTCGGGGTCGTGCGGCTTGGTGATGGTCGCCACCCCGTAGCGGTTCCAGACGCCGGTCTCGCGGCCTGCGGGTGGGGCGACGAACCCCTTGGAGCGGGCCATGAACGCCTTGGCGACGTCGATGAGCCCTTCGAGGCGGGAGCCGAGGGCGTAGCCGCTGATGTCTGCGCCGGCGGTCATCCGAATGTCGGGGTTGGCCCTCGGGCGCGGGTTCGCGGCGCGGCGCATGGTGCGGACCGTGGACCGGGCGGCGGCGGCCACCGGCAGCCGGTCGGTCGTCTCCTCCTCCTCCTCGGCCTCCTCCTCGTCGCCCAGGTCGCCCTCGGACTCGGCGGGCTCCTCGACCGGGGCGTCGGTGTCCTCGGGCGGGTTGATGGCGGCGCGGGCGGCCTCGACCCGGGCGACCCGCTCCTGCGCGGCCTGCTCCCGGTTCACGCCCTCGGCGCGTACCTCCTGGACGAAGCCGGCGAGGCGTTCCATCTCGGCGACCTGCTGGTCGGTGGGGTTGTCGTCGGCGGCCAGTTCATCGAACGCGTCGAGGGCCTGCTGCTCGATGCCGGCCAGTTCCTCGGCGGACAGGGCCGACAGGTCGTCGGGGTAGGGGAACCCGTCGTCGGGCTGGGTCGGGATCGCGGGCATCGGTGGTCTCCTCCGGGTGCGGATGGTGAGGGCAGGCACGACGGGGACCGTCGCGTCGGGGAGCCACGCGGCCAGAGGGGCCAGCGGCGGCTGCTCTGCCAGGCAGGCTAGAACCAGGGGCGGGCCTCGGGGGTAGGGCCCCGCTAGCACCAGTTGGCGCGGGATGATGGGGCCATGAGCACGGACGCGTTCCACTGGATCGTGGTCATCGAACTCGGGGTCATCTGTCTGGCCCTCCTGTTCCCGCTGGCCCGCCGCTGACGAAGACGAGGGCCTGCCCGAGCCTCCAGGCGTCGGGCCGGTCGAGCACGACCTGGTCGGCGTGGCCGTACCTGTTCGAGAACGTGACCAGCACCTGGTCGCCGGCGACCTCGACGGTGAAGCCGTCCACCGGCTCCTGGTCGCCGATCAGGGGTCGCGGCATCGGCCTAGTCCTGGACACAGGCCGTGATGGTGACCGTCGCCTCGGGGTTGCGTTGGTGCACGTCGATGACGGCGGCGTGGTAGCCGGGCGGGCAGGCGGGGCCGGTCGGGCCGGGCGGGCCCGGTAGGCCAGGTGGGCCCGCCGGCCCTCGGGGACCAGTCTGACCCCTCGGCCCGGTCGCGCCGGGCGGGCCGTGCTCACCTGTCGGCCCCCGCTCCCCCCTCGGACCCTGTCCGCCGGGTGGGCCCCGCCGACCTGTCACCCCTGATCTGCCGGCGGGGCCCGGCGGACCAGTCTGGCCCGCCGTCCCGGTGGGGCCAGGGAACCCCCGGTCGCCTGCCGGCCCGGGGTTGCCTGCCGGGCCGGGGTTGCCCGCCGGACCGGGCGGCCCCTGGTCGCCGGTCTGCCCGACCGGGCCGTGCGGGCCCGCCGGACCGGGTGGCCCCTGCGTCTCGGCGACCAGCGTGTTCGGGGTGGCGACATAGTTCGAGGCCAGGGCACCGCCGAGGGCGGTGACCATGAGCACCCCGGCGACGGTGAACCCGACCAGCGGCGAGGGCCGGAAGTTCGGCAGGAGCGTCATGTCGGCGGGGTTGCATCGCTGCTTCTATTAGAAGCATCTGGCTTGTCTGAGGGCGGCGGCCCGGACCGTCCGGCGACGAACCCAGCCAGGAGACCGATCATCGTGTTGATGATGTCGAACAGGCCGGACTCGGCGGCGTTGACGTCCGTGTCCGGGCGGAACAGGCGCAGCGCCCCGATGGTGGCCCCGAACGCCAGCAGCGCGAAGCAGACGGTCCCGGCCACCAGGAGGATGAGCAGGTCGGTGGTGGACCGGCCCCTCATGTCAGCCGCCGCGAGGGGGCGTGACGTAGCCGGCGGCGAACGCGCAGACGGTGGTGATCGCGGCGGCCAGGCTGCCGTCCACGTTCCCGCCGCCGGCCTCGATGATGCCGACCACGATGGTCGCGACGGCCCCGCCGATGCCGGCGGCGGACACCTTCGTGATCGGGGCCTTCGACTTCCGAGGGGCGGCGGGGGCCGGGGTGGTGTCGCTCATGGGATCTGGACCTTCGCCTGGATCAACTGGTGGTCGGCGTTGAGCCGGAACACGGCGTCCCCGACCCGCTGCGCCCCGGTGAACTCGGCCCGGGACGCCTTCAGACGGGAGATGACGTCGATGGTGAACTTGGCTCCGCCCTCGATGGTGCCCGGGTACTTCCCGACCTCGTCCCAGCAGGTGACCAGGGACGGCGAGTGCCACACGTTGCGCTTCTCGTCGTTCGTGTTCGTGTCGGCGTCCACGAACGACAGCGGCCCGTGGTCCTTCGCCCACTCGACGGCCCGGTCCCGGAGCCGGTCGTTGGCGTGCGGCTCGTCGTCCACGCTGTGCGGGGCGAGCAGGTGCAGCGAGGCGAACGCCAGCCGCCCGAACCTGGTCTGCACCACCAGGAACCCGACCCCTCGGGGACCGTGGCCGTGGCCGGCGTCCACGACCTTCTCGAAGTCGCGGTCCACGACCCGCATGTCGGCCCACCGCTGGTCCACCGCGATCCACGAGTCACCGGGCGAGGCGACGTAGCAGGCGTAGCCGTGGGCCTTCGCGGCGGCGGGGATGGCCTCCCGGGTCGGTGACGTGCCGGCCTCGGTGCCGGTCAGGACCTCGTTGTCGTGGCGCCGGGCGTAGGCGAACACCCGCTCCGCGTCCTGCCGGCGTTGCGCATCCGGGTCGGTCGCCTGCAGCGACGTGTGCTGGATGGTGAACGCAGGCATGGTCAGCCGTGCCGGATGGTCTGCTCGTTGATGTCCCACGCCCAGCCGGCGTACCGGAGGCCCCAATGCGCCTCCACCCACCCGAGTTGGACGGTGGCGACCCTGCCGGAGCCGCCGGCGTCGGTGGACCTGATCTTCCCGTCCCCGAGGGAGAGGGCGATGTGGCCGTAGCCGTGGGAGCCGCCGGTCCAGTAGACCGCCGCGCCCCGAGGCGGTCGCCGGTTCCCGGGGTGCCGGTCGTTGGTGTTGAACCAGGCGGTCGAGGCGTCCGGGTAGCGGGACGAGATGCCGCACCACTCGCGGGTCTGTTGCAGGCAGTAGCCCGGGCTGTTGGTCTTGTCGTTGACCGCGTTCCGGGCGGCGGCCTTCGCGGTGTAGGCCACGTCACTCTCCCTCGTGCTTGTTGCGGCCCGGGCGTTCGGTGTTCTCCCGGTCCTGCCCGTCGTCGTCGGGGTTGCCGGGCACGTACTTGGCGTCGTCGTCGCCGTCCTCGACCAACTCCTCGTCGGTCAGGTCGTCGTCGGACGGTTGGGTGGACATAGGGTTCCCCTTCCTCACTTGGTGGCGGCCACGGCCTTGATCGTGGAGCCGGTGCCGTTGCCGCCGGACTGTGCGATGGCGGCCTGCGCCTCGGCGAGCGTCTTGTAGACCTGCACCGACCCCGAGGCGAACCGCACCTGATAGTTGGTCTTGGAGCCTCCGCAGTTGCAGCCCACGAGGTCACTCCCTTCCGATGGCGCGCCGGGCGGCGGCGATCCTGGTGGCCGGGTCGCGTCCGAGGCTACGCCGCAGCGACGCCACCCTGGACCGGCGTGCCCGGTCGGCGCGGATGATGGCGATCACCTGGTCGGCGAACGACGCCGGCGGCTCGTCCCGGACCTCCGGCTCGAGGATGCCGGAGGCGACCAGCGCGGTCTGTCTGCCGGCGGCGGCGGCGACCTGCAACCTCGGGACCGGGAACCCGGGCACGTTGACGGCCAGGCAGGCGACCAGTTCCAGGTCGGGGCCGCCGGTGTCCCGCCAGTCACCGGACAGGGCCCCGGCGGCGGCCAGGGCAGCCCGCGTCGCCTGGTCGGCGGTGTCCCGCAGGCAGCCGGCGAACCAGATCCCCCACTCGTCCTCGCCGACCGCGATGTCGGCGACCGCCGCGCCGGTGTTGTCGTAGTGGGCGGCGGCGGGCCGCCACCCCAGCGAGGCGGCGGCGTGGCCGGTGTCCATCGTCACCTGCCCGACCTGCACCAGTCCCTCGTCGGTCTCGGCGACCCCGGTCGCGTAGTAGGCGTAGCCGGTGGCCGAGTGGGGTGGGGTGATGCAGACCCCGTCGTGGCCGATGTGGCAGGTGCCCCAGGCGGCCAGGTGCCCGAACAGACGGTCCCCGTCGATGGTCAACGCGGTCAGGCCGGCGTCCAGGGCCGGCGGACGACGGAACCAGTCGGCGGGCGGCAGCCCCTCCGCCGACCCCTGGACGGGGCGGGCCGAGGCCACCAGGTGCGCTGCCGAGGCGGGCGGCTCCTTGCCGGCGGCCCGGTACAGGGAGTCCGGTGGCGTCTCGTCCAACTGGTTCGTGTAGAGGCCGATCAGGGTGGTGGCGGCGGCCTCACGCTTGTCCGGCGGCGCGTCCACACCGCCCCTGCCGCCGGCCAGGACCGACGCGGCGGCATGACAGCCGCCCCGGTTCAACGCCCCGGCAGGCTCGTAGACCGGCAGCCGGTGCAGGGACTTCGAGGCCGGGTCCTGCCCCTCGGCGGGGTCGAGATGGATCAGGGTCGCGTTCTTCCACTGGTCGTTGGTGTAGTCGGCGGCGGTGAAGTTGCCCCACGGCTTCTCGGAGACGAACTCGACGGCCACCCCCTCCGGGGCCTGCTCGGTCTGGCCCGGCTCCGGCAGCGACGGGTCGCGGGTGCCGTTGGCGACGTATGCCTGGTGGAAGGCGGGGATGCTGCACAGGGTGGCCCCGCAGATGCGGGCCGCCGTCGCCCGCTCGATGACCTCGCCCCCGTCCTCGGGTCCGAAGAACAGGTCCTCGATGCGGACCGGGTCACCGTTGGCGTCCACGAACTCGGCGACGTAGTCGTCGGCGTCGATGCTGGTGCCCCGCAGGATGCCGGCGTCGATCTGCCGTTGCGCCTCCTCGGCGGTCGGGGACGTGTCCCAGGTGCCGACCGCCCGGATCATCGGCGTCGGGTACGTGTCGGTGTCGCGTTCGATGGCGTCGATCCTGCCGACCCGGACCGCGCCGTCGTGGCCGAGGGCCTGCGCGTCCTGGAACATCAGCGGCAGCGGCAGGTCCCGCCAGGTCAGGGAGCCCTCGGCGAACTCGCGTCCGTCGCCGGTGCGGACCTCCTCGGGGGCCAGGATCCCGAACCAGGGTGCGCCGGCGGCGGGTGCGCTCTCGGAAGCAGGAGCCGGCTCCTCGGCGGGGGCGGGCTCCTGGTCGCCGCCGGCCTCGCCGGCCAGGGTCCAGGTCGCGGAGTGGTCGTCGCCGACCCACAGGGCCAGCCGGTCGAACCCGATCTGCTCGACGGCGGCGGCGGCGTCCTCAACCTCGGGGTCCAGTTCCTCGGCCCCCTCCGCCGGGTAGCCGATGGTGACGTGCGGCGTGTACCCGTCGTGCTGCTCCACCGCGTTCACGGCGTCCTGGACGCCGGGGGCGTCGAGCAGGGCGTTCCGGACCGCCGCCAACGCTCCGCCGGCGGGGATCATCCAGACCCGGGCCCCGTCGTCACCGAGGCTGGCTACCCCGTCCACCTGCTCGGTGAACGGCTGCCCGACGGTGGCGGCGGCCTCGGCGGCGGTCGTCAGGGTCGCGAGGTCCAGGTCCGGGTTCTCGCCGGCCTCACCGAACCACAGCAGGGTGGCGTGCTTCTCCTCCTCACCGATGTCGTTGACGGGGTCGTCGGCGGCGGGCAGGGCGACCAGGACCACCCCGGTCGGCTCGTCGTCGTCCTGGAACGTCTCGGCGGCGGCGGTCAGACCGGGCGGCGGGACCAGGCGGTCCCAGGCGGGCCGGGTGGTGTCGTAGGCGAACCCGGGCGGCAGCCGGTCGGCCAGGACGGTGCCGGTCTCGGTGTTGACGAACACCGGCGGCGTGTCCGGGACCACCAGGCCACCCGAGGACTGTGCGTACCCGAGCCACGGACCCCACTCGGCGGGCGGGGCCGGGTCGATGGTGATGCCGCCCGGCAGGGTGGCGACGGCGGCCTCGGCGGCGACGCGGGCCTGTGCATGGTTGAGGGTCATCTGAACTTCACTCCTTCTCCGTTCGGGCGGGCCAGGTCGTCGGTCCGCATGACGACCGCCTTCCCGGGCCGCATCTGCCGCCACATACCTGACACTGGTCCGTACAGGGTGCCCGTCTGCGCATCAACGAACTCGATGGTCCCGTCCGCGTTCTTGACCCAGTTGAAGACGTGGGCGTCGCCCTTGACCCACTCGGTGTAGACGATGCCCCACTGCTTGCCCTCGCCGGTGGCGACCTGCTCGACGCCGGCGACGATGTCCTTGTGGGCGTAGATGCGGCCCTTCATCCCCCCGGGTTCAGGTAGGAACTTCGCCCGCTCCAACAGGTTCGTGGACCCGGTGGCCGGGTCGAACCAGCGGGTCAGGTAGTCCGAGCCCTTGATCTCCGAGGCCCCCGAGTTCGGCAGGGCCTCGACGTTGTAGCCACGCATCCGCATGTCGAAGGCGGTGACCGTGTTCTGGCAGTTGATCCCATAGGCGGGGTCGGTGCCCCACCTCGGGTTCGCCGACGAGTAGGCCCGCAGCGTCCGCCCGGCCAGCGCCGGGTCGGGTTGCACGTCGCCGTAGAACGCCTCGGTGGTCCGGGCCCAGTTCCGGGCCTCCCACGCCTTGAACTCGTCCATGTTGGCGGCCAGGTCCCGGGCGGCGAGGTTGATCGCCTGCGCGTTGGTCATCCCCTCCGCTTCGTAGGCGGCGACCTGGGTGGCCAGGTCGAGGGGCTCCGGCTTCGGGTCCTCGTCCTCGGGCGACGGCCCCACCGTCTCGGGGTAGCCGGGGTCGCCGGGCATCAGGTAGGAGACCCAGCACCGGCAGTTGATGACCTCCTCCGGCGGGCCTGCCGGGTCACCGGGGAACGCCAACGGGTAGCCGCCCACGTCGAACGGCGTGTCCATCCCGAACACCTGCTGCCCGTTCGCCTCGACATGCGTCTCCCTGGTCCGGTCGTCGGCAGAGGCGTTCCACTCCTTGACCACCTGCTCCGGGTCCTCACCCAGCGAGTCGGCGGTGGCGCGGGCGGCGGTGAACGCGCCGGCGTTGTGGGCGGCGGCCACCTCAGTCCTCGCGATGGTGCGGCCCCGGTTCCGCCACGTCGCCGCACCCTCCGAGGCGAGCGTCGCCTCAACCCGGGCCGCCAACTTCGGGATCTCCTCGCCGGCCAGCCGGCCCTCATCGAGCGTGCCCCGGATCAGGTTGAACACGTTGTCGCCGACCCCGACCACCCGGTTCTGCACCTCCGCCAGATGCTTGCTGGCGTTCTGGATGGCGTCATGGGAGGCGGCGGCGGTCACCCCCTCGCCGGGCAGGTGGCCGGCCTGCCGGTCGTAGGCGTCGGTGTAGACCTGCTCGACCACCGGCAGGATGACCGTCTCGACCAGGCGTTGCCACTCCGGCCACCGGGTGTCGAGGACCGCTTCGTCCCAGCCGGCCTCCTCCAACGCCCGCACCGACTCGGCGGCCAACATGCGCATCGCCTTCACCACGGCGGCCTCGACCCGGGCCTCGCCGGTGGCGATCATCCGCTCCTGGACGTCAGGCACGACGAGCCTCGGGGGCGGCGAGCGCGGTCCGGGCGCGGGCGGCCCGGAGCCGGCGGACCAGGAGCCGAGGGTCGTGGTCCGCGCCGGCCAGGAGCCGGTCCCGGGCGTAGCCCTCGATGGCGGCGTCGAACGCGGTCGGGTCGCAGCCGACGAGTTGCGCCACCTGCCCGGTCAGCCTCCGGTCGATGGCCCCCGTCATGCACGCCTCGAGCCGGTCGGGCGGGACGGGCCGGATGGTCTTGGAGCGGGCCGAGTGCTTGTTGCGGGCCCTCTCGACGGCCCGGTGGGCGAGCGGCCACGCGCCGGCCAGGAGGGTGGCGGCGGCCTGGTCGGGAATGTCGCGGCGGTTCTCGATGGCGGTCTCGGGGACCGCTGGGGGCTCCTGCTCACCCGTCGTGGGCGGGGTGGGCGCGGGCCCGCCGGCGGCCTCCTCCATGTTCGCCGGCTCCGGGTACAGGTCAACCCCGAGGGCGTCCAGGGCGGCGGCCACGAGTTCGGGGGTCAGGGCCCCGGTGGCGGCGCGTTGCAGCAGCATGGCCTCCAACTCGGGCGGGTCGGGGGCGTCGCCCTCATCGAACCCGGTCTCCCGACGCAGCGCGATGCCGTTGATCTCGAGCCGGTCGTACAACTGGAACGCCTCGGCGGTGTGGTCGGGGCGGAGCCGCAGGTCGGAGGTGTCGGCGGCGATGACCAGGAACTCGGTGGCCTGGCCCTGCGCTTCGAGGTGCGGGTAGAGCCACCGTTCGGTCAGGGCCGCGCACACGAGTTCGCAGGCCGGTTCGATGTGGGTCTTCAGGGCGGCTTCTTCGATCTGCCAGGCCCCCCAGTGGTTGACGTCGCCGGTGCCGAGCAGGACCTCGGGCGGCATGTCGAGGCCGAGGGCGAGCCGGCGGATGGCCTCGGACCGCAGGTCGATGCTCTTGTCGTCCAGGGGGGTCGCGAACGTGATGTGCTTGGCGTTGCCGATCAGGGCGCCGGGGGCCCGGACCACGATGGGCACCACGGCGGACGCGTTGCCCCGGTCCTTGATGGGGGTGAGCATCGCTTCGGCGAGGTCGGCGACGAACTGGTCCGTGCTGGCGTCGGACGCCGGGGGGGGGCCTTCGGCGGGGGTGCCTGCCGGCGACGGCGGGGCCGGCGGCGCGGTGAACGTCATCTCGGAGGGCAACATCAGGATCCCGGCCCCGGCGAGCCGGGAGTCGATGGATGCGCCGATGGACTTCGTCAGGCCCTCCAACTCCCGCAGGATCGGCAGCACCGCCCGGCACGGACTGGTGGCCTCGACCCACAGACGCGGGTGGGACCGCCAGATGCGGATGACGACCGCCGGCTCGGCGGCCTCGGGGTCGGTGTCGATGAGCCGCTTCTCCCCGTCGCCCCGGTCCACCTGGTAGCGGCCCCCGGTGCCCTGCGGCTTGACCTCAGCGTTGGAGTAGAGGGTCCAGGTGTCGTTGCCGGCCTCGTCGGCCTCCCCGACCAGGTAGAACTCGCCGGGCACGAACAGGTGCAGGCCGGCGGCGGCCAACATCTGCGACTGCCCGGCGGGGCCACCGGCCAGCGAGTTGAGGGCGTCGACGGCGGGGCCGGCGACCACCTCCTCCTCACCCCCGTCCGCCGTGCTGCGTTCGATGTAGAGCCGGACCCGGCTCATGGCGTTGGCGAACCAGGACGCGGCGAACGCCAGTTCCCCGGTCGAGTCCAGGAAATACCACGCCTCGGCCTGCCAGTCCTGGATGCCGCCGGCGGGCAGGCCGGGGTGGCCGGTGCCCGAGGAGGTCACTTGGAGGGCGGAGGCGATCAGGCTGTTGGGTGGCTCGGCGGGGACGGGTCGTGCGTACGCTGCGCCTCGGGCCATGCCGGCAGGCTAGGACCGCCGTACGGCGGGCGGGGAGACGGATGCTAGCGGCGGGCCTGCCGGCGGGCCTCGGCGCGGAGCAGGTCACGCAGATAGGTCGCCCGAGGCGTCGTGCCTCGGAGCCGGTCGAGGACGGCCAGGGCCTCGGGGTTCAACTTGACGGCGACGACCTGACGGTAGGGGCCGCCGGAGTGGTCAGGGTGACGGGGCACCAGAACTCCCGGTTGTCGTAGGCGAAGGCGAGGGCGGCGACGATGATGTCCTCCTCGGTCTGCACCGAGGGGCCCCCATAGCCGTCGATCAGCGCCGAGACCAGGTTCATCGGGACTGTCACGTTGCAGGTGATCACGAGGGTAACCCTCGCACTACTCCTGCCTGAAGGTAACCCTCACTCGGGGGGTTCCTCGCGTTCGTCGTAGGCCACCACGATCCCAGCCGCATAGGCGACCGCCAGCCACAGGTTGACCAGGAGCCAGGCGGCCCCCCAGAAGTGGTGCCAGTCGAGGCCGGACCACACCGCCCACCCGAGGTCGGCGGCGGCGAGCCAGGGGGTCATGCACCAGGGGCAGCCGAACAGGTCGCCCCACCTGCCGGTGTGGTTGAACCACCAGACCCGCACCGTGACGGCGGGGGGAAACGAGTCGTGGGTGACCAGGCGGGCGGCTCTGCCGACGGCGAGGACGGCGAGGGCGAAGCAGGCGAGGAGGTACAGGGGATCGTGGCTCTGCCAGGTCGAGCGCATGACGGGGAGAGTAGGGCAGGGCCGCCCCCGTTCGCGTTGGGGGCGGCCCTGGTTGGGCGGGGGGGTCTAGTCCTCGTCGGGTTCGCCGAGGAGGCGTCGCATGGCGCGTTCGTCCTGGTCGTTCTCGCGTTGTTGGTCGCGGTAGTCCTGTTCGGGGGTGTCCTCGGTGATCCGTCCGGTGCCGACGTGCTTGGGGCCTCGGGGTCGGTCGGGCCGGTTCTTGTCGGCGGCCATCAGCCGATGAAGATCTTGGACTGGACGCGTCCGCCGGAGAAGCCGATGGTGGCCGACCCGTAGGGGTTGCCGGTGGTCTTCCACTGCCGGATGGTCAGGAACGTCGAGGCCATCGAGACCTTGCCCTTGGAGCCGACGATGCGGAACACGGTGGCCTTGGACATGCCGGTGTGGATCTTGCGGAACTCGGTCCTGCTCATGGACGGCGGGTTGCCGGCGGCGTTCGAGGGGGCCGTGGTGGCGGCGAGGGTGCCGCCGGTGAGGACGGCGGTGGTGGCGGCCAGGGCCGCGATCTTGCGCTTCATGTGTGTTTCCTTCGGTTGGCGGGTCGTTGTGCCCGGTTGTCCGCCCCTCGGGTTGGGGGCGGGGGTCTAGGGGTCAGGGCCGGCGGTCCTGGATGCGGTCGGGGTGGTTGCCCTCGAAGCCTCGGGTGCCGTCGCGGCGCATGACCTGGACGTAGCCCGGGGGCAGGGTGGCGAGGTCGCCGGGGGCGATGCAGTCGTGCCGCAGGTTGCCGCGAGGGGTGCGGCCCCGGACGACCACGACGCGGCGGACGTCGTTGAGGCGGATACGTCCGCCCCAACTGGTGACCATGACGCGGTCGCCGACGAGGATGTCGACGCCGAGGTTGTCGCGGAGGCCGGTCGAGGTCATCGGGGGCCTCCCTCGCGGTCGTAGGCCCGCTCGAAGGCGAGGCCCGCGCCGTAGGACAGGTCGGCCAGGGCGACCCAGGTGTCGCCGGCGTCCTCGGCGGTCAGGTGCCCGGCCTTGACGGCGATGGCGTAGAGGCGGCCAAGTTCGCTGCCGTTGCCGAGGACGGCGGCGTCGAGCGCGTCCTCAAGGGTGATGGGGCCGATGGGTGAGTCGTGCATGGTGTCCTCCTTGGACGGTTGGCGGGTCATGGTCACACCTTGGCATAGGTGCGCGTATGGTTCAAATCGTGGGGGCCTGGTCACCGGCGGGGCTTCCGGCGGGCCTCACGCCTCTCGGCGGCGGTCGGCTCGAGGCGGGCCTTGTGGACCCGGCCCAGCCGCAGGTGGTGGGTCCTGCCGGACTCGACCCGGCGGCACAGTTCGGCGGGGGCGGCCCCGCAGGTCGGGCAGGGCCGCAGCAGGACCGTGACCTGCTCCGGGGTCGGGGCGGTCATGCCAGCCCCCACTCGGCCTTCTCGGCGTCCGAGGCGTCGCGGTGGAAGTACTTCGGGCGGCCCACCGCGTGGTCCATGTAGCCGTCGTACCACTCGTCCTTCTCGCCCCGCCCGTCGGCGCGGTCCAGGGCACCGTCGCCGGCTCGCTCCGAGGCGGCCCAGCCGCGCCGGTAGGAGGCCGAGTCGTAGGCCGGGGCCGGCGGGGCCTCGACCTGGTCGCCGCAGGGCTCGCACCATCCCTCGGGGGCGTGCGAGTGCTCGCGGGCCAGGGCCAGGGTGCGGTGGCTGCAGATGGAGTCGTGGGCCTCGCACACGGTCTGCCACCTGCCGGCCTCGGTGTCCATGCCGGCGGCGGTGCCGTCGTAGATGCCGACGTAGTGGCCGGTGGACCGGGCCCTGGTCATCTGCACCAGGCCGGCGTAGTCGGCGGCGAAGGCGGGGATCCTGCTCATGGGTGGTGCTCCTCGGGTTGGCGGGTCGTTCAGTAGTGACACGATGGCATCAATGGTGCGCGTATGCAACTCGGCGCCGTCAGACGTCCGGGCGAGGCCGGCCCGAGAGCCAGTGGCGGCACCGCTCAGCGTCCTCGGGCGTCTTGTGGCCGATGTGCCACTCGCCGCACTCGCACCGGTAGGCGTGGATCGTGTCGCAGCCGGGGCAGGTGAGCCGGTGCAGCCAGGCGGCGTTCTCGGCCACCGCCTGGCTCGGGTAGCAGACCTTCTCCGGGCGCGGGCAGGGCCTAGGCGCAGACACCGCAGACCCCGGTCACCGGCAGTTCGGTCCAGCAGGTCGGGCAGGCCGGCTGGGCCTCGGGCCCGGGCCGGCCCTGCTCACGGAGCCGGATGGTGGTCAACTCGTCATACTCGACGCCGCCCTGGCCCCAGTCGCCGGGCCCGTAGTGCAGGTAGCCGGGGTGGACCGAGAACGCGTTCTGGCGGGTCACCCCGTCCCGGACCGGGCGGACCCCGATGTAGGAGGCCGAGGGCGGGACGTAGTAGATGGCCTCGCCGACCGCGTCCAGGCGGCGGGCGATCAGGGCGATGTCCGAGGGGGCCCAGGACTCGGCCCGCCACGCCAGCACCTCCTCGCGGGTCAGGATGGCGTAGCCCTCGGGGGGCTCGCCGCCGTCGACCAGGTCGGCCAGGGCGACGGCGGCCTCGTAGGTGCTCGGCATGGTCACCACCCCTCGCAGGAGCCGGGCCGAGGCTCGGCGGCGTGGTCGATGGCGCAGCCGGGGGTGCCGGCCTGGCAGGCGTCCGTCTCGTCGCGGTCCCACGCGATGGCGCGGGCCCCGTGGGCGACGGCGTCGGCCTTGGCCCACGCCTCGACCACCTCGGGGAGCACCCCGTAGGTGACGTAGCGGTCGCCGTCGGCCTCGAATACCGCCACCATCGGGCGGCCCTCGGCGTCGGTGAAGGGCCGCCCGTAGGCGGTCCCGTTCACCGTGATCGTCTCGTCGGCGCTCATGCCTCGCCCCTCGCGGCGGGCTCGACGGTCCGGTAGGTCTCCTGGAGCCGGGCCTTGGCCTCGGCCAGCGTCTTGAACTCGAGCGAGATCAGGAGCAGGTCGAAGGTGCGGGCCTCGGCCCACCAGGTGCGCCCGATCTTGCGGGCGGAGCCGACGAACTCAGTGGCCGAGTCGGTGGGGGCGGCGACGTACGCGCCGGTCGAGACGCGGTGGAAGGTCAGGTCATACATGGTGCGGTTCCTATCTGTTGGCGGGTCGTTGTTGACGGTGACACCTTCGCTCATCCGGTGCGCGTATGCAACTCGGCGCGGCGGGCTGGCTACCCCCTCGGGAACGCCCGGTCGAAGGCGGCCAGGACCGCCCGCATCCTCTCGGCGGCCTCCTCGACGGCCCACTCGATGTGGTCCGCGCAGCCCCTGAACCCGTTGATGCCGAGGACCGCCGGCTCGTCGCAGTGGTCGCAGGTGCCGAGCGTCTCGCGGGTCATCGGTACACGAACCAGACCGAGACGGCGGCGAAGAAGGCGACCACGACCAGGCCGGTGATGACCTCCTCGGTGCCCCGGGCGACGACCAGGACGATCAGCAGGCCGCCGGCCAGGATGACCAGGGGCAGGTTCTCGGCGGTCAGGGTCAGGTCGGTCATCGGTTCAGGTCGTACACCTTCCGGGACTGCACCAGGGGCTTGCCCTCGGGGCCCTTGACGTACGGGTCGATGGTGATGCGGCGCAGCACCCCATCGTCGCAGTGCCGGCAGCGGCGGACCAGGATGCCGGGCTCGGCCTCGACCGGACCGTACGCGTGGTGGCCGGCGGGGCCGTCGGGGCAGACCCTCGGGCCGTAGGGCTGCCACCGCAGGTGCTGGCGGACGATCCATCGGTGCTGCCACTCGACCACCGACTCGCCCTCGCCGGGCCGGTGCTCGCGGCGGCGGAGGCTGATGACGGTGACCCGAGGGGGCAGGCCCTTCTTGACCGCCCGTCTGCCGGCGGCCCGCTCCGGGATGGTGGGGGTGGCGGCGGCGACGGTCTGGCCGAGCAGGAGCCAGAGGGCGTAGGCGTACTTGGGGAGGTGGGTCATCATCTCGGCGGGCGTGTCGCCGTCCGCGATCACCTCGTCGCGGGCCCCCTCGGGGACCGGGATCATCACGTCGCCGAGGGGCGCGTCGTCCTGGAGGTACTCCGCGCCGATCCAGTACCAGCGGCCCGCGATCCGTTGGGCCCACGCGGCGACGGACGAGTCGTCCAGGTGAGACAGGGCGACCTCGTCGGGGTCGTGGGCGTCGTTGTACCACGTCAGCATCGTCACCGGCGTCTCCCGGTCGGGCAGGGACACCGAGTGCGCTGCCGCCGGCCCCCAGACCAGCCAGTGGGCCTTCATGGTCCGGCCCCGGATGTCGTGGACCGGGATCGGGTGGTCGAACCGGGCGATGCCGGAGGCCGAGGGGGCCAGCCGGTGCTGCCAGGTGTCGGTGGCGTCGATCTGCTCGGCGATCTGGACGACCAGGTCGCACATGTCCTCGGTGACGTGGTACGTCTCGGCGGCCCGGACGTGGGCGTAGTGCCGGCCCTGGAGGTAGCGGGCGTTGGCCTCGACGCGTTGGGCCTCGACCTGGTCGCGGCGTTGGTCGGCGGCGGTGGCGTCGAGGTCGGCGGAGAACGAGGCTTCGATGACGGCGGTGAACCGGGCGTCGTCCATGCGGGTGACCAGGTCGGTGTGCATGTCGAGGACCTGGCTCGGGGTCATGCGCGGCATCAGGCTCCCTCCTCATCCAGCAGCCGGTAGCGGACCCGGCGGACGGCGTCGTTGAACACCCTGGCGTGGCCGAGGAGTTCGTCGGCCAGGTCGGCGCGGCCCACGGCGCGGAGCCGGTCGATGGCCTCCGAGGCGGGGGCGGTGATGGCCACGAGCCGGGACTCGATGTAGTCGCGGTCGCGGGCGTTCATGCCTCGGCCCCCTCGGCGGGGTAGCGGCGCAGCCCGATGCCGGCCAGGTGGTACACGTCGCCGTTGGGCGCGTACCACGCGAGGTCGCCGGGCTCGAGGCCGGCGAGGGCGGGGTCGCCTTCCTCGGCCCGGTCGAACCGGGCGTCGAGGGCGGCGGCCAGGGAGTCGGCCAGGCGGCTCACAGGGCGGCCCTCCCCTCGGGGCTGATGGTGTAGGTGATGGGGAAGGTGCCCGAGACGATCCGGGGCTGGACCGGGACCAGGCCGGCGGCCTGCTTGACGATCTCCAGGGGCTGGTCGGCGTAGGCCAGGCCGGCGGCGACCAGGGGCGTCATCGCCTTGTGGTCGGCGGCGAGGGCGGTCGTCCAGGGGCCGGCGGCCAGGTGGGCGAGGGTGGACTTGATGCTCATGGCGGGTTCCTTTCGTTGGCGGGTCGTTCAGTGCTGACACGATGGCATGGCCGGTGCGCGTATGCAACTCGGGCCGGTCCCTCGGGGCCTCGGTGTGAGGGCACCGGGCCCCGAGGGCCGGCGGCTCAGGCGGCGTGCTTGGCGACCAGGGCCTCGGCCTGCTCGACCGAGAGGCCGTACTGTGCGGCCAGGGCGGCGAACCGGCGGGCCCGCTTCTCCTCGTCGGCGTACGCGGTCGAGGTTGCCACGTTGGTCAGGGTGGCGGCGATCATCCGCTCCCGGCTCGGCGCGGCGGTCGCGATGATCGTGTCGATCTTCTCGGCGACCCGCTCGCGGTGGGCCTCGGCCCGCTCGGACTTGGTCGGCCAGGCCCGGCCCTCGTCCTTGGCGGCCTTGTAGGCGGCGTTGCGCTGGGCGGTCCGTACGTCGCAGAACAGGGTGGCGTAGGCGTCCGCGCCGACCCGCAGGAGGTGGGTCTCGGGGCAGGTGCGGCAGTAGCGCAGGCCCCGGGTGCCGACGGCCTCGGGGACCGGGGCGTAGCGGACCTTGTCGGTGGGCCGGTACTCAACCACGCCGGGGGCTCCGGCGACGCCGACGGTGGCGATGATGATCGCGCCACCGCGCTTGTAGGCGGTCGCCATGACCGGCTTGTCGGCGGGGGTGGGGGCGTAGCCGAAGGCGACGCGGAGGGGGAGGCTCTTGGCCTGCACGGTCTTCCAGTTGCTGCTCATGGTGGGTTCCTTCTCGGGTTGGCGGGTCAGTGGCTAGTGGTGACACCTTCGCTCACGGGGTGCGCGTATGCAACTCGACGGGGGGGTCAGCGGTCGATTTCTTCGCGGGCCAGTTCGGTGCCGCAGGCGGCGCAGAACAGGGTCGAGTAGCCGCCGCCGACCCGGAGCAGGCCCTCGGTCGAGGAGCAGTCCGGGCAGGGAGTGGACAGGGTCAGGTCGGTCTCGTGCATCACTCGACCCCCTTCTCGCCGGCGGCCTGCTGGGCCTCGCGGATGGCGTCCAGGGCACCCGAGGCTTGCCAGACGCCCTCCCAATCGCCGGCGGCGAGGTCGCGGGCCCGCTGCTCGCCGACGGCCTTGCGGAGCGCGGCGAGGTCGCGGTGGCCCTCGGGGTAGGCGGCGGCCAGGTGGTCGCGGGCGACCTCGTAGCCGCGCCGGCGGGCCGACTTGGCCTCCGGGGACTGAGGGTTCGGGGTCATGCCTCACACCCCCTCGGCGCGGAGGCCGGCCTCGAAGCGGCGGGCGTTGGCGACCGCTGCCATCCGGGTCGGGAAGTTGGTCTCCCAGTCCCCGGTCCGCTGGTTCGACCAGTGGTGCCGGATGCGGCGACCGTTGAAGGTCTGCTCCACGGTCCGCTCGAACACGTAGTCCGGCAGGTCGGGGTGGGTGGTGGTCGTGGTGTTCATGGTGGGTTCCTCTCGGGGTGAGGGGCCCCCCCGGGTTGGGGGCCCCTGGTTGGCGGGTCAGGCGGCGGCGATCTTCTGGCACCGCTGGCAGGTGGGCTCGGTGGCCCCGGCGACGATCCGGGGGGCCTTCCAGACGCCGTTCACGGTGCCCCATCGGTTGCACAGGATGCCGGCCTCGTCCATCAGGTGGAGGGCGGCCCCGTTGCCGAGGCGGGCGATCTGGTGGGTGGCGGTCATGGTGGGCTCCTTCTGGTTGGCGGGTCGTTCAGTAGTCACACCTTGGCTCAGGCGGTGCGCGTATGCAACTCGGCGGGTCATCTTTCGACGCGGCGGGCCAGGCGGGCCGGGCTCGAGTAGACGGCGGGGGCGGCGGTGATCATCAGGTGGGTCAGGACATGCACCGCCGCGTCCAGGCGGTCCGGTGAGGGCTGCCCCGGCTCGTCGGGCACCCACTCGGTCTGCTGGGTCTCCAGGCCGGGCAGGACGCCGACGTGGTGGACGCGGCCCTGCTCGTACAGGCCGACCACCGGCTCGGCGCGGAGCCGCTTCCCGACCCGGGTGGGGGCCCGGAACACCGGCACGGTGGGGTCGATGGTCCGCAGGGTGGAGACGACCATGTCCCCGCCGTAGGTGGTCTCGACCACGATGCCGACCGCGCCGTGCCGCCGGTAGGCGTCGATGGCGGTGCGGGCCCACTCCTCGGGGCCCATCCGCCCGGACAGGTCGGCCAGGACGTAGCCGTGGCTCACCCCGCCGGCGACGCGGATGCCGGCGACGACGATGCCGGCCTCGGCGGACCCTGGCTTGTGGGAGCCGGGCGGGTCGATGCCGACGGCGGTCCGGTCCAGGGGAGCCAGGGGGCCTCGGTGCCGGTGGGCGTCGATCAGGGCGTAGGTCCACAGCGCGCCCTCGATGTCGTCCAGCATCTCGGCGTCGAGTTCCTGTAGGCCGGTGCGGGTGCCCTCGTAGCGGGCCAGGTAGGAGGCCAGGACGGTCGGGTCGAGCCGGATGGCGTCGCGGGTGCGGCCCCGGGTGATGAGCGTGGTCGGGTCGGCGAGCAGGGCCCGGACCTCGGGCCTCGGCTTCGGGGTGGTGCTGGCGACGTAGTGGGGGCGGACCCCGATCCGCAGACCCATCCGGGTGTGGTCGAGGGCCGCGCCGAGGTAGCGCTGGGCGGCGACCTCCTCCATCCAGACCAGGCACGTGTTGCCCGCCGAGCGCAGGCGTTCGATGTCCTCCTTGGTGTACGCGCCGAGGAGCCGGGCCCGGCAGCCGTTGGGCCACAGGACGGAGAGGCCGCCGGCGGCGACGTAGGTCTTGACGTTCGGGTTGATGGTCTTCAGGCCCGAGGGGCCGTTGTAGCAGGCGTCGAAGGCGTCGCCCTGGGTGGGGGCGACGATCAGGGGCCGGTGCCCGCCGGGCAGGCGGGGGTCGCAGGGCGGGCCGGTGACGTGCCGGTTGACGTAGCGGGCCGCGCCCTCGGTCTTCCCGGTGCCCCTGCCGCCCAACATCAGCCACATGCCGTGGGTCGGGACCGGGGCCGGCGGGATGGACCGGCAGGGCAGGGCACAGACCTGGTCGGCGCCGTGGGCGTGCGGATGCTGCCAGGGGTAGGGCTGCCAGCGGCGGGCCCGTTCGGCGGCTATCTCGGCGCGCAGGACGGCGGCGACGGCGGCGGCCTCGGCCTCGGACTCGATGCCGGCGACCAGGGCCTCAACCCTGGACAGGTGGCTCGGGCTGCTCATCGATGACCTCGCCGGCGATGACCTCCCGGTACTCACCGAGCAGGTCCTCCAACTCGGCGACGGTGCCGGAGCCGATGACGACCTGCTGCGGGGCGTCCAGGCCGTTGAGGCGGGCCCGCCTGGTGGCGATGCCGAGCCAGGAGTTGACCGCCTTGATCTTGATGTCGTCGGAGACGGCGTTGGCCTGGCCGGTGCCGAGACGGGGGCCGGTGACCAGGGGCCAGAGCGCGGCCTGTGCCCGGTCGTAGCGGGCGTTCTCCAGCGCCCGGTATTCGGCGACGCTCTCGGCCTCGACGTGGTCCAGGGCGGCCAGGACGGCGCGGCGGGCGGTGCCCCGGTCGGAGTAGCCGGCCTGCTCGGCGACCTGGTCGTAGGTCAGACCGGACAGCCGCAGGGCGACGGCCCGGACCCGTCGGGCGGTGCCCTCGGCGCGGTCGTGGCTGCCGCCGTTGTTCTCCGAGGCCGGTCTGATCTGGCTCACGGCGTCCATCATGGCGGGGCGGTCGGCCTCCCACGCCCGGACCAGGTCGTGGCGGGTGTGGTCGGGGCCGCCCTCGGTCATGGGGCCTGCCGGAACCCGGAACAGTCGCAGCCGGCCTCGCGGCAGGCCGGGTCGTGGAGCCGGACGTGGCCGCAGGCGCAGCCCCAGCCGCCGGCGGCGGGGGCGGGCGGGGTGGTCTGGCCCGGGGTGTAGTCGCGTCCGGTGAGCATGGTGTAGCGGCGCAGGCCGGCGGCGAACGCCTGGCCCTCGCCGGCCCGGCGGCGCTCGGGGAACGCGGCGGCCTTGTCGAGGGCGGCGGCCAGGGCCTCGGGGGTGGCGTCGAGGTCGTAGGCGACCTTCAGGACGGCGGCGAAGGGGCGTCGGATGCTGCTCATGCCTGCACCAGTTCCTCGGCCTTGACCCAGGCCCCGCCGGCGTGCTGGCCGACCGGGCGGATCTGGGCGACCCGGGTGCCGTCGCCGAGGGTGGCGGTGGCGGTGACCTTGTAGGTCCGGCCTTCGTGGCTGACCTGCTGGCTCTTGTAGACGTTCATGGCGGGTTCCTTGCGGGTTGGCGGGTCGTTCAGTGGTCACAAGGTAGCCCCGTCCGCGTATGGTTGCAACTCGGCGTCGTCGGGGACCGGCATCTCGACCTCGACCACCCCGCACGCCTTCGCGGCGGCGGACCAGTCGCCCTTGCAGAAGACGAGGACGTTCTGATGGGTCTTGCCCAACTTCCGTCCGGTGGCGAACTGCCGGCCCGCCCGGATCGGCAGCGACCCGACGGCGGTGGCCAGGATGGCCTCGTTGTAGAACGCCGCGCCGGCGTCGGTGAAGGCGCGGATGGTCTCGCCGACCAGGTTCCGGTAGGTGCCCCGGCTCTTGTCCCGGATTTCGCCGACCACCCAGACCGCGAACCTGTCGTCGGCCAGCCGGTTCACGGCGGCGGCGATGACCTGCCGGTAGGCGGCCAGGAACTCGGGCCACGGCATGTTGGACAGGTCGGCGGGGTCCAGGGAGTAGACCTCCAGGTCGTGGTAGGGCGGACAGGTGAACAGCAGGTCGTAGGTCTCGCCGGCGGGCAGGAGTTCCTCGGCGCGGCGGGCGTCGCCGCAGACCCAGCGCGGTGCCGGCGGCGGCCTGGTCGCGGTCGCGGCTGCGCCTCGGAGGCCGACCAGCCAGAGCAGGTCGCCGGGCTCGCAGTAGGGGAGGCACTTGGCTTCGTACTGTGGGTCCAGGGGCAGGCCGGCGAGGTCGGTGACGGGGGCGTGGGCCCGGTAGGCGAGGTCCGAGGCGACCAGGTCCAGGGCCGCGTCGGAGCCCCAGCCGGGGGCGTGCCGGTCCAGGACGCCGGTGGGGTCGCCGCCGACCCGGACCCCGAGGACCGGGTTGGTCTTGCCGCGTGACCGGAGGCCGGTCCAGACGGCGGCCAGGGTGGTGCCCGAGCCGACGGGGATAACGACCCGGGCACCGTCGGGGATGTTCTCGCACTGTGCGGCCACGTCGGTCACGTACGCGTGGTGGTCCATGCCGAACGGCATCGCCAGCCAGTCGGGGTGGTCGGCGGCGTCGTCGGCGAGCCGCTTCTTCAGCACCGTCAGCCTGCCGGGTTGGTGGCGGACGACCTCCGCGCCGGCGGCCTCGCAGACCTCGGTCGAGGGGGTGGGGTTGCCGGCGGAGGTGTGGACCCGGCAGGGCACCCCGAGGGCGGCGGCGACCAGGGCGGCCCGTTCGATCTGCGGGGAGACGGCTGCGCCGGCGGTCATCAGGCCGGCGTGTCTGCCGGCGGTCAGGAGCCGGTGCATGGTGCGGCCCTTCGCGCCGACGGTCACCCCGCCGCAGGCCCACAGGTCGTCGCGTTTCACGTGCAACCCGCCGTACTCCTCGACGGGGGTGAGGGTGTCGTAGGGCAGGTCCGCCGGCACGACGGGGGCGGGCCGGAGCCGGGGCAGGATGTGCTCGCGTTGCTCACCGTCGGCCTCGACCTGCTCGGGCCGGAGTTCGATGCCGGTGTAGGGGTGGCCGAGGGCGGCGGCGACGATGCCTCGGACGGAGCCGCCGGCGAACACGTCCAGGACCGTGCCGCCGGGCGGGCAGAACCATCGGTAGGTGAGTTCGCACAGGACGGGGTCGAAGATGGAGACGCCGGCGGCGGTGGTCTCGGTGTAGACGAGGTCGCCGGTGACCGGGTCGCGGTGGGCGGTCAGGCCTTGGGCCAGGGTGCGGTCCACCAGGCCGCCCCTGCCGTCGCCGGCCTGCGGGGTGTTCAGGGCGTGGCTGCCCGGCGGGCCGCCGAGGCGGGTGCCCTCCAACGCAGACGAGGCCCGGCGGCGACGCTCCGTGTCGGCGGGCCGGGTGTCCTTGCGTCCGTACCGTTCGGCGTCCTCGCCGTCGAGGTTGGTCTGCACCGCCCCCAACCCTCGGCGGGGCAACTTGCCGGCGACCGCGTCCTTGACGGTCTGGGAGTAGCCGAGCAGGTCGTCGCCCCTGCCGACCTCGCTGCGGATGCCCAACGCGAGCCAACGGTGCTTGCGTTCCTGCCAGGCCCCCGACCGGGCGTCCAGGATCGTGAACGGCGGCACGATGAACCTGTCCGCCAGCGAGGGTGACGGTTCCAGGGGGGTGTGCTCGGCGGCCCGCAGGGCGGCCTCGATGGCGGCGGCGTCGTCGTAGGAGTAGCCGGTGCCGAACAGGCCGGCCTCGGTGGCCCCCAACTCGTTGAGCAGGTCGATGAGCAGGGCGTCGTCGTAGCGGCCCAGGTCGGCGGCCCGGTTGTCGACCAGCAGGATGCGGGCGGCGGCCTCGTCGTCCACGTCGAGCCAGACCACCGGCAGCCGGGTGGCACCGAGTTCCAGGGCGGCGGCGTAGGTGTGGTTGCCGGCCAGGATGCGTCCGGTCGAGCGTTGCGCGTAGACGGGCCGGTACAGGCCGTTGGCCTTGATCGACTCGGCGATGGCCTCGGTGTCGCCGGCCCTCGGGTTGCGCTCGTGCGGGCGCAGGGCGTCGATGTCACACAGCAGCGGCTCGAGGTCGGCGTGGGCGCGTACGTCGCCGCCGAGGGCGACGGCCTCGACGGTCACAGGATGCCTCGGGTGGAGCGGTGTCCGTTCATCGACCGGATGGCGCGGGGGCTGCCGTCGGGGTCGAGCAGGATGAACGTCAGGGCCCGGCGGAACCACTCGTCGCGGGACAGGCCGAGGGTGGCGCGGCGCAGGTCGATGGTGGTGACCAGGACCTTCGGGAGCCGGACGTTGCACTGGATCCGTTCGTGCGGGTCTTCGTCCTCGATGGGTGGGGCAGGCGGTGGCGGCGGCGGCCTGGTCTCAACCATGCGGGTGAGGCTAGACCCGCTGCTAGCAGGCGTCACTACCCCTGGTCGGGCAGCCCCCGGAGTTTCCCGGCGGACGCGTTGCGGAAGTTGTCGCCGCGCACCCAGCCCTGCAGCGGGCCGCCCCAGGCGGCCTCGTCGTGCAGGCCGAGGAGCACCGGCCTGCCGTCGAGGTCGACGGTCAGGACCATCCCGAACGAGACGTAGATGCCGCAGTGGCCGTAGGGGACGGTGCCGTAGAAGCAGACCGCGCCGGGGCTCGGTTCGACGCCGGTGACCAGGGGCATGAGCCGGGCGGCGTGGGCGGCGGAGGGCCAGCGGGGGACCGCGCCGAGGACGGTGCGGACGAACCGGAGGGACTGGCCGGCGTAGACCGACCAGGGGCCGGGCTTGGACTCGGTCATGGGGCCTCCCGGACCTCGACGGTGAACGCGGTCAGGGGCCGGTTCGGGGCGTCGGGGTCGCTGCCGTAGCCGCGTGTGGGCCGGGACTTGGGCACCTGCTTCCAGCATTCGAGGGCGGCGGCGGCGTCGGGGAACCGCTTCGCCAGCGCCGGGTTCGGGGTCCACTCGGCCTCCCCGAGCCCGTCGTGGGCCTCGGGGTCGTAGGCGGCCAGGTAGCAGCCGATCATCGCCCGCTGCGGCTGGTCGGTCAGGGCGTAGCCGGCGAGGCCCTGGTTGACCAGGACGACCTCCCCCCTCATGCCTGCTCCTCCTCGGCGCGGACCTCGGGGTGCGCGAGCCGGACTTCGGTGTAGCCGGGGAGGACGGCGATCCGGACGGTCCACTGGCCGTGCGGCTCCCGGTCGGGTATGGCTCGCCACACGTTGATCGCCTGACCGTCCTCGTCCTCCTGCCCGATCCAGATGGGGGTGCAGGGGATCAGGTCGCCGTCGTCGCAGACGACGACGATGCCCTCGGGCGCGGCGGTCATGACGGCTCCTCCAACGACTCCCTGAACTCGCGGTCCGCTTCGCGGCGTCGCTGCTCGGCGGCCTCGGCGCAGTTGGCGAGCCGGTTCAGGGCGTCGGCGATCCGGGCGATGTTGGCGAGGTAGATCTGTTCGTCGCGGCTGCCGGTGTTCATGCCGTCTCGTCCTCGACCTCGATGACCGAGTGCATGGCCAGCATGATGAGCCGCAGTTCGGCCTTGCCGGCGGCGGTCATCCTGCCGTGGCCGTGCATCAGGTACGACGGGTCGGTGTAGCGGGGCTTCCACTTCTCCAACTGGTAGCCGGCCTCGTCCAGCACCGTGTGTCGTTCGGCCCCGCATCGGCGGCGGCACCGCTGCGACACGTCGTAGAAGCCGCGCCGGTGGGCGGCGGTCCAGCCGTCCCACTGGTGGTTGCCGTTGGCGCGGCACTCGATGATCGCCTTCTTCCACTTCTCGGCGGCCTCCCGGACCAGGGCCCGCTCGGCGGCCTCGGCCCTCGGGACCGCCCGCAGCCGGCGGCGGGTCACGCCTGTGCCCCGAACCGGGCGTGGGCGGCGGCGACGGCGCGTACGTCCTCGAGCCAGGACTGGACGCGGGCCCGGTCCCAGCCCTCCCAATCGAGCCGGACCTCGGCGCGGCCTAGGGCGGCCTCGGCCTCGGCCCCGACCGGGTCGAGTTCCATCAGGTTGAGGACGGCGACGGTGGCGGCCCACCGGACCAGGTCCGGGGCGGTCGAGGGTCGGGGGCCGGCGGCGTCGGTTGAGGTCCATCGTCGGCGGCGGGCGTCGGCGCGGGCGCAGATAGGGTAGGCGACGACCAGGGCGTCTTCTGCCAGGTCGCGGGCGGCGTCCAGGCCGGCCAGTGGGAGGGGGATCACAGGGGCGTTCCTTCCGGTTCTCGGGGCGGGTCTCCGGCAGCATACGCGCAAGCCGGCGGCGGGTCGCAACTTCTCGAAAACGCGTCACGAACCCCGCGTCGGGTCGTTTCATTGCTACGGGGGATAGGACCCCGTCGGCGAGTGGGGGAACCAACCGCGCTTGGGGGAAGCGCCGGTCGGGGCTCGCCGGCGGGGCGTCCGGCGATGGGTCCAGTGTCCCTCACGTCGCGGTCGCCGCCTTCCCGCAGACAGGGCATACATGGTCCGCCGGCGGGTCGTCGTGACAGTGACCGCAGTGGCCGCCGAACAGGGGGGCCCCGCACCGGCAGTGGACGTCCTCGACGGGGACGCCCTCGATGTGCTGCAGGACGACCGGCGGCCCCCAGGTGCCGTAGACGGTCGGTTCCCGGTGGGCCAGTTCCCCGGTGCCGTCGGGGTAGATGGTGACCAGGACCTCGACGCCCGAGGGCAGGCGGCCCCGGTACAGGTGGTAGACGGCCTGGTCAGTCATGGTCGTGGGCCTCGTGTTCGTCCAGGTGGTCGGCGACGTGCCGGAGCCATTCGGCGACCTGCGGGTGGGACACGTTGGCCTTGCAGCGGAGCCGGATCACGTTGTCCTCGTCCCAGACCAGGAACGAGGCGTCCAGCAGGGTGTCCAGGGTGGGCGGCGTCTCGTTGGCGACGGCGTGCAGGGGCACGACGTTGTCGGGGTGCTGCTCGGTCATGGGGCCTCCTCGTAGGGGTTGCGGGGCTCGGGTTCGGCGGGGTTGTCGGACCAGACGATGCCGGCGACGTAGCCCTCGGCCCAGGCGGTGGCGAGGGCGTCGTTCAGGAGGGGGCGGGCCGGCGGCGCCTGGTCGGGGTCGGGGCCGCCGAGCCAGATGCCGACCTCGGCGGAGTGGGAGTTGCGGCGCTTGGCCTTGCGTCTGCCGACCCGGTGGATCATCCCCCGCTTGGCGCAGGCGGTCATCAGGGAGCCGACCGCGTTGTTGCGGTCCTTGCCGACCTCGACGTTCGGGAGGCCGACCTCGGCGATGACGTCCTCGGAGGTGAACTCGGTCCCGAGGCGGGCCAGGCGGGCGACCGAGGCGGTGGCCTGGTCGAACCAGGTGGGGACCGCGTCGGCGGCGGCGGCCTGGCCGGCGGCCTTCAACTCCTCGCCGGTCAGGGGGTCGGCGTCGAAGGCGGCGATGACCTGCTCGGCCTGCTCCATCGGGTCGCCCTCGCCCTGGTCGGGGCCGAGGCTGAACGGCAGGGCGTCGTCGGCGCCGGCGGTGGCGCGGGTGTATTCGTCGGCGGTGAGCACGTTGTTGCCGTTGCCGCCGCACAGGACGCACAGCGAGACGCCGGGCACCGGACGCCAGACCCGGCTGCCTCGGTTCGGGGGGAACGCCATCAACGGCATCCCCCGGATCAGGGTGTCGCATCGGAAGCAGGTCGCCATTCCGCCGATCCTCCTCTCAGGGGTCCGGCGGGGTGCGTGGGCGGCGAGGCCGGGGCCCGACCCGCCAAGGGCGCGCTCCGGCCTGCAAGCCAGGCGGCCACGCACACCCGCCGGTGCCGGCCCGCGAGGAGTGGGTCCTCGGGGCCGGCAGTCGGGCCTCAGACCGTCAGGGCCTTGATCGCGGCGGCCTCCAGGTCGAACGCCTCGTCGCCGTCGCCGACGGTCTGTGCGTACGACGTGATCGCCTGCATCACGCCGCCCCGGGTCATCTGGCCGCCCTGGACGAAGTGGGACAGGATGCCGTCGGTCTGCTCGGCGGTGAACCGCAGGGCCTTCGTGACGTCGTTGACGTGCTCGACCTTCTCGACCGGCCTGCCGGCGGCCTCATCGATGTCGCGGATGACCTTCTCGACGTAGGCGGTGTCGCAGAACGTGGCGACCGCGTCCTTGGCGCGGGCCGAGACGACCGCCAGTTCCTTCCGCATCGTGTCCTCGGACCAGCGGATGACCCCCTCCTCCATGCGGCCCCCGAGGTGGACCCCCCGCAGGGCGTCCTTCGTGATCGTCATGCCGTTGGTGCAGACCTCGACGGTGATCCGGGGCGTGATCGTCCAGGCCCCGCCGCCGGTCTCCGAGTTCGAGAGGACGAAGCCGGCGAACACGGTCGGGTTGTCGCTGCCCGAGGCCCCCGAGAACGGGGACCGGTAGCCGGCCAGGAGGGCGGGGGCCAGGGCCTTGACGTCGGGGGCCGAGACGCGGACCACCATCCGACGGTCGGTCAGGTCCGCCCCGTCGACGCTGACCTCGACGCCGGCGGCCTTGACGCCGTCGAGGGCCGAGGTCAGGACGTCCAGGTGGTCCATGATGGCGTAGCGGTCCGAGAGCAGGGCGCGGGCGATGCCGGTCTCGCCCGGGTCGCCGGGCTTGAAGGTGCGGAGGAGGAACGTGCGGGCGTCGGCCTGGTCGGGGTCGCCGCCGCCGTAGATCCATCCGTTGACGTTGGCGTCGTACAGGTCGGGCCGCTGCTCGCGCATCCGTCGCAGGTAGGCGGTGGGGATGTCCAATTTGGCGGCGATGCCCTCGTCGCAGACGACGGTGGGCCGGTAGCGACCGTCCATCGCGGTGACCCCGTCCTCGGACAGAACCGGGGTGGAGCCCTTGACGGTCAGGTCGGCGTTGTCGGACCACAGGGTGGTGGCCGGCGTGACCAGGTCAACCTTCCGGGCCTGCTGGTCCTGAAGCATCAGGGCGAGGTCCTGGAGGGTGGCGTTGCGGGTGGTGGTGTTCATGCGGGTGCCTTTCTCGTGGCGGGTCGTGAGGGTCCGCCCGGGTGGCGGCCTCGGGGTCCACCATACGCTAACGGTCGGGGTGAGCAGCAACTCGGTGCTTCCCGCCGTCGTCGTGCAGGAGCCAGGGGTTGCCGGCGGCGTCCATCCAGGGCCAGTCCTCGGGGTCCTCGGTGGTCGGGCAGATGACCCCGAGGGCCCGGGCGGCGGCGGGCATCCGGTGGCAGTCGTCGTGGCAGAAGGGGTGCAGGAGCAGGACGTTGGAGTAGCGGTCCCCGCCGTCGCGGCGACGCTTCCGATGGTGCCGGGCGGCCTCGTCCTTGAGCGGTTCGTGGCACCAGGCGCAGGCACCGGCCTGCCGGGCCCAGAGCACGATGTTGGCCTGCTCCCACTCGGCGGCAGACCAACGGGGGGCCGTCCGGCGACGCGGCATCCGGCGGCGGCGGAGCGGCCCCCCTCGTCTCACTCGACGGTGACCATCGGGTCGTCGGCCTCGGCGGCGGCGTCGGTCAGGGCCCGGGCGACCTCGGTGGCCGGCTCCCGGACGTCGATGATCTGGCCGGACCGCATCCTGATCCGGGTGCCCAGAACCTCGTTCCGGTCGTCGCTGACGGCAGCGACCAGGGACTCGACGTGGGCGGGTGCGACCCAGACGATGCCGCGTCCCTCGCCGGGCGCGAAGGTGCGTTTCTGGAACCGGGCCAGGCCGGCGAAGCCGCTCACCGGGCCGGCTCGAGGTCGGCGTCGGTCTCCTCGACGGGGCCGAGGCTGCCTTCGTCCAGGATGCGTCCGTCCAGGCGCATCCGGTAGCGCCACTCCCCGCCGTCGGTCCAGGTGGCGACGGTGGCGGCGTGGCGTTCGTTGGCGGTGGTGGCGTAGTGCAGGTTGTCCATGTGTCGTGCTCCTCTCGGGCGGGTCTGATGTGCGGGGCCGAGTCGAGTGGCTGCCCGGCCCCGTACAGGCGGCACGCTAGGCCAGGCTGCCGAGGCTGGGCAAACAGCGACGCCCCCCGGAACGGGCATCCGGATGAGCGGATGATCCGAGGGGCGTCGCCTGTGTTACCGACCCGCCAAGATCAGGAACACACTCGGCGAACCCGGGCGTCCGTAGAGGCCCGGGGCCGGGGCCAAGGCTAGCCGATGTCGGCTAGGAGATGCGCACCGACGGCACCCCCCTCTCGACCACGCAGTAGTCGTTGGCGTCCAGGCCGTGGGCCTTCAGGGCGGTGACCCGCCAGTAGCCGATGCCGGCGGCGGCCAAGAGCCAGTCGCGGACCTCGTAGGGGTCCGGCAGTTCCCCACCGCGCTCCCTCATCGCCACGTCGATCAGGTCGCGTCCGATACCCTCGTGATCCCAATTCGACCGCTTGCGGTGCCGGCTGACCTCGACCATGCCGGCCCCGATGACGGCCTGCGGCTGCCGGAGGCCCTCGGCCCGCCACGCCCGGTCGATGTGGAGTTCCAGCGCGCTTTCCAGGGCGTGCAGGCGGGCGCGTGCGGCCCGCAGCCGTCGCAGGTGGCGGGCAGCGTCCTGCCAGGTGATGCCGACCATGTGGTCGTCGGTCAGGGCGGCGTCGAGGAACTCGACCCCCTGCTCGACGTTGTCGGTGGCGACGGGCAGGGGTGCGGCGTCGAGTGGGGTCATCGGTTCTCCTAGCGGTGGGCGGCGACGAGGGCGACCAGGGTGAGGGCGTTGAGCCAGAGCACGGTGAGGATGCCGTAGCGGACCGACGGCCTCACTCGATGGGTTGCCGTTCCGGGGTGGTGGCGGGCACCACCCGCCAGCCGACCATCAGGGTCCACCGGGCGGCCAGGTCCCGGGCGTACTCCTCGGCCTCGCCCCGGGAGGCGAACCGGCGGGCGTTGGACGCCCAGGTCGTCTCGCCGGCGGCCTCGACATCGACCCGGTACGGGGGGCCGCCCTCGATGGCGTGCATCAGATCACCTCGACCCAGCGCATCGTGGTTCGCAGCAGGTGGCCGTAGTCGCCGGCGGTGGCCTCGGCGTAGTAGGCGTTGACCTCGTCCTCGGGGACGCCGGCCCGGCGGAGGCCGGCCTGGACGCGTCCGAGGATGAAGAACGCGTTGCCGTCCTGGCCGGTCAACTGGACGGTGACCGGATACTTCGGGCCGGCCTCGTTGACGGGGTCGTCGGTGGGTAGGTCGGTCATGGCGGGGTTCCTTTCGGGTTGGCGGGTTGGGCCTGCCGGGCGGCGTAGTGGCGAAGTTTGCCGACTGTCGCGACTCTGTTCCTCCGCCCGGCAGGGGCTTGGGCGCCGGCCCCGGGGCCCGGGGCCGGCGGTCTGGTCACTCGTTCTCGGCGCGGCCCCAACGGTTCTGGTAGGCCCAGGACCAGTCGCGCTCGGCCTGCTCGCGGGCGGCGACCTTCGCGGCGTATGCCTCGGCCTCCTGTGCGGCCTCGCGGGCTGCCTCGGCGGCCTTCCAGACCCGGTCGTCGTCCTCGGTGACCCCGAGGAGGGCCTGCCGGGCGGCCTTGGTCTGCGGGTACGGCCATCCCATGTGGCCGGCGCAGGTCTCGCCGTAGCCGAGGGTCGCGCTCACCGGGTCGGTGAGGGCCTTCAGGCACCGGATGCAGATGCCGTGCAGGTGCCCGAACGCGGCGGCCTCCTGAACGGTCATCGGGTGCGCGGCGGCCAGGGTGGCGGCGGTACCGGGGGCGTAGTCCCAGGACCAGGTGGTGCGGCCCGTCTCGGACGTGCGTGAGGTCAGGGCCACCGCGTAGGTGCGGGTGCCGGCCTTGTTGGCCTTGACGAAGACGAAGTCGCCGGCGTCGGTGGCGTAGTAGCCGGGCTTGGCGTGCTCCCGGTCGCCCTCGGTGGCCTTCTTCGGCAGGGCGAACAGGGCGGTGATCGCCTGGCTCGCGGTGCCGTTCCTGCCGCCGGTGAGGCCGGCGGGGGCGGTGGTGTGGCCCTCGAAGCGGGTGCCGGTGGTGTCGCGCTCGCCGAGGAGGCGGGTGATCAGGCCGGTCTGCTTCGGGCTGGCCGGGTAGGTGGTGGTCATGTTCTGGTTCCTTCTGGTTGGCGGGTCGTTGCTGGGTCACACCTTGCCCTGCCATACGCATACGCGCAACTCCAGGGTAGCCTTCGCGACCGACGGGGGAGCCAGGCCCCGGGGCCGGCGTTGCGCACACCGGCCTCGGGGCCTCGCCCGTCACACGTCCAGGACGGTCGCGATCTGCCGCAGTTCGGCGGCCTCGCCCCGGGCGTTGTGAGCGCCGATGCGGAGCCAGTTCGCGATGTTCGCGTTCTTCTCCTGGCCGGCGGCCTTCTCCCACCGAATCGCCATCCGCTCCAGCCGGGTCGCGGCGTGCCGGGCCTGGTTCGCCTCGCCCCGCCGGGCCGTCCGGTTCCAGCCGGCCCGGAGCGTGTAGTCGTTCTTCGGGGCCGGGATGGAGACGACCAGGTCGGGGTCGAACAGGTGCAGGTCGAGGGCCACCCAGGCGGGCCGCTGCTCGGGCCAGCCGAGGGCGGCGGCGACCTGGTCGTAGCGGCCCCCTGCGGGGTTCGCCAGCAACCAGGCCTTCAGGTAGGTCATCCAGGCGAACCGTCGTGACCCGGGCTGCGGCTCCTGCCGGCCCGTGATCCACGGCCCCCCGCTCATGACGGGTCACCCCGCAGCAGGGCGTCGACCTCGCGGTCGAACTCCTCGTCCGAGGGCGGCTTGGCGGCCCCCTCGGCCCAGGCCCGCAGCACCTTCGCCTCGTGCTCCATCGCGCCGACGATCAGGAGCGCGGCGCGTGCGCCCTCGTCGTCCCAGACGCACTCCTCCACGATCTCCTCGACCATCGCGCCGAGTTCGAGGAACACGCCCAGGCCACGCAGGCCGGAGCGGAGGTATTTCGGGGCGTCGTCCTCGCGGGCCTCACGCTGCCGGCGGCCCCGCTCGATGGACCGTTGCATGGCCCGCCCCGCGTCGGTCCGCATCACGGCCTCGTTGAGCGCCTTGGTCGAGTCAGGGTCGGCGGCGACCCGGTCGGCCAGGTCGGGGTTGGCGGCGATGGCCCGAGCGACGGCGGCAGGGTTGGCGGCGATGTCCTGCTCCTTGGACCGGGCGACGTGCGGCGACCCGTCCTGCTCGTACCACGCCCGGTCCGGGTAGTCGACCTGCCGGCTGGCGTCGGCGGGGGTCAGGGTGTCGCTGGTCGGCAGGCCGGCCTCGGCGGCGACCCGGTCCCACTTGGTCAGGGCGGCGACGATGGCCTTCGGCCCCATCCCGTACACCTTCCCGCCGGCGGCGGCGGCCACCAGGCGGGCGAACTCGTTACCGGAGACCTTGCCGTCGTCTCGTGCCCGAGTTCGCGCACGAGAACGGCTGCCCTCGTTGAGTGCGACCGAGCAGGCGATGAGGTAGGCGTTGTGCCAGTCCGAGGCGAGCCCGGCGGCGACGGCGGCGGCGTTCTGACGAATCTGTCTCGTGGCGGTCATACGTGTCCTCCTGGACGGGTCGGTCCCGCCGGCCAGACCCGGCGGGTGGTAACCCGCCACCTTACGCGCACCGGGTTCCCGGGGCCGGCACGCGCTTCACGGGTAGGGGCCGGCCCCGGGAACGTCTCAGTGGCCGCGCCGGTCCTGCTCCCAACCCCCGCCGCCGAGGACCCAGGGGTCGTGGTCGCGTCCGACGGTGTAGGCGTCGGGGTCCTCGCGGGGGGCCTGGCCGACCCCGTCGCAGAACCCGCCGCCGCCGGTGACCGGGCTGTGGGTGCTGATGGTGCCGTCCGGGCGGAGCCGGTAGTGGCCGCCGCAGTCGGGGCACTGGCCGGACCGGGCGGTCATGCGTCGGTCCTCGGGGCGAGGGCCTGGCCGGCGGCGATGTAGGACTCGATGGCATCGACCAGGGGCAGCAGGTTCTCGGGACCGAGGTTGGGCAGTTCCTCGACCGGGATGCCGCCGTGGGCCTCCCGCCACTTGGCGGTGATCTGCTCCCGGTCGATGGCCTGTGAGGCGGCGGCGTCATCGAGCCGCTTCAGCAACTCGTCCATCGTCGGCAGGGCCAGGGGGATGACCTGGTCGTCGGCCACCCGGGCCTTGGCGGCGGCGGCCTCGGACTTGCTCCACAGGTAGGTGCCGATCCCGAACCGCATCGCGCACCGTCGCAGGGCGTCGCCGTAGGCCTCCTGCGGGCTGGCGAAGTTGGCGGCCAGGTCCCACTTCGAGACACCGAGGATGGTGAGCCGGGCCGGGAACAGGGTGGTGGTCATCGCCGGCCACCCGTCGTCGGTCTCGGTGTACGGCTCGAACTCCCAGCCGGCGGGGCCGACCACGTCGTTGAGGCGGGTGGTGATGCCGGCGTGGCCGACGTAGTCCAGGTGGACGGCGCGGGCGTGCCAGCCGCCGCAGGGGTGGGCGTCGGCGCAGAACCACGCGCCCTCCTCGCACCGGCCCTTCTCGTTGTCGTCGCGGCGCAGCGGCTGCGGCTTCCGTTCGATCTCCTCCGGTGAGAACGGGGCGGTCAGGGCGGCCCAGAGGGCGTCGGTGCCCTCGGGGGACTCGGGCCAGTCGGGCAGGGGCGGCAGGCCGGCGGCGGCGAGGGCGTCGCGGATGACCTGACCGCGCTTGGAGAGCAGGCCGGTGTCCTCGGGGGCCCCGAGGCCGTTGCCCTCCTCGGGCGCGACTCGAGGTTCGTCGTGGGCGGTGTCGGCGGCGGCCTTGGCCTGCGCCGGTGTGGGCTTCTTGGCGGGTCGTTCGGTCATGCCTGGTTCTCCTTCGGTCGGCGGTGGTGGACCTCGGCGGCGGCTGCGTAGTACGTCACCGGGGTAGTGCGGCCCTCGATGGGGACGCGGGATCGGGTCAGGTGGCCGCGCCGGTACAGGCGACCACACTCGTTGGCGACCGCCCAGGTCTGGGTGTGGCCGAGGCCGACGGCGACCTCCTGGCAGCGGTGCAGGCCGGGATGGTCGGCGAACCAGGTGCGGATGGCGGTGGCGAGGGAGTCGGGGGCGAACTGACCGGGGGCGGGTGGCATGGCTCCATCCTAGCCGATGGGATGCGTCCATACGCGCAGAACGCTGGGGTGGCGGGTGATGGGTAGAGTAAGGCCCTCGGCTGCCGTTGCAGGGGCCGAGGGCCAAGGCCACGGATCGTCTTGGGAAGGATCAGAAGGCCAGTGACAACCCCTACTCGCGGAGAGAAGTCGCCGGTGGCAACGCTAGCAGAACCCCCCGACAGATATGTCAAGTTCCCTGCCGGCTGGGCCGGCGACCCCTCGCTCACCGCCAACGAGGTCCGGGTCCTGCTCGCCCTGCTCCTGCACCGGAACCGCAAGACCGGACGGTGCGACCCGTCGCAGACCACGCTGACGAAGGACACCGGCCTGTCGGATCGGTCGATCCGTCGCGCCCTGGTCGCCCTGCGCCGGCGGGGCCTCGTCTCGTGGGAGCGCATCGGGCAACGAGAACGCAACGCCTACGTCGTCCATGACCGGCCAGGAGCGCCGGTCACCGACGATCCACAACCGGCGTCTGTGGCCGGTCAGACCGGCGCTGGTGGCCGGTCGGGACCGGCGCTGGTGGCCGCTGAACTAGAGGAAGTGAACCAGATGAACGAACCAGAACCCCCGGCGTTGCCGGGGATGCCGTTGCCGCCGTTGCCGGAACCCAACGCCGGCCACCTGGTAGCCGCCTGGTGCGAGAACTGGTCCGCCGCTCACCACGGCAGGCAACCCGACCCCTCGGTGGTGAAACGTGTCGCCGGCGGATGCCGGCAGGTCGCCAAGACCAGGACCAGCCGCGAGTCGTGGGTGACGGCCTGGCAGGCAGCCGGGGACGCGGGCCGGCGTGGCCTGATGGACGTGGTGACCTACCTGGCCGACTACCGGCCCCCCGCCCGAGCCGCGACCGGGGCCAACGCGGCGATGCAGGTCGCCCGCGAACTCGCGGTCGAGCAGGCTCGCTGGCCGCCCCCGAACCCGCCTACGCTCGGACCGTTCCCGCCGGATCAGGAGGCCCGATGAACCCCGCCGAGACCGCCCAGGTCGTCGCCCTGGTAGACACACTCGACCCGTACGTCCGACCCCTCGACGCCGAGACGATGCGGCTCCGGGTCCATGCCTGGCACACGCTCCTGGCCGACGTGCCCGCCGAGTGGGCCATGCGCTGGTTGGAGCGGGCCTACCGGACGCCGCGAACCGAGAACATGCAAGCCGCTCACATCAGGGCCGCGTGGCTCGAGGAACGCGACCGCGCCGAGGAACGGGAGCGGCTGACCGAGCCGCTCGCCATCGGCGGCGACCTGGACCTGCCGGGGATGCCGGCGTGGGTGCGCCCCTACATCGCCCACGCGAGAGCCGAACTGGACGCGGGCCGGCCTATGCCCGAGCCGCCGGGGGCCACGCTCACCGCCCCTCGGGACGAGGCCGAGGAACGCCGGTGCCGGTGGTGGCGCAACTGTCCGTGCGACCACGACGTGTGCCGCGACGGCTGGTTGGACGAGGAGCAGCCGGTGGTCCGGCACGGCCAGGTCGTGGACGGCTACATGGGGGTCGCGGCGTGCCCGACCTGCCAGGTGGGGAAGCGGGCCGCCGAGGAGGCCCGCGAGATGGAACCCGAGGTCCAACGCCACCGCCGCGAGAGGCGGCGACGCTGATGCCCTGCGCCGGATGCGGAGCCGCCTACGACGAGGCCCACCACCCACGGTGCCGGGTCCTGGTCGCCGCCGAGGATGCGCTGGCCCGGTTGGACGCCTTCGAGCGGCTGCCGTGGTGGAAGCAGTGGTGGCGGCGCAAGAGGCATCGATGGTGAGTGCGTACGCTTACCCTCGTGGCTACTCGTGAGGAACGCCGGCGCCTGTTCGCCGTCGCCTGCCCCTGGTGCGGGGCCGGCCCCGGCAGCCTGTGCCGCGTCGCCGGCGTCCCCGACAAGGTCCGTCGCCGCAGCGGCGACCGGGTCCGCACGCTGGATGCCGGCTGTCACGACGCCCGCTGGCAGGCCGCCCTCGGCAGGGGAGCCCCGGTCCTGCGGGACGTGGTGGCCCGGCGTGTCGTCGCCGACCGAGCCAGCCGGCGTGCCACGGTGAGCCTGCTAGCAGAGGAGGCTCCGCATGAACGCCCCTGGTGAGGAGACGACGACCCTGTTCCTGACCGTCTCGACCGAGACCTACGACCGCTTCGCCGACCTGATCCGGCTCGGGGTGCCCGCCGACCAGGTGCTGCGCCGGCTGCTGGACCGCGACCCCCACGACCACGCCCACCACTGCCCCACCTGCGTCCGCCTGGCCCGCCGCGAGGAGCAGGCCCACAGCGACCAGCCGTTCCTGTTCGCGACCGCCTGATGCCTCGCTGCGTCGAGGCCCAACGGATCAGCGTGTGCCCGGTCTGCGGGCAGACCATCCGACCCGGCGACGTCATCTGCCGCCCCGGCGGGCCGGCCTGGATGCACCAGGACTGTGCCGCCGGGTACGTCGCGGAACGCCGCGACGAGGGTGCGGCCTAGCCTCGGGCGATGGGGTCGAGGGCCGCGACCAGGGTGGAGCGCGGGTGCCCGGTCCCGTACTCCGCGTCGAGGGCGGCCTGTGCCCTGGCCTGGTCCGAGCCGACCCACGCCAGAATCTCGGCGATGGTCCCGGTCGGCGGCGCCTCGGATTGGGTCGCAGCCGGCTCGAGGCTGGCGTCTGCCGGCCCCGGGGCCTCGGCGCGGGTGCCGGTGCCGCCGCGTGCCGGCGAGGCTCCCTGTGCGGCTTCTGCGGGGTCGTAGGTTCCGCCCTCTAGGGCCTCGCCGAACCCGGTCCTGGCACCGGCGGTCACGTTCGGGATCTGGGTCATAGCCCCTCCTTGATGCGTCGTGTTCACGTCTTGATGACGAAGTTGGTGGCGACGTACGGCGGCACGTTCGTGAACGACGCGGCGGTCATCTGCGTCCCGCCCGAGGGGTTGGTGGCCGAGTTGATCGCCGACGTGCCACCCGACGACGCCGCCGTCCCCGACGAGGTCACCGTGTTCGGCGGCACGTTGATGGTGTGGACGTGGCCGCCGGTGGTCTCGACCGGGCCGGCGGTGTCATGGCCGGTCGCCCCCGCCTGCCGGACCGTGGCGTTGGAGCCGCCGTCGGAGTTGTCGACCTGCAACTTGTGGGTATGCGTGCCGCCCGACGCCGTGTTGAACGAGCCGTGGTCGTGGGTCACCGTGTGCGTGTGGTTGATGGTGTGCGTGTGGCTGATCTGATGGGCGTGCGGCGGCAGGTTCGCCACCGTCAGGGTCACCGTGTCCGCGCCCCCCGAGGACCCGGCCCCGTACTTGCCGCCGGCCCCGATGGGCACCCGGTTGACCAGGTTCGGCACGTTGAACGTGGTGGCCCCGTCGCCGGCCCCGAACCGGGTGCCGATGACCGCGAACAGGTCCGAGAACGTCGCCCGGTTGACCGCCTGCCCGTTGCACATGAGCCAGCCCGCCGGAGCCGCCGTCCCCCCGAACGGCACCCACACCCCGGTCGGGACGACGCCGCCGCCGCCCGCGCCCTCGGTGCCGGAGATGACGAACGGATCACCGGCGGACCCGGCCCCGGTGATGGTGATGTTCTCGCC
>Ga0126377_10000110_pt1 | contig 41678 bp, 46 predicted proteins | sample PanSoiMetPlot_22_FD_92647 | JGI IMG/M metagenome (GOLD analysis project Ga0126377, IMG submission 92647) | Tropical forest soil microbial communities from Panama - MetaG Plot_22 | ecosystem: Environmental > Terrestrial > Soil > Tropical forest > Bulk soil | place: Panama | collected 2016-02-17 | reverse complement strand
TGGGAGTTGGACTTTGATCCCTTTTCACGTCGACCCCTCTTGGTACGAACGCTACTGGTGGCACGACTCTGCGCCCCGCAAGCCCGGCATATTCGCTTTCTTCCGTCGTATCCTTTCGCAGCAGCGCACGACCAGACGTCAAGACGTGCGGGCTGACCACCGGATCCCGCACTCACCTTCAATGAGGGTCGCCCGACCTGGCGTCGCGCCGTGTGGACGAACAGCGTAGAGGTCCCAAGGGATCGTCGCTATTTCTTCATCGCCGCAACGGTCGGCGTTGCCGCGGCCGCGCTGCTCGACGTGCGCGCAAGCCGCCAAGCCCAAGATCGCCCATTATCGGCCGATCGGCGCGTTGAGGCGATTCTCACAACTTCGGCGAGGGGGTAAGATTTGGAGCAGCATCGAACGATCGAGGTCGGTGACGCGACGCTGGAATGCACACTTCGCGGTTCGGGCGCACCAATCGTGTTGCTCGCGAATGCGGGCTGCAGCGTCGGCTATTTTGATCATCTGGCGCGCGCGCTGGCTACCGCAGGTTTCCAGACGATTTCAATTAATATGCGCGGCGTCGGAGGCAGCCTCGGCTCTCTCGATGGCACGACCTTGCACGACCTGGCCGGTGACGTTGCGGGTGTCATTGAGGCGATCGGCTGTGGTCCGGCGCACTTGGTCGGACATGCCTTCGGCAACCGGATCGCCCGCTGCCTGGCGGTCGATCGGCCGTCTGTGGTTCGCAGCGTGACTTTGCTTGCAGCAGGTGGCCTCATCGGGCCTCCGACGCCGCTCGGGACGCCCTTTCGCAATGCGACGCAGGTCAAGATGAACGGTAGCGATTGTGTCACCATGTTGGGCGCGCGCTGGCTCTCGCCAGCATCCGATCCCAAGGTACTGGAACAAGTCGAATGCTGGCCTGCGGTCCATCTCGCGCATCTCGCGACCAGCCGGAACGTACCCCTTGAAGATTGGTGGAGCGGCGGGACCGCCCCCCTTCTCGTGATCCAAGGGCTCGATGATGCACCGGCTCCGCCGGGGAACGGGCATGCGCTGCGTGAGCAGTTGGGCGAGCGGGTGCGAGTGGTCGACCTGCCTCATGCCGGACACTTCATGGTGCTGGAACAGCCCGAAGCCGTAGCGGGGGCCGTGCTCGAGTTTCTCGGTGTGGGCGCCGCCGGCGGTTACCCGCACTTGATATCCAGAGGAACGATCATCCCAAACGAGGGCTGGCTCGATGACTGATATCATCCTGCATCACTACGAGATCTCTCCCTATTCGGAGAAAGTTCGGATTGGTCTTGGTCTCAAGGCCCTGGCCTGGGGATCGGTGGAGATCCCCGTGATTATGCCAAAACCCGACCTGACGGCGCTGACCGGAGGCTACCGTAGAACGCCGGTGTTGCAGATCGGCGCGGACATCTATTGCGATAGCCAGTTGATCATGCGCGAACTCGAGCGCCGCCACTCCACCCCGAGCTTTTATCCCGCCGGCCGTGGCGCGGCCGACGCGCTTGCCTGGTGGGCTGAGAAGACCACGTTCAGCCCGGCTGCCGGCATCTTGTTCGCGAAGAGACCCGACACGTTGCCCGAGGGATTTCTCGAAGACCGAGCCAAATTCTCCGGCCGAAATATCGATCCCGCCGCGATGATGGCAGCAGTGCCGAACCTGCTCGATCAGTTGCGCGCGCATTTCGATTGGCTGGACCAGATGCTGACCGACGGGCGCTCATTCTTGCAGGGCTCTGCAGCTAGCCTTGCCGATCTCGCCGCCTACCATCCGGTTTGGTTCTTGCAGCAAAATTTCGGACCACGGGCGGCGCCGCTCGATGGCTTTCCGAGGCTGCTGAATTGGGCCGAGCGGATTGCCGCAATCGGCCACGGCCGGCGGAGCCCAATGACCTCCGAACAAGCGCTCGATGTAGCCAGAAGCGCCACCTCAATCGCGAAAGCATCCGCTGACGCGAAAGATCCCATCGGGCGGAAGCCTGGCCAAGTCATCAGCGTTACTCCGGACGATACCGGACGCGATCCGGTCATCGGCGAATTGGTCGCCTCGGGCATCCATGAGATCGTCATTCGACGCAGCGAACCCGCGATCGGCAAGGTCTGTGTGCATTTTCCACGCGCCTGCTTCGTGGTTGCGCCGGCCTAGCGCAATCCCCACACTCGCGCGACCGTAAAGCTGGAGAGACGTGCTCCGCGACGTCTCCTCCCGGCCCAAAGGCGAACTTGGGCGATGTCCGCTTTTCCGACGCTGTTGGGTGTTGAGCGGACATTAGCTGGCCAGCCGCTTTATGAGTACACGGCCTAGACAGAACGTATCAATATCGCGATCTGACCGACTCTTATTCGACGTCGATAGAGCGAGGTCATGACAAGCGAAGGCGCGACGGACACCATGTCACTGATATTTGCCGCCGGAGAGCCGCGGCGAGCCATGCTCGCAATGCATGCCGCATGGAACGCTCCTATGCGAAAAGCAAAGTGAAACGCTTCGGGCCAATACACGACGGGCCCGATGCGCTCGTCGATGAGGTCGTTATAGCGGCTGAAATCGTAAGTCGGGGTGAGCTCAGCGAGAGTGCGCTTAACTCCTCCAACTGCGGCCATAGGCCCAAGTAGTAAGCTGCGAATAAGGCGTCGGCATGCAGCGGGCTCACGAAGAAATGGCAATTTACCTGGTGAAGCTTACAGTCCTTGATCATTTCTTTTGCCGTCACCATCGTGACCGGAGCTACGGTTTGCCCGCGTCGCCAGAGCCCGGTGTACAGAACGAAATTAAAGACGTTGCGCACGCTAAAGTGGTGCGGCGCAAGGGCGATCGGCGCAAAGCCGTCATCGCGCAAAGTACTCCCTGAGGGCGAGTTGCGATTGATAGCCACGGTGCGAATGGCAGATTTCACGCCTCCGACGGAGAAGAATACCGATGCAAGGTCGGCGAGATCGCTCGCGAAGCCGAATTGGACTATTGGCGGCCGAGTGTTGGCGGGATTCGCCAAGTCCGCATCTTTCGCGACTTGTGCAATCACGGATGGCCCGGCGGGGACCTCCCGTGTCGCCACTGGCTCCTGATCAACAAGAAGCGCGGTCGCGAAGGCCTCGATGAAGACGTGGCGTAGATTCCGGTCGGCCGTCAGATAATAGTGGAGATAGGAATTGACCTCCGGAAAAACGGCACTGTTGTTGATCCCGGCATTGTATCGAGAAAGCCGCTCCACTCGAAGATGCCGCGCGTGTTCCACGACATCCAATGACCATCGTGATTGCCATACATTCCCGCAAAGCTATCCGGCACCAGCCACAGCCCAGACAAGACGACGCAGAAGATAGCGAGCCCTGGCAAGACATATGTCAGCACAACGCGGAGGCGAGCGACGCCACCGAAATGCATGACGGGGCGAGCAACCGGCAACGACGTCATTATCGGTCCTCGAGTGGATCGCCCGATGCAAAGGATTCCGCACAAGTGCCCAGCCGTCCGACGAGGTAAGGCCAGCCGCGAACGGAGTGATTACCCGCGGTGCGAACCCGTAAGCGATGGGGTTGACTGGGTCAAGGATGGTCGTCTTCTTGGTGGGGAGCTTGAAATCGTTAGGCAAAGATCCTCATGGTAGGGAATGGCCAGTCTGCGGAGCGCTGATATGACGATCGATTTGCCGCGGCGTGTCTCGCACGCTGCCGCGGCGTGGGCCGATCTGGCGGAAGGCATGACCAAGAGTTGGATGTGGTGGGCCATGGCCACGCAGGACATCAAGATGCGCTACCGCGGCTCGCTGCTGGGGCCGTTCTGGCTCACGATCAGCATGGTGATCATGATCGCAGCCATGGGCCTGATCTACGCGCGCATGTTCAACATGGAGATCACCCACTATCTGCCGTTTCTGACGGTTGGACTGGTGATCTGGAACTTTGTCTCCACAGTGATTATCGAAGGCTGTCAGACTTTCCTGTCGGCGCAGAACCTTATTACGCAGGTGCGGTTGCCATTCTCGATCCACGCTTGGCGCAACGTGTGCCGTAACTTGATTGTGCTTGCACACAACATGGTGATCGTGCCGTTTGTGCTCGTCCTCTTCGGCGTGCATATCGGATGGTCCGTACTCGCCATCATCCCGGCGCTTGTCGTCCTTACGATCAACGGACCCTGGATTAGCATTCTTCTCGGAATGATTAGCGCTCGCTATCGCGACGTCCCGCCCATCGTGATGAGTTTCGTGACGGTCATATTCTTCATTACCCCGATCTTCTGGCCGCCAGAGACACTGGGCATCTGGATGCAGGCACTTCCGCTCAATCCACTGTTTGCGGCCGTCGACGTCGTGCGCGCACCGCTGCTGCTCGGCAGCTCGCCCCTCAAATATTCGTGGACCGTTCTGTTGGCGGTTACCATCCTCGGCAGCGCTGCGACGTTCTACCTGTTCGCCAAGTTTCGACCGCGAATCGCGTACTGGGTCTAAGCATGCCCTTCCTACGCGCTCGCAATCTATCGGTCGAGTTCTCGATTTATCAGGGCAGCAGCCGCTCGCTCAAAAAGATGGTGTTTGCAACTGCCATGCAAGGCAACTTGGGGCGCGACTCGGCCGACCGCATCAACGTACGCGCATTGAACGACGTCAGCCTCGACATCGAGAATGGAGATCGCGTGGGCCTGATCGGCGCGAATGGGGCGGGCAAGACGACACTGCTGCGGGTGCTTGCTGGAATTTATTTCCCCTCCCGTGGGGAGCTTTACTCCTCGGGAAAAATTTCCGCGCTACTGGACGCATCGGTTGGCCTCAACGCCGAGGCTACTGGCCGCGAAAACATTATACTGCGTGGCATGTACATGGACATACACCCCCGCGAGATGCGCGCGCGTGTGGATGAAATCGTCGAGTTCACCGAGCTTGGCCCTTACATCGACATGCCTGCGCGCACCTACTCCTCCGGCATGATGGTGCGATTGGGATTTGCCATCTCCACCTGCATGCCGGCGGAAATCCTGATCATGGACGAATGGCTTTCCGCCGGCGACATCCGATTTTTGGAAAAAGCGCAACGCCGAATGGAGCAGTTTGTCGGCGGCTCTAGCATCCTCGTGCTCGCCTCTCATTCACCGGAGTTGCTGCGCAAGTGGTGCAATCGCGGCATTATGCTTCAGAATGGACGGATCGCCGCGCATGGAAGCATCGATGAAGTTATCAAGGCTTATGTCGGCACGCCACCGCGGGAGATCGCACCCGGCGGGCACGCCGAAATTGCGCCGCTGCTCGACATAGTTTCGGACGATAGCGATGGGCTCGCGCGTCCACTCGAGACGGTAGTGAGAGAACGGGACTTGGCAGTCGGGCTGACCAACCTGCAGGCCGACCGGCTGGCCCGACACGTCCATCGCCACGACATGGCGGTGCGAAGGGCGGCGGCCAGCGCTCGTTCGAGCCTTTCCGCAAGCGCGGCAGGGACGCGCGATCGGATCGTGCTATTTCTGTTTCTTCTCAAAGCCGGCGGCGAGACGCTGATGGATGTGTTTATCCGGAATCTTGAGACAAAGGATTTTCTCGTCATTGATAACGATGATGTCCACACGTCAGCTTTGGGCACCTGGTCCCCTGTCGCGATCGATAAAGCTTTGGGCCGTCTGCAGAAGAGTCAGATCGATGACTTGCGGTTCGTGTGGGGCCCCTACCGGCATGGCATCGATGCCCGCCTTCCAAAGCCCTGCGCCGGCGTGACGTTGCTGCACGACCCGCTGGAGCGAGCGATTTCCCATTATTTGTGGGCCGACCAAAGCCAGGATCCAATGAGCAGCTTAAAACGTCATCTGTCGTCGTCCGATTCACATTGCCCGTTACTTCTCGACAACTACATGACCAGAATACTCAGTGGCGTTGCGGAACTCGATCCCGAGCCCGGTGCCACGACAGCACGTCATTCGCGCGTATCGGACGCAGATTTCGAACTCGCAGCAAGCAATCTCGATGGCTACATGGTCGTCGGGTTGACGGACCAGTTCGATCAGACGCTGCTTGTCATGGGCCGGGATCTGGGCTGGTCGCTCAGCGATCTCCTCTACAAGCCGCCTGCCAAGCCCGCGCTGCCCACAGCCTCGATCAGCGCCTCCTCGCGCGACAGACTCATGGATTGGAATCGATACGACGCGGCGCTGATTGAGCGTGCGCGGGCGCATCTCACGCGACGCCTGCACGAGGATCCTTACTTCGAAAAGGAACTCGCGTTGTTTCGCAAGCTCAATGCACTGTTCCAACAGGGCACGCCGGTCGAAGACCTGCGTCGCCTGGAATACGCCACCGTCGCCCGGTAGGCCCATGGGCACCGTCGCAGTTGTCCTCTGCAACTTCAATCATGGCAAATACCTGCCCGAGTCCCTCGGCCACATCTGCCGCCAGACGAGGGCCGCAGATCAGATCCTCGTGATCGATGACGGTTCTACCGACGACAGCTGGCGCATCATCGAGACATTCGCACACGAATATTCCAACCTGCAGGCGCTGGCGAACGAGCGCAATCTCGGTCTCGAAGCTTCGATTGCTAAGGCTCTGCGTCTGGTACATTGCGATTATCTCGTCTGGACGGCCGCGGACGACCGACTGTTGCCATCGTTCCTTGAGCGCAATATGGAGGTCCTCGCCCGCTATCCTGGCGCCGCGCTGAGCTTTTCCGAGGTGGTCGTGCTCAAAGGCGATACGGAGAAGATCGATCGCTTTTCCGCCAATCCAGCAGCTCCGCGCAATTTCTATCTCGGCGGTCTACCGGCGTACTTGTCTCCAGATCGGCTCCGCGGGCGGATGAAGGATGGTTACCTGCCGATAGCGTCGAATACCGCGGTGATTCGCCTCGATATGCTTATGGGGTTTGGCGGATTTCCGGCGCCGCTGCGCTGGTTTGCCGACTCGTTCACTTGCACAGCCCTTGCAATGCGCCATGGCGCGTGCGTGCTCGCGGAGCCGTTGGCGCTTATCCGCTCGCGGCCTGAAAGCTATTCCCAAACTATGCGCAACGTGCCGCAACAAACGCAGGTGTTGAATGCGTTGCTGGAGTTATTGGCGCAGCCTGAATTGCGCGACGTCCGCGCTTTCATGAAAGAGTGCCCCTCTAACCTCACGGTTTACGATCCGTTGCTTCTCAAGGTTTTGGCGAGGAAGCCGCGCGATTGGGATGTTTTCGTCGCCTACGGACTCTGGAAGTTGCGCGAATACGCAACCCGACAAAGATATCGCGCCCGGCATGGCGGGGCTCAATTGTGGAGCACTGCCCGCAAGATCTGGCATAGAACCGAATCCTAAACAAACGAGCGCCGCCGCACAGCTCTATGTTCCAGCTCGTGCTCAGGCTGTCTTGAACCCGTTCGCGCGAGGAGGCTTGGGAGCGTAGATCACTGCATTCTTTCCGAATAGCCTGGAACAAAAAACATCGAATAGCTGGGAAACTGGAAACACGAATTTGTCCAACGTGAGCAGCATAGGGTTTAATTTCCCTCACAATTACCGATTCCTTTGAACAAGCGAGCAAATAAAAATCCCAGCGAGTCTTGATAGAAACATTTCTCGACTTGAAGCCCCGCCTCCCGGAACGACTCCTCGAGCGTCCTAGGGTATAGCGGCGGCAGTGCTCCGCCCGATCCCGCTCCACAGACATTCAAACGCTGGCACCCAGAATTTCGAGCGGCGGCCCGGTTTGAGACTGGCATAGAGCTTTCTGAGTGCCTCGATGTTGTTTTCGATGTGCTCCAACACCTTCGAGGAGTAGACCAGATCGATCGAGTTCGGCGGCACATCTGTCGCGTCAGTGATCACACTAAAACCCTCACGCTTGAGGACATTGTTGGCGTCTATTTCAAGACACAATATGCTTGCGGCTCGCGCCCGTTCACGAATGAGAGTCGAGATCGTGCCGATGCCAGCGCGGAAATGTAATAGCGATTGTCCTGGTCATTGCTTCCCGCCGGGAATCGCTTTGGATCCAAAGGAGTGTTATTGAGCCGGAGGCTGCTCATTGTCGCCAGAGAGACTCGCCTCCCGCAACACGTGTTGACCGGCTACTCGCGCGGTAGTCCCGCTCCGAAATCGGGCTACAACAGACCTTCGAATGTTGGTAATACGCGCAATGCCGAAGAATAGATATAAGCGAGCAAAAGCCATGAGTGCTTGTCAAAATGATCGCTGAGTCCCTCGATCAGGCTATTTGCACCGCCGCAAGCCGTGGGGAGTTAGATTCTGTCCGCAGGGCTCATAAACGTGGCGCTAATCTGCGGGCGCACGATGATGAACCGCTCTGCGAGGCATGTGCGGGTGGCTACATCGCCGTTATCCGGTACCTCCACGCAAATGGCGTTCCGCTGAACGCGCGCGATGATGAGCCACTCTGTCGGGCATGTGACGGAGGACAGCTAGAGGTCGTCAGTTACCTTCACAAAAATGGCGTTACGCTGATTGCACGGGACAATGAACCTCTCTGTCGCGCCGCCGCAGCCGGCCATCTGGAATTGGTCCGATACCTGCACGAGCTAGGGGGGGACATTTCCACGCGCGAGAATGAGCCACTGCGCCGCGCGGCGGCCAGCAGACATGCGCCAGTTATACGGTATCTGCACGAGGCCGGCGCTGCCACACGCTTGCTCTCCCCTGGAGCTCGTCAGGCCATAGAGCAGATGCGGGAGGAATTGCGTGCCGCGCCGGTGGTCGATCACGCATCCGCCTTCTGGACAGACATGGGCCGCGTTAACGAGCAAATCTTGGACTGGGCTGGGGAAAACAATTTCAAGCGCACGCTCAACCAGAATTACTTCAACTTCGTCCCTGTCGGTCCTGACGATCCGCGCATGCTGCGTATGCGCCGGCTGGTCAATCATCTCGGTCCCATCAAGCTCGACCGATACGCCATGGACGACCCCGACTGCGATCCAGCATCCTGGATATCGTGGTATCCAAACTACTACATCTTCAAGGAGCCGAATCGCGATGCCAAGCGCGAGCTTTACCGCGAGTATCTTGCGCTTATGTATGAATATGTGCTGCAGCGCGACCGCTCTGGACTGCTCGCAAAAGTCGAGGAGCCCGAATTAGGCAAACCCATGTCGGTCCGTCGCAATGGCAGGTTGATTTCGCAAGACATCGTCAATTCTCTCCGCGAGCGGAACTCGATCATGTCCTCGGTTCAGCTAGGCAGTCACGCACCTTTCGATCTCGCGGAGCTCGGCGCCGGCTATGGGCGTCTCGGATATCTCATGCTGAAAACGACGGCGTGCCGGTACTTCGTATTCGACATTCCTCCTGCACTGTATCTCTCGCAATGGTATCTCACCACGCTTTTTCCCGAGCACCATGCTTTTTTCTTTCGTCGCTTTGAGCGATTCGACGAAATCGAAAGCGAGCTGTCCCGGGCGCGCCTCGCTTTCTTTACGCCGAATCAATTGGCCAACTTTCCGTCCGGCTATTTCGACGTCTTCGCAACCATCAGCTCCATTCACGAGATGAGGCGCGATCAGATCAGCCACTACATGACACTGATGGGGCGAACGACAAGAACGGCGCTTTACCTGAAGCAGCAAAAGGATTACGTGAATCCCGTTGACAACCTTGTCATCGGAAGAAATGACTACCCTCTCCCTGCCGGATGGTTTATGAGCCTCGAACGGTTCGATCTGATAAATCCCGGCTTTTTCGAACGCATCTACCATCGCAAATAGCCAGCAAACTTGGGCTCATTAGAGCTCTTCCCCTGCTTTATCCCGCAGATTACGCGTGACGAGAAACAGATACGCCCTCAAAATTTGCCTCCACGCGCGAACGGAAAGCGACACCGGTCCTAGGTGCATATTTCGGTGCCAATCTAGCTTTGCAGGCCCGCATCCAACTCGCTGCAAAGATACAGCAGAAGTTCGCAATTTCCGACCTTTCGAGGTCATGTCTCGCCGCTCGGACACCACTCCACGCGGCACGCCTCACCACGGCTCAGGGAGAAGTTGCCCTCACATAAAGGACAGTCCGACGAACCAACCCCTTGCTCCCGCTGGTCGCGCTCGTTGTCGCGGCTGGGATCGAGCTTGGTGGGTTTCTGGTCTCTTGTTCGAACACCCGGCGCGGCGAGACTATGCCCGCGGCCTGAGGCACAATCGCAACTTGAATAGATTGGAGCCCGCAGATTTCAAGCACTCTACGTTGTGGGGGAACGGTGCCACACGGAAAGCCGCAATACCCGCGCCCTTCGTATGATCTGTGACGTCTGCAACTCCACGCAATCCGAGGTTTTGTTCCAAGCCAAGGATTACGAACATGGCATACCCGGCAGCTGGAAGATTGTTCGATGCAGCTCTTGCGGTTTGCTCGCCCAGGATCCGTTGCCGGCGCCGAGCGGCATCGCAAATTTCTACCCGGCCTCTTACTCGGCTTACAACAGCGATACGATCATCAGCTGGATGTCCGAGGCGGTATTTGCCCAAGATGCCCGGCAGATTTCCCAGCTGGCGCCCAAAGACGTCTGCATTCTGGACGTCGGATGCGGAAACGGGAGGGCGCTGCTTGCCATGCGGGGCCGGGGCTTCAGACGGCTTGCTGGGCTCGAGATAGATCGCGAGGCTGCGCAACGTGCCAAACAATCTGGATTGGATGTGCGTTGCAGCGAGCTGATAGATACGGATTTCGCTGACGGAAGTTTTGATCTTATGCGCATGGGGCATGTCATCGAGCATGTGCTCGATCCCATGGCCACACTTCATCGCGCCTACCGCCTCCTCAAGCCCGGCGGCATTCTGATGGGCGAGACCCCGAATACGGATTGCCTCGACTGGCGGATTTTCAAAAAATATTGGGGACCGCTGCATGTCCCGCGCCACATATTCATCTTCGACGACCGCAATTTGCGGCAGGCATTACAACGTGCCAATTTCGTGGATATCGAGACGGGGTTTGGCTTGCGGACCGTGGGCTGGAGTGCCAGTGTGCAAAACCTGTTGGCTGATCGCGCCGGCGTTTCCATTCCGCCGTCCGGGCGAGTACCGTGGTACAGTATCTTGATCGCGATTTTCCTTCCGGTCACGCTGATTCAGGCCGCCGTCGGCGAGACCGCAACGGTCGCGTTTCGAGCGCGAAAGCCCGCGCGCAACCGACTACGTTCTCGTGATCTTCCCCCCGTAAGTTCCAATTTTCGTTGCAGTTAACGTGTCGCGTCTGGCATAAAGCCGCCGGCCCGCGATTACCTGCAGGGGTTCACATGTGCGAATTCAAGCCTGCACTCAATTCAATCGTCTCGCCCCTTGTCTGGCGCTCGTTGCTGAAGATAGATGAGTCGCTTCATTTCCCGTCGCCCCCTGGTCACCGTATCCAGCACAAGGCCTGCGACGATCGACAGAAAGGCCAACAGCATGAGTCCTGTAGCAAGGATTGCCGTCGGTAGCCGCGGAACGATTCCTTGCTCGAAATAGGTAATGAATATCGGGATGGCGAGGCCAACTGACACGATCGCTAATATAGTGCCGAGCCCAGAAAAGAAACTCAGCGGCCGCTCCGAACGGTATAGCCCCACGACAGTAGCCAGGATGCGGAGACCATCGCGCCAGGTGCTAAGCTTCGATGCCGATCCTTTCGGCCGTGCGTAATAAGGTGTAGGAACTTCGCCGGCCGCGAGATCGAGCTCGACCACGTGCGCCGAGAGTTCGATTTCGATCTCGAACCCGCTCGACAGCACTGGAAACGACTTCACGAACCGCCGCGAAAACACGCGATAACCCGAGAGGACATCAGTAAACGTCGCGTTGAAAGTCACAGCGAAAAAACGGGTGAGCAACCGGTTCCCAGCCTCATGGCCGGGGCGGTAAGCACCCGGCTCCTCCGGCACTCGCGCCGCTATGACCGTATCGAGCCGGTCTTCGATCAGACGGGCGATCATAACGCGGACGCTTGCGGGATCATAGGTTGCGTCGCCGTCAACTAGAACGTAAATGTCGCCATCGACGTCAGCGAACATCCGCCGTACTACGTTGCCCTTACCCTGACGCATTTCTCGTCGCACCAGCGCCCCCGCGGCACCGGCGATCTCGACCGTGCGGTCGGTCGAATTGTTGTCGTAAACGTAGATCGTGGCTTCGGGCAGCGCAGCGCGGAAATCGGCGATCACCTTGGCAATGGTCGTTTCCTCGTTGAAGCAGGGTACCAGGACTGCCACCCGCTGCCCGAGCGCGCCGCGCAATCCGTCCGCGCCTCCCGCCATCTCCAGCTTCGACATCAATCCGCCCCTTCCGCAACCGCTGACACCGAGGTAACTTACTCTCGCCAGAGGTACTAGCCGCGTGTATGTACATGTACTCGCGAGTACGAAAACCGTCGCGGAGTCACCACTTCCGCCGTTGAGTTGCATGATCGGTTTGTTCGCAGGGGGATTCCGACAGCGCGCGTGAACAACCGCCATTCACGCGTGCAGTGCAATCGCTTGGGCGTTGCCCAATCAATCGGCGGCCAACTTCACGCCGCCAACGCGAGTTCGCGCTCTTCGCGCCAGCGTTGCGCAAGATAGCCGATATATCCAGTACCCAAAGGAACTTGGATCCCCTTGCGCTCCAGAATCTGCCGGACGGCGGGTAGATTGTAGTAGGGCGCAGTCGGAAGGAGGTGATGCTCAAAATGGTAATCACTGCCAAGCGGGCCGACAATGAACCGCTCGAGAAAGCTGGCGTTCGCACTACGTGACAGCCAGCGGCCTCGCGACGCTACATCATAGCCGGCTTCAAACGAGTGCTCGCAGGCGGAACGTAAACGGATCTGTGCTGGATAGAGCGTCGCCAAAGGCAGCAAGTAGAAAAAGAAATAATACTGTGGACCAATCACGATCCAATAGTACCCAAGCAGCAGCGCTTGGGCCGCCGCGATCGGCACCATCATACCCAGCCGGTTCAAGAAGTTCCTAATGATAATTTTTTCCCACGGGTCCCACGGGCGCTGGTCATAGGTCTTCCGAGCGGTCTGCATATATTGAAGGAGGCGCTTGAAAGCCGTCACCAGCATCAAATCCTGCAGGCACATGAGCAAGAGCTTCCGCGTCGGCTCATCCGGCCGGCCAAAGAGGATGTCGCCGTCATCTTCCTCGTTCAGGAAGGCATGGTGCATTTGAAGCGACAGTGCAAATCCAGCCCGGCTGAACCCGCGCAGAGCACACGCTATTTCACCGGCAACCGTGTTTCCACCTGGTGTCCGACACAAAAGAGGCATGACCACTGGCATGGCCAACCTGTGTTAATGCATTGAAGTTATGGATGGAGAGGACGACGCAGACGACGACAGTAATCCAGCTCGGATAGATCCAGTACGGCCAAGGCACCGCAGCCGTCGTTGCCAGTGCACCCAGGAAATCGAGGACGGCGCGGCGATCATTGAAGGCGTAGATCGCCTTCAGTTCTTCCTTCGAAAAACCAGCGGCTTTCAGATACTCCCGATAGGCATTTGGACCGACGGCGGGCGAAGCGCTGCCCGCGGCAGAAGGTGATTGGCATGGCGAAGAGAACCCCAAAAGATGCCGGCCCGACGGTTGCGGGCATGAATAGCCCATTTCCGACTTCTGGCAAGTAGCCGGATCAACTAATATTTGCGGTATGATATTACCAGCAAGCTTCGCTTGGACGCAGGCATCCGGCATGAACCCCTCCCGCACCGGAATCGAACCCCTGTGTGATCGAGCTCCGGCATCCCTCACCGTTGAAGCTGCGCGCCATAGACCAGCGAGCCGTCCGGGCGCAAATGCGCTGCATCGGTCATGCGCGCCGGCTCGATGCGCTCGGCACCGAGAATGTGAAATACGGACTCACCCGCTGCCAGCAAATAGTCCGCAATGATTCGGCGATGACATCGCCACCAGACCGCCTCGGCGCACATGACGGCGCAGCGCCGCTCGTGTCCCAATTCGCGCAACCGGGCGAGACCACACCGAAACGATTGAGTGAGCGCGTAATCCGCGTAGTTATGAAAGCTTTGGTTTTCCCAGAACGCGTTGACATCCGGCGAGACGTCATGCGCTCTCGCGCGCCGGCCGCCCAGCGGCAGAATATGTTCGTAACCGATGGCAAGCGGCGCCAGTGTTTGGACAAACACATCGCCATTGTACTGCGGATTCGTGCGCGAGCGGGTCATCTTGCGGACATCGGCGACCATTCCGATCTTCGCGCTCTTGAGCAGCTCGACGAACTCGCTCGCGGGGCGAGTCGAATGCCCGATGGTGAAGAACGGATGCGCCATGTGTCACTTTGCATTACCGGCGTATGCGTCGAAGTGCGCTTGCCTTGTGTAGAGCCACGTGGTCGGTCTTGTCGCTCTTGATTTCGTATTGCGGTTCTTCCTTGGTCGCGTGGTGGACGTATCCTTTGTAATCCACGTCCTTCGTGTGCACCCTGATAATTCTCCCGCTGACTCGCCCGGCCTCCGAATTCCAGCTCACCCGGTCACCCCTCTTCAATCGCTTTGGACGGCCGGTCACGTCGTAAATCCTCGTCGGTGGAGACCGCCCACTCGAACCGCGCACAAGCCGGAGAAGTTCCGCTTTTGCGAAGCTCGAAAAACAGCCGGACGCTTTCCTCCGAGGGAACTCGGAAAGCTGCACGACGGTTAAGCGTTTACGACGAATTTAAGGCAACGCGCGTCTCTCGAACCCGAGAAGCGCGTGAAGGAGGCATTACATGGCTGATACAGCGATTATTGAGCGTGACGTGATCGTCCCCGACGAATCCGGAGCCGGCCGCACGCCATTCTCCTGGAGTGCCGCAATCGCCGGCGCATTGGCGGCAACGGCCGTCACCCTCATCATTGTCGCGCTAGGCTCGGGCATCGGCCTGTCCTTTGCTTCGCCCTATGGCGGACCATCGGCAACGACCATGACCGTCGCCGCAGCCGTCTGGTTGGTCATGGCCGAGACCATGGGGTTTGCCACCGGCGGCTATCTCGCAGGCCGGCTGCGCAGGCCGGCGTACGATGGGGTGATGGGCGAGACCACCTTCCGTGATGCGGCGCAGGGCCTGATCGTATGGGCGATTGGCGTGATGGCCATGGCCCTCCTTGCCGGCTGGGTGAGCTTGTTCGCCGCGGGTGCCACGGCGCACGTAGCCGCAAGCATGAACCCAGCAGCAGGCAATGGACCTGCCAACATGGCTTCGACGAGCGGCCCGACCGACTATTTTGTCGATCTTATGTTCCGCCCTGCCCCATCAACCGCAACCGCCGGCGGCCAGCGGCCAGCGCCGGAGACGGTCGGCATCGCACCGGCGGGCGCGCAGGGTGCACTCAGCAGCGAAGCGCGCGCCGAGATGACGCGGATCCTCGCGCGCAGCCTTGTTCAGGCCCGCATCGACGACGCCGATCGCGCCTATCTCGCGCAGGTGGTCGCTGCCCGCACCGGCCTCTCGCCGGATGAGGCGCAGCGCCGCGTCAGCGAGGTCGAATCGCGGGCGCGCGACGCCGCGGACAAGGCCGCCAAGGCCGGAGCCTACTTCTCGTTCTGGGTCTTTATGGCGCTCTTGTTCGGCGGCGCGGCGGCAACGCTCGGCGGCATCCTCGGCGGGCAACTGCGCGATGCGGAAATTCGCCCGAGATAGGAACGCAATAGCAAATTAGAGAGGCACATCATGTTCGGTTTGGTTGTCACGCTCCTGATCATCGCGCTGATCGCGGCGGTGTTGGGATTTGGTGGAATCGCATTCGCGGCCGTGGAAATCGCGAAAATCGTGTTTTTCATCGCCCTGCTGCTTTTCTTGATCACCCTGCTCGTGGGAGCGGTCGGCGGCGCACGACCCGTGGCTTAGCCCCTGTGAGAGGGCGCGCATCGCAACCATGCCGCTTTCTCGCGACGTGGCTGTGTGAAGGAAACAAAAAGAAGCCCCGGTTTGCGTCGAGGCTTCTTCCATTTGCGGGTTTCCGCCGTGGCGCGGCTTAGCGCCTCGGAGCCGGTGCAGCCGGACCTCCGACCGTGCCGCCGCTTTCGCAGACCTTCACGGTCTTCATCCCGGCCTCGGCTTCTGTTCGTGTGGTATAGGCCGTTCCCGGACCCACGATATGCATCGTTGTGGTGGTGGGTCGCTGTTCGACGATGGAGCAGCGCTTCGTCGTGGTGTCTTGGACGATGTAGAACTCTGCTGCGAGCGAGGGCGTGACAAATGCAGCCAGTCCTGCCGCGGCAATCAGCAATTTAAGCTTCATCGAAGTCCTCCTGGGTTGCAGTAGGAAAGAAACCAAATTCCCACCCCGTTTGTTCCACCGCGTTCCCTTGCCGTCCCGTGCCACCGGCCAAACCACAGTCGGAACGGGCAGCTTGACGAGCTCATTGACATGGAGAGGAAGGACGACAACAGAACATGCGCCAGCAGCCCGTATTTGAGTGGATGGCCCGGCTCGGCTATGCGGCGCGCGGCATCGTGTTCTTGATTGTCGGCATCTTTGCCGCGTTCGCAGCGATGGGAGCGCGGCAGCGTGCACTTGGTACCGAAGATGCCTTGCGCGCCGTTTTGAGAGAACCCTTCGGCCACCTTATGCTCGCCGCCCTTGCCGCCGGGCTCTTGTGCTTTGCGGGCTGGCGCTTGGTGCAGGCTTTCTTCGATACGGACGAAGACGCAGACAGGGCGAAGGCGCTCATGCGACGCATCGCTTATGGAACAGCGGGGATATTCTACCTCGGCTTCGCCGGCATAGTGCTGAGCGGGCTAATGAACGAGCGTCGCGCTGGAAGCAGCGATCGAGCCGCCCAGGATTGGACGGCCTGGCTATTGGCACGGCCGTTCGGTCAAGCCATCGTCGCGGCGATCGGGCTCGGCATTGCAGCGGTAGGCGTTGGGATCGGCGTCGTCGGGTTTTGGGGTGAATTCAAGCAGCGGCTGGAGCTGAAACAAAGCGAGCGACAGCTCCTCACGGCGTTCAGCCGATTCGGCTTTGCAGTCCGCTCGGTTGTGTTCACCATAATTGGAGGGTTTCTCCTCTCCGCGGCACTTACTGCCAACTCGCGCGACGCAAAAGGTCTTGCGGGCGCGCTGCGGCTCATTCAGCAACAACCCTACGGGTCGATACTGCTGGGTATTGCCGCTGCGGGATTGCTCGCCTTTGGGATTTTCGAGGTGGCCGAAGCCCTCTTTGGTCGGATCCGGGCGCCCTCGCTTCATCGGGCAGGCGCTAAGAGCGGAGTCGCACGCTGATGACCCACGAATCCCCGCCCGTGTTGGATTTTCCAGGCATGGCACAAGCAGACCTCGCAGCGCTACGGAGCGCGGTCCAAGCGCTCGAGCGTCCCAGCCTCGCTGCGCGACTTGCCAATTTGGCGGGCAAGCCGATCGAGCTCATCGAATATGCGCTTCCGACTTCCGCGTCGCAGGCGATCACCGCAGCCGCGTCGAAAGCGCTCGAGGTGGCGCTGCAAGTGGCGCTTCGGACCATCCAGCGTGGATCTCTCCCGGCGTCACAGCGCTTTCACAAAGCATTGGCCACGGCCTCCGGCGCAGTCGGAGGCGCTTTCGGCTTGGGCGCGCTCCCCTTGGAGCTTCCCGTTTCCACGGTCATCATGCTCAGATCGATTGCGGAAATCGCACGCAGGGAAGGCGAGGATCTCTCCGATCCTGAAGCGGCACTCTCATGCGTGCAGGTCTTCGCCTTGGGTGGACGCCCTGGCTCGAGCGATGCTTCTGAGAGCGGATATTTTGCCGTGCGCGCCATGCTGGCAAAAAGCGTGACACAGGCTGCGCGATTTATCGTCGAGCGCGGCGTCCTCGAAGAAGGCGGTCCAATTCTCGTTCGCTTCATCAGTCAGGTGGCGTCGCGTTTTGGCGTCATCGTGACGCAAAAGGTCGCAGCACAAGCCGTTCCACTCGTCGGCGCGCTGGGCGGCGCTGCCGTCAACTATGCATTCGTCGAGCATTTCCAGGAGATCGCGCGAGGACACTTCACCGTGCGTCGACTCGAGCGAGCATATGGCAAGGACATCGTCCGCAGAGAATATGAGCGGCTCGCGCAGTCGCAATGATCGCGATCGTCGGTGGAACTAACTGAGGCTATTTAACGTTCCAGTGCGGACGGTCGAACTTCAGATGCGGCGCGACGAGACGGGAGAGTATAAAATCGGACGGGGGCATCTCAGCGGCATACGCCGAAATGGCGCCTCGGCGCCCCCCATTGCGATGGCAAAACGTCTTGGATTGCGCTACGTCGCCGCCGATGGGTTATCGATAAGGCGTCGACGGGCGGGCAAGGGTTGGTCCTATATCGGAACCAACGGGCACCCCATCGCCGATCCGAAGGTTGTGCGGCGACTCACGCGCCTCGCTGTGCCGCCGGCTTATCGTGACGTGCTTTATGCAACGGACCCCGCGGCGCATCTTCAAGCCATCGGCCGCGATGCCGCCGGCCGGCTGCAATACCGCTATCACCCGCGTTGGGAAGATGTGCGCGAGAGTCGCAAGGCTCGGCGGCTGGCTCGACTGGCACAGGCACTGCCGCAGGTGCGAAGGAGCCTCGGCCAGTATCTCGCGGGCAGCGAGTTGACGCGAGAATTCGCGTGCGCCGCTGTTATCGAGCTCGTCTCGTGCAGCGCTATAAGAGCCGGGACCGAGGACTATAACCGCCTGCACGGCACGCGCGGCGCTGCGACTTTGCTCAAATCGAATGTCTCGATGTACGGCCGGGACATCACCCTGAGATTCCGATCGAAGGGCGGAAAGATCGTCACCAAAGAATTCGCGGCGCCGCGGCTCGTCAAAGCCATCCAGCTGCTGCGGCAGTTGCCTGGCCGCCGTTTTATTTCAGTACTGCACGGAGAGCATCACAGTGCGAAGCGTGACCGCGCGAGAGGTCAACGCCTTTCTGCGCGAGATCGCCGGCGCGAAAATCTCCTTGAAGGATTTTCGGACGCTAATGGCATCGGCGAGCGTCCTCGAAGCTCTCGCGCGTATCAAACCCGCAGCAAACGCGCGCGCGCGACGCAGGCAGGTGCTTGAAGCTATCAGCGCAGCAGCCAAGGATCTCGCGAACACGCCCGCCATTTGCCGCAAGAGTTATGTGCATGACACCGTCGTCACGGCTTTCGAGCAAGGCATACTGCAGCGCTTCTCGCGAAAGCTCAAAAATTCGCCCTCGCCCACTCGCCTCGCGAAGGTATTGGCACAAATCGTCGCGGATCAGAGCATAGAGCGATCCTGGCTTCGCGCCAGTCACGCGGAGAGACGGCAGAGCACCGGATGGACTCTCTGGGCACAGAGAAAACCCTGCTGCCCTGTCGTGAGCCGATCCCGACGCTCCGTGCCGGATCCCCTCGAGACCCGATGACGCATCGGATCCGCCCCCGCGCGTGGAACCTTCTCGTTTGCATTTGGTTCACAAGTCAGCCGATAAGAAAGGATCAGTCATGGCAACACGCAGCCACGTGCGAAGTGTTGTTGGGGACGCGCAGGACAAAGGACGCGAAGCGGTTCAGACTGTCAGCGAAGTTCGCGACAACGTTGCAGTCGCGATCGACAAATCTTTGAAAAGGCGCCCGTACACAACATTGGCGCTGACACTGGCATTTGGCTTTGTGCTCGGCGCGATGTGGGCCCGCTAGCGGGAAGGCACTCGCGTGATGGGCAACTTGCGCAAATACCTGGCGCTCCAAGCCCAGGCAAAGACCGGTTTGAGCTCCGGCCTGTTCGCGTGCGGGCTCGTTGCTCTCGTATGCGGGATTCTGACCGCGGGATTCATCCTGCTGATTGCGTTCATTTGGCTCGCCGAACGCTACGGGCCGCTGATCGCAGCGGCGATATTCGCCGGGATATTCCTGTTGGTCACGATCGTCGCAATCGTTTGCAGTCTGCAGTCGCGGCGCCGAACTGTTGAACGGGCCGAGGTGGCGCTCGCCGCGCGCAAACAGGCGGTTTGGCTCGACCCGAAGCTGGTTGCGGGTGCAGTTCAGACGGGTCGCGTGGTCGGCTGGCGCAGGTTCGTTCCGCTGCTCGCTCTCGGCGTTCTCGCCGCCACTGTGGGAATGGAATGATCGGGCCGCAGCAAGCCGCAGAGCGGGAGCGATGAGCAAGATGGCCGCCGTCCGTTCGCGCGCGCCGCATGACAACAAAAGCGATGCGGACACAGATCGCCTCGGCGGGACTGCCAAAAACGTTGGCGGACAGGTGGAGGAAGGATTCGGACGAGCGACCGGTGATGTGAAAACGCAGGTCCAAGGTAAGGCAAGGCAGATGGAAGGTACGCTGCAGGAGGTGTACGGCCAGGCGAAGGAGACCGCGGCGGACGCGGCGGAAGCCATCCGCGAAGCTAGCAGCGAGGCCGGCGACTTCCTGCGCACCACGATCGAGCAGCGCCCCTACACGACCGCCGCCGTCGCGCTCGGCATCGGCTACTTGATCGGGCGCTTCGGCCACAGCCACTACTAGGCGTGCGGTATCGACGAACGCACCTCAGCGGCCCGATCTTCGATCCGGCGCTGTTACAGGCGCGGATGCCGTTTTCCCTATCCGCCTGGGTAACCCCCGACGATCGGCAGGATTTCGCCTGTAATGTAGCTCGAGCAGCTCGGGGCCGCCATGAAGACGAAGGCGGGCGCGATCTCTTCGGGCTGCGCAGCGCGCTTCATTGCGGTCGTGCTGCCGAACTTCGCGAGCTGCTCGGCTTGTCTGTCCGCGGGGTTGAGCGGGGTCCACACCGGCCCCGGGCAATCGCGTTGACGCGAATGCCGCGGTCGATGAGGTGCGCCGAAAGCGATCGGGTAAATGCGTGAATGCCGCCCTTCGTCATGGAGTAGTCGAGGAGACGTTTGTTGCCCTCGATGCCGGTCACCGAGCCGTTCATGACAATGCAGCTGCCCGGCTTCATGTGCGGAACCGCCGCCTTCGCCATATGGAAATAACCATACAGGTTGGTCTTCAGCGTGCGGTCGAAATGCTCCTCGGTGAGATCTTCCAATCGCGTGACGTGCTCCTGGAAAGCCGCGTTGTTGACCAGAACGTCGAGCTTGCCGAATTCCTCGATCGTTTGCTCGACGGCGGCTTCGCAGAAGCGCGAGTCCGCGACGTCTCCGGCCATGGTGATGCACCGGCGCCCCTCCGCCTCAACCGCGCGCTTGGTCTCCTCGGCGTCGGCATGCTCGTTGAGGTATGTGATTGCCACGTCGGCGCCCTCGCGCGCGTAGAGAACGGCAACCGCGCGGCCGATGCCGGAATCGCCTCCCGTGATCAAAGCCACCATGTCCCGCAGCTTGTCGGAGCCGCGGTAATGCGGTGCGTCGTACATGGGCTGTACCGCGAGTTCGGATTCGACGCCCGGCTTCGTGAGATGCTGTTTGGGGAAGGAGGTCGGATAGGCGCACGCGCCGGTCTGCATCGCTTGCGGTTTCTTGGCTTTACCTTTGCCGGCGGCCTTCTCGGCGCGGTCGACCTCCCTTTGAATCGCCCGCTCGCGGCGTGCGGTTTTTTCGGCGTTTTCGGCGAAAGCCTGCAGTCTGCGAGATCTGATCATGTGCGAACCCTGGTTCGGCCGCCCGGCGGCAGCGTTCGATGCTGATTAGACTGTCCGTGACGACGACGAGATTTCACCTCTTGAGCGCTTCGTCGCGTCATCGATAAGGGCGTTGCGCGCCTCGCAACAACGGCAGCGCCAGCGCCGCGACCTCCTCCCCCCACAGCGCATGCGCGCGCGCATTGGGATGAAAGCCGTCACTGGCAAACAGCTCCGGCACGAATAGCGACGAAAATCGCTCGACCACGAGACGGGGCAGCCGTTTGCCGAGCCCCTCGGCCGCCGCCTGCAGCGCGGCGCATCGCCAACCGAGAATCGTCCGCAACGGCAACGGCAGGCCAGGGAAAAACCGCAGCGGCGCCACACCGCCTACAACAACCGCTGCATCGCCGACTTGACGGCGCACAGCGTGCACGAGCGCAGCAAGATCGTTGGTAAAGCCCGCCGGCGAACGATAGGCCATCGCATCATTCACGCCGAAAGCAACGATGATGAGGTCGGCCGGCTCAGGCGCCAGGAAAGGCATGACCTCATCCATGGCCATCTTTGTCGTCGCGCCGGAGAACCCGACGGCTCTCCAAGCCACGCACCGTCCAGTCAGGCGTGCCAGCGAACGCGCCGTTGTGGCGCAAACTGTCTCATCGCCGTGCGCGACGCCAACGCCGGAAATCGAGGAGTCGCCAACCGCGAGTATGCGCAGCAACGGGCCTGTGCCCGCGATAAACCCGCGGTGTGGCGGCTGCGCCGGCGGCAAAGACGGCATGCGGCGACGGGTGAGAACACCCTGCACGGCGACTAATGGAAATAGAGCAAGTGAACCGAGAAGGCCCGCCGCTAGCCTTGCGCGCCGTCGACCGGTGCGGGAGGCGGAGAATGCATGGCTGGCGACGGGTTGGAGCCCGGAACCTTCGCCTAAGCTAACGGCCATACTCATTCGGCCGCACTCCGGTCTCATCGAACGGAGGGCCGCACCGAAATGGCCCGACTTGAAAAAAAACAACTGCAATCATTTCTGGTTCTCGACTCCAGGCGCCGCTCTCGTCAGCGCTGGACGATGCCGCTCGAGGTATCGCTGAGGGATTAATATGACAGCGCGAATGGTCCCGCGCGCGGGGAATTGCACATCGCAAACTCCATCACAGCACCCGCGCCACCCCTTAAACGCAGAGCATTATTCGAGGTTCCCCGTCCCGTCGGGGGTGCGACTCGTATCGATCGCTCTCGCTTGCGGGCTGCCAGGGGCTCAGTGGCAGGTCGTCTGCCGCTTGTGCCTCAGATAGCAGGGGAAGCTCAGCTCAACCTGGCCGCCACCCATCCACCGCTGGCTTGGCAGAGGTGGTGAGAAGATCGAGCGCTTGCCACTCAGCTTTGCGCCGCGCGAGGCCTCATTCTGGCCCGAGCGTGTGCCGCCAAGCGCTCGTAGTCATCCGCGATTCGCAGCATCATCCGTCTCGATTCCGAATCTTCGAGCTGGTCGGCGATGCTGCGCGCCTCCTCGGCGCGTTCCTGCCAGTGCTGGGGGTTGTCCAGGATCGAGTCGGGCACGGTTGGTGCACGTGAGTTGTAAGTCGCGGAGCGGAACGATAGCGCCGGGATTGGCGTTTCACAACTTGGATCGCTGTCATGCCTACGCCAAAAGAATGCCGACAGCACGCAGAAGAATGCCTGAAGCTCGCGAGCGAGACCACGCAGATCTACGCGAGGTTGGCATTGCTCGAACTTGCAGCAGAGTTCCGCCAGGTTGCCGCCGAACTGGAGCGCCGCTCTCATTCAAGCCATGTGAACCGGCGGCGCGTACCCCCTAGCGCCCCGACGGCGGCGCGGCGTCGTCGGATCTGAAATCCGGTTCGCCGGTCAATTCAAGCTGCAAGTTCCAACTCCTGTTCCAACACCTCGAGCACTCCATGGCGCGATCGATGATTGATCGTGTCGGAACCGGCCGACCCTTCGCACGTTGCCGATTGAGAACGTGATGGCGCCACGCGCGCCGGGTGCTGTCGCACCCCGATAAACGCGAGACCCAAAACACCGAGACCCAAAACACAAGGAGAAACGCATGGGCTTCTTTTCGAAAGACATCAAGACCATGGATGATCTGTTCGTGCACACGCTGCGCGACATCTATTACGCGGAAAAACAGATCGTGCAGTCTCTGCCGGAGGATCGAGAAAGCAAGCGATCCGCAGCTCAAGCGCAATTTCGAGACGCATCTGGGCGAGACCAAAAACCACATGACGCGTGTGGAACAGGTCTTCCGGCTGCACGGCAAAGAGCCGCGGATGGTGGACTGTCCCGCTATCGACGGCATCATCGACGAGGCTGAGGATGTGGCAGGCGAGGTCGAGGACAAATCGGTTCTCGACGCTGCGCTGATTGCCGCGGCGCAAGCGGTCGAGCACTATGAGATCACTCGCTACGGCACATTGATCGCCTGGGCGAAGGAGCTCGGACGGCAGGATTGCGCGGCCTTGCTTCAGCAGAATCTCGACGAGGAAAAAGCGGTCGACAAGAAGCTGACTGCCATGGCCGAGAGCAAGGTGAACCGGCGCGCCGCGTAACCTCTCGCACTGCGCGGTCCCTTCCGGCACCCTTGAGCGAGTTCCTAAGGGGCTCGCTCGGGCCACTTGCCTGTCTCGCTCGCTGTTACGCAAGCAGACGGGCGGTTTCTTCGTAATGGGAAAGCAGGTCAGCCGGATCGCGATAAACCGCGGCACATCCGCTCGCCGCAAGCTCAGCTCTGGAAAAACCTCCCGATAGCAGGCCTATGGCTCTGACGCGTGCGCGCTTCGCCGCGATCGCGTCGAACGGGCTATCGCCGATCATGACTGCTTCCGCAGCCGTCACCTGACTCGCCCGGAGAAGCGCGACCTCGATGAGGGCGGAATCCGGTTTGTCGCGTTGAACATCGTCGCCGCAAGCCATGGCATCGACGAGATCGCCTACGTTCAGCAAGGACAGGTAGTGATCGAGCTCGTCGGCGGATGCGCTCGTGGCCAGAGCGATGAGCCGCCGTGCGCGCTTCACGCGTTCGAACAGCGGCCGCACATCCGCAAAGGCCGTGACCTGCGGCAGGTATTTCTCGCGATACCGTTGGCCCCGCATCTCGATGATGCGACCCACAACACGGGTGACATGGCGACCCGGAAGCAGTTCATGCAGCATGTCATGCGGATCTTGACCCGAATGTCGTTGCAAGGTGGTGAGCGGAAACTCGAAGCCGAATGATTGCAGTGTCTCTTGCCAACAGCGCAGCGCCAGCCCGGTGCTGTCGACGAGCGTCCCCTCGACGTCGAAAATCATCAGCGAACGACCAATGGTCATGGCAATCATCTCGGCGCCGGCAATTGCGCCGCTCCGCGGCAGCGCAGGCGACAGCTCGCACACCGTGCTGACGCCAGAGGCGCTGTCTCCGCCCGATATTGGTAATGCCGCGGCGCCATAAAAAGTTCCGCCCTCGCGGAACTTATACCGCAGCGGCTGGTTGCTAATTTCAGTATGGGGCGCGCCGGAAAGCACGCCCGCGATGTTTTTCCAACGGAGACAACACTATGGGAACGATATTGCTCATTATTTTGATTTTGCTCCTCATCGGCGCGCTCCCGACTTGGCCCTACAGCTCAGGTTGGGGTTACTATCCTTCCGGCGGGGTGGGTCTCGTTGTCATCATTATTCTCATTCTCCTATTGCTCGGAAGGATATAGGGCGCCTGTCAGGTTCGAAGCGCCTGGCGCTGAGCGTCTAGCTATCGCATCGATCGCGCATTGCCGGTCGCAACTGTGGCTGCGCCACAAACAATAAGGGACCCCGGTCGCGACGCTCCGGGGTCCCAGCCGGAGCAGGATGCGGTCGCACGCGAACAAGTTGCTCCAGTCTGTCATGAGAACGTGGTTCGGTCTTCGCGGTTCCGCGCTTTGAGGGCGCAGCCAGGCAATTGCGCGGGGAGATATTCCTAACCGAGCGAGTGTCGGTACATTAATCGATGTATTTCGCCGGCTTGGTCTCCGGCAGGAATACCCAAATCAAGGCTGCGCCTACGGCCGGTCCCGTGGCCATCAACAGAAAGCCCGTGAAATCTCCGAAGTGCTGGACGATAGTGCCAACCGAGGCGGTGCCGACGGCCGCCGCAATGCCTCGCATCGTGCCGAGCACGCCTTGTGCCAGATTGAACCGGCCCGTGCCGGTCGTGAGGTCGGTAGTCACCAGGATCGTCAACACGGTGACGGCCGCGCCTGTCACTCCGTCCAGCAGCTGCACGGCCATCATCAACAGCGGATCGGAAACCACTGCAAACAGGAGCGCGCGCGCCGTTTCAATGGCAAAGCCAGCGAGCAGCAGCGGTTTGCGACCCCACAGCTCCGACCAATAGCCGATCCACGCCGCTAAGATGGCGACCACCACCTGCGGGACGACGATCAGCCCGCCCATGAACAGCGCGCTGTTGGCGACCTTGCTATGCGCCAGATTCTCGCCAACCAGAGGCAGCAACGAAGCATTGCAAAGATGAAAGAGGACGAGAGCGCCAGCGAAGAAAAGGAGACGCCAATTCTTGGTGAAATCGACCAGTCTTTGCAGGTCTAGCGTGTGGTCGCGCTTGGCGGCGTTGCGCGCACGCACGTAGTCGATCTCGTTTGCTCGAATCTCGGCGAGCGTGGCCAGGGCGGGAATGCACAGGATTGCGGCGGCAATGAATATGACATGGTTCGAAAAATAGGCCCCGAGCGCACCCATGAAGGCCGCCGTCACGGCATTGCCGGCGCCGGCGAAGCGATAATTTCGGCCGATACGCGACGACATTCCATGCCGGCCGGCGATACCGAGGCTGATAGCGGCGATCGCTGGGCCGATGAGGCCCGCGCTCGTGCCGTGAAGAATCTCGGCAACGAACACCCACGAGAAACCCGGCCGCAGCGCCAGAATGAGCGCGGCGGCGGCAATGAACGCGAACCCCGACGCCGCCAATGCTCGCTTCCAACGCACCGCGTCGGCGAGCGCGCCGCCTGGGATCTGCGCCGCCACCGCCGCCAACCCACCGACGGTGAGCGCAAGCCCGACGTTTTGTTTCGACCAGCCGAGATCGGCCAAGTAGAATGCGAGGAACGAGCCGAAGCTCAACTGAACATCGGCGAGAAAAAAATTCGTCCAATCGAGTCCGCGCCGGCTGCGATCCGATACTTCCCGATCTCGAAGCTTGCGCCTGTGGCGATGCTCCGAGATGACCCGCCGCGAGCGGGTATGTAGACCGAAGACGTGCTCCAGAATTCGGGAGCGCCGCCCGGCTTGCTCGGCCTCGTGGCCCGCTTTCGGACGACGCTCTCTTGCCTCGGATCGAGCACTCATTGTTCGTGTAACTCGCCACTCGGGCTCCCCCCTTTCGCCCTCGTCAGCGGCGGCTCGGGATCAGGACGCGCCATTTTTGCCGGCGTCCTCTGCTTTGTTGCGCGACTCGATGTCGCGCACGTCCTCGGCAAATCTCTGCAACGTGGCGCGCAGCCAAGCCTTGTACTGTCGCTCCTTCTGGTCCTCGGTCTCATGTTTTTTGAGCGTCGCTACGACAACGCGCACGCGCCCGCAGGAGGACTTCGCGACTCCGCTCGCTTGGCGATTCCACCAGGAATGCCACCATCGTCCCCCGCTCGGGCTGAACTACTCCGCTCACTGACTTCGAGCGCGGCCCGCTTGAGGCATTCCTATCAGCGTGTATTCTTTGAAAGGTTGGGACACACAGGCGAGCGCATATCCGCCGCCGCCTGAGGGCTGACATGCCGGCATCCTTCATCAACGACCCCGAGCACTGGCGGCGTCGCGCGGAAGAAGCGCGCACCATCGCCGAGCAGATGAGCGATTCCCCATCCAAGGAAGCGATGCTGAGGATCGCCAAAGATTACGAACGTCTTGCGGAGAGGGCCGCACAGCGGGCCAAGGGTGCGGCACAATAAGCCCTCGGCGCCGCGCTGGGTTGCTTTGGCTAAGCCTTAGCGAGCTGAGCGCACCCTGTTGAGCGCAGACGCGGCATGGCGGCCGATTTTGATGCGCCACAACAAATCGCAACAATTTCCGAATCCACCTTGCACATTGAGTTCCCAGCGAATCAGCGGGAACCGAGCGGCGCGACGCCGCAGCATTTCCTGTGGGCGATCGGAACTGTAGGCGATGCAAACTCGTTTTCTTATCAAGCAATAGTAATGGGCCCCCGCACGGGGTAACCGTGAAAAGGAAGCATTCCATGAGGAAGAAGCTGTTACTCAGCACAGCTGCGTTGTTGGCAGGCGTTGCCATCGCGTCGGCTCAGGATATGGGCGGCAAATCCGCCGGCCAGTCCGGGGCTGCTCAAGGCGGCGCGCAGACCGAACGCGGCTCTGCGGGAGCGAGCCACGAGCAAGGCCGCAGCGGCCAGATGCAACGTGGAGAGAGTAAGCAAGGGCAGCAGCGCAGTCAGGCGCAAGAGAAGCAAACGACCGGTCAGGCACAGCCTGGCCAGCACGAGCAGAAGGCGCAGCAGGGCAAGTCCGAGCAGAGCAAGCAGGGTGAGCAGAGCAAGCAAGGTCAGTCCCCGCAGCGCAGTCAGGCGCAAGGCAAGCGCGATCAGACGACCGGCCAGGCGCAGCCGAGTCAGCATGAGCCGAAGGCGCAGCAGGGCAAGGCCGACCAGAGCAAGCAGGGTCAAGCCCAGCAGCGCAACCAAAGCCAGCAGCAACGGCAGGAGACCACCGGTCAGACGCCGCAGCGTCAGCAGGGCCAGCAGGCTCCGCAACGGGGTCAGTCTCAGCAAGGCCAGACGGGCCAGACGTCTCAGCAGGGCCAGACCTCGGGTCAGGCGGGCAGCGCAACCGGTCAGGCCGGTGGCAGCGTGAATCTGACCGCGCAGCAGCGCACGAAGATTCAGCAAACCGTCCTCGCCGGCAGCAACGTGCCGCGCGCGAATAACGTCAACTTCGCAGTGAGCGTCGGAACCGTGGTGCCGACGAGCGTGCGCATCGTCGAGGTCCCTGCCACGCTGATCGAGATCAACCCGGCGTGGCGCGGACACCAGTACTTCGTCGTGCGTGACGAGATCATCATCGTCGACCATAGCCGCAAGATCGTCGCGGTCCTGCCGGTTGGATCCGGGGGCGGCGCAAGTCTTCGCGGCGGCGGCGGAGCTGCGGCGATGAACCTGAGCGTTGACGAGATCCGGCAGATCCAGATCGTCCTCAACGAACGAGGGTTCAACGTGGGCCGGCCGGACGGCGTCTTAAACAAGCGCACGGTGCAGGCGTTGACCTCATTCCAGCGGAAGCAAGGCTTCCAGGCCAGCGGGCGCATCGACAGCCAGACCGTCTCTGCACTCGGACTTTCCGGCAAGGTCGGCGTGCAGGGTGGTGGTGCTACCTCAGGCCAGGGCGGTGCTACAGGCGGCGGCGCTGCAAAGGGTCAAGGTGGCGCGGCTCAAGCCCCCGCGCAGCAGAACCAGGGTGGCGCTAACAAGCCGTCGACCAGCGGTCAGAGCGGCGCGAGCCAGCAAAAGGCGCCGGCGGCCCAGCAGAACCAGGGCGCGAATAAGCCCTCGACCAGCGGTGAGAGCGACAACAAGCCCTCGTCCAGCGGTCAGAGCAGCGGGGCGCCGGCCCATCAGAACGAGAAAGAGGCGAAATAGCCCCCTGGGATTTTCCGAACACACTGGAGCCCCGCCTCGGCGGGGCTTTTTTCTTTCTACGCAGCCACGTCGTGGCTAGCTCAAAAGCTTGGCGAGGTTTGCCCGCTTCTGGGTCACCTGATCCATGGTGCACTGGCGCGGCGATTTGTCGGGCCGCCAGCGCAGAAGTTTCGTTCCATGGCGGAAGCGCTGTCCCGAGAAATGGTCGTAGCGAACCTCGACCACGAACTTCGGTTTCAGCGGCTGCCACTGCGCCGAGCGGCCGGTGGACCATCGGCTCGGACCGCCAGGCGCGCCACCGGTGAACCCCGGCGGCGCGACGAGTTTCTCGAGCTTCAGCGTGAGCGCCTTTTTGTCGGGCGCCGCGATCGTCGAGGTGAAGCCCACGTGGTGCAGGAGGCCGTCCTGGCCGTAGAGGCCGAGCAAGAGCGAGCCGACCACGGGTTTGCCCTCGTTGTACCGGAAGCCCCCGACCACGCAGTCGGCGCTGCGATAGTTCTTGATCTTCTGCATCCCGCTGCGTTCGCCCGAGCGATAGTCGAGATCGCAGCGCTTGGCGATGATGCCGTCGAGCAGCGCGCCAACGTCTTTGAGCCAGCCCTTTGCTTCGCTCAGGCGGGTCGTGGCCGGCGACAGTCGAATGCGCGGCTTAGCTTTAAGATATCGGTGGGCGAAGCTCTCCAGCTTGCGGCGGCGCTCGCGCAAAGGCAGATGCGTCAGCGCGCGGCCGTCCATATCGGCCAAGAAATCAAACACGATCAGCAGTGCGGGCGTTTCTGCCGCCAGCTTCTGCACACGGCTTTGCGCCGGATGGATGCGCTGGAGCAGATCGTCGAACGAGAACGTCCCGTTCTGCGGGACAACGATCTCGCCGTCGAGGACAAACCTCTCGGCTTTCAAATTGAGCGCCGCCTCGATCAGATCGGGAAAATAGCGCGTCAACGGACGCCCGGCCTTGGACTGGAGAACGACCTTTCGTCGATTGCGGAAGACAAGGCAGCGAAAGCCGTCCCATTTGGGCTCGTACAACCAGCCGCTTCCGGTCGGGATCTCGTCGACCGAGAGCGCCTCCATCGGCGCGAAGGGCGGACGCAACGCGCGTCCGCCCGCTCGGCCCATGTCCCGCCCGGCAGGACGTTCAGTGGAGTCCGCCAAAGGCCCAGATCAGAATAAGAATCGGGATGGGAATACCGAGCAACCACAAGAGAAGGTAACGGCCCATTGCAGAATCTCCGATTGGATAATCATCCAATTAATGCCGGTTTGGCCAAAGAGTTCCCTTGCGGGCCAGTTTGCAATGTTCACTTCACGCGTCGTATGTAGGCCGATCAACCGGCCTCGGCAGAATGCCGCGGATCTACTCCGCGGCGGCCACGCGCTCCATCTTCTTTGCCGCGCCGCGCTGCACGACGGGCAGGTCTTGCGCGCTCGCAAAGGTGCGCACCACGAGCCGCTCGACCCGGCCGCGGATTTCGATCTCGTGGCGAGGCGCGGCGCCGAGATCGACGCCGGCGCGCAACGCAACCGCCTCGGAGATCACCAGCTCGCAGGCATAGGTCTTCGTGAGGCCTTCGATGCGGCTTGCCGTGTTGACGGCATCGCCGACCGCGGTGACGGACACCGCCGAGCCGTAGCCCATTTCCCCGACGATCGCCGGGCCCGTATGGATGCCGATGCCGATGCGTAACGGCTCGGAGATGTCGTGGACCAGCGCGCGATTGAGCGCCTCCATCCGTTCGGACATTTGCCGCGCGGCGGCGAGCGCCTCGCGGCAGCCCGCCTCGACCCCCGCGTCGAGACCAAAGAGCGCCATCACGCCGTCGCCGATGAATTTGTCGATGCGCCCGCCCGTTGCCTCGACCGCGTGGCCGGTCTCGGCAAAGTAGCGATTGAGCAGGAAGACGAGATCGTAGGGCAGTTTCTTTTCGGAGAGCTGCGTGAAGGATCTGAGGTCGCCAAACAGGATCGCAATCTCGCGTTCGGCGCCGTGCAGGTAGCCGGGACGGCGGAATCCGTCGCTCGCTTGGGCGCTCGCCGGGAGGAGCGGTGTGACGCGCAGATCCCCGTGCGGGCGCAATTGACAGGCAAGCCGCACGTCGGGCGCGGCGCCGACGCGGCGCAACACCTTCACCTCTTCCGGCGCGGGCGGCACGAGCGCCTCCTGCGGTCCATCGACCTTGATGCGGCAGGTGGAGCAGCGTCCGCGTCCGCCGCACACCGAGGCATGCGGGATGCCGGCCATGCGGCTCGCCTCCAACACCGACACGCCGCGCACGATCTGCACGATGCGGCCGCTCGGGTAGGTCAGGCGCACGATGCCGTGCCGGCGCTGCCAGCGCGAACGCGCGAGCCGCGCAGCCAGCACGGCAACGAGCGCCGCCAGGAACGCGTAGCGCACCCACACCACCATCTCGTCGAGGAACGCGGCGTCCGCCGGCGCCGCGTGCGGATGGTCTTGCGCGAGTTGGGCCACCCACGCCGGATCTTCGGCGAGCGCCATCACCTGCCGGCCGCCTTCGAAGAAGCCGAGGATCGCCAAGGTCGGCAGCAATAGTGTGAAAGCGTAGAGGATCGGCTGCCAGCGTGGGTACCAGGGTTTCAGGCGCAGCCAAAACCACAGCCCGATCATGGCATGGACCCAAGCGATCACCAACACCGTGAGCTGAAGCCAGCCGTTCAGTGGATGCGTAACGAAGAACGAATATAGGACGCTCGAGTAGTAGCCATAGTCGGCGCCGAAGAAGGTGTCGGCGACGCGCGTCTGGAGAACGTGTGCGGTCAGGAAAAAGGGAATCGAGAATCCCAGCACGAGCTGGGTCGCTTCGGCGAGTGGCATCTTGAGCGAGCGGCGCAGCCACAGCGCCCATAGCGCGAGACTGTAATGGATGGCGAAGGCGCCGTAGAGGAGAACGCCGCCGAGCGGAGACGCCCAGTACTTGTAGATCTCCACGAGCGCGGCATCCATCGCCTGGACCGAAATGAGGCCCAAGCTGTGGTTGACGAAGTGCGTCGTCACGTATGCCAACATGACGAGCCCCGAGGCCAACCGAAGCCGCCGGATCACGCCGTCCACCTGCGCTCGTGTTTCAAGCCGAAACCTCGTGCCTTGTTGCGACCGAACGAGGCGCTTGCTGGCGGAGGGGTGTCCGGGGCCGCTGCTTCCGGCCATTTCCGCCATCTTCCAACTTAGCGCGATGCCACCGGCACTTCCGCGCTCTTTTCCTTCTGGCCTCTTCCATCTTGTTCTGGCACGTTCCACGAACTATCTGTAGACCAGGACGTAGACCAAAGCGGTCGAAACCCACTTTGTCCTTCGAACCCACAAAAAGGAAGAGGACCATACCATGCGGGACCTTACTGCGCTGGAGGTGAACGCGCTCCGGCACAAGCTCGGGACCCATCGCGTTGCCGCCAACCTGTACCTGAAGGTGCGGGAGGCCAGGCGCGGCGGCACCCGGGCATCGTGGGTGTTCCGCTACGAGCGCGGCACCGCCGACAAGCGCAAGGGCAAGCACCTCGGTCTGGGGTCCATGACGGACTTCACCTACGCCGAGGCAAAGGAGCGCGCCCGCAGGCAGCGCCAACTGCTGGCCGACAAGATCGACCCGCTGGAGCAGAAGCGGGCGAAGGAGACCGAGGCCAAGCTCGAGGCCGCGAAGGCCATCACCTTCGGTCAGTGCGCCGAGAAGCTCGTGGCCACGCATCGCCTGTCATGGCGCAACCCTAAGCACGCTCAGCAGTGGGCGACGGTGTTCAAAGGTTCCTCACGACGGCCCGCAGCGAGCGCCGCGATCAACGACCTGCCGGTGCAGGCCATCGACACCACGCTGGCGCTCAAGGTGCTGGAGCCGATCTGGACCAAGACGCCGGAGACCGCCTCACGGGTGCGGCAGCGCTGCGAGAAGGTGATCGACTGGGCGACGGCGCGCGGCTTTCGCACTGGCGACAACCCGTTCCGGTGGGAGGGTCATCTCAAGGAGCTGCTGCCGTCGAAGACGAAGCTGCACAAGGTCAAGCACCACCCTGCCCTGCCCTACGCCGAGCTTCCGAGCTTCATGGCCGAGCTTCGCCAGCGCGACGGCGTCTCGGCGCGAGCGCTGGAGCTAACCATCCTGTGCGCCACCCGCACCAACGAAACCATCAACGCGACGTGGGACAACGAGATCGACTTCACCGACAAGGTCTGGACCGTTCCGGCAAACCGGATGAAGGCGGGTAAGGCGCACAAGGTGCCGTTGAGCGACCGCGCCATCGAGGTGCTCAAGGCGCTGCCGCGTGAGGACGGAACGCCGTACCTGTTCCTCGGCGCCGCCAAGGGCAAGCCGCTGTCGAACATGGCGATGCTGGAGCTTCTGCGCGGGATGCGGCCGGGGCTGACCGTGCACGGCTTCCGCTCCTGCTTCATGGACTGGGCGCACGAGCGGGCCTTCGCCAAGGTCGTGATCGACATGGCGCTGGCGCACAAGGTCAGTGACAAGGTCGAGGAGGCTTACCGGCGCGGCGACCTGTTTGAGAAGCGCCGGCAACTGATGCAGACGTGGGCCGCCTACTGCGAGCAGCCGCCGGCGGCAGAGACGGCCAACGTCGTCAGCCTTGGGGAGCGATAAAATAATTGCAAAGAAATGGAGCCTTTTAGAAGAAAAGAACCCGGCTGGCGCGCTGTTGCAGCGCGGCTTGATATGCTCTTAATAAGCAGCCTTCGGAAGAACCCGGAGGCTTTTTCATGTCCAAGCACGAGCGCCGGCGCCGCGAGCGGCGTAAGGAGCGGCGCAAGCTGACCCTGCTGCGGCTGCGCGAGGTCAAGGCGCGCACCGGCCGCTCAACGTCATCGATCTACGCCGACATCAACGAGGGCACGTTCCCGGCTCCAGTCCCCATCGGGCCGAAAGCGGTCGCCTGGGTCTCGACCGAGGTCGATGACTGGGTGAAAGCGCGCATCGCCGAACGCGATGAAGGCACCGCCGTGCGCGCGACGCCACTGGCGGCACGCCGGCCTTCGCGATGGCGTCAGCGCGAGCGGGAAGCGGCGACAGAATGACGGTGTCGCGATGCTCGTGAGCAAGATCGGCGCGATGCGCGAGGCGTTGCTTGGTCTCCATGCGGAGCACAAGCGCGACGGAGCGCTGCCGACGTCGGCCCGGTTCCTCTTCTACGAGCTTCTCCAACGCAGCATCATCAGCAAGCGGCGCACCGGAGCGCGGCGGCCGGACCAGCTTGTGCACGATGCGCTCACCGACCTCCGCGAGGATGGACGCATCCCCTGGCCCGATATTGTCGATGAGACACGCTCGCTCGAAGACTACATCGGCCATCCAACCATCAGGCAGGGCGTGCTCGACAGCCTCCCGTACATCAGCCTCGATCCGTGGCGTGGCCGCGTCCCGATGGTGCTGACCGAGAGCCGCTCGCTCGCCGGTGTGTTGCGCGATGTCGTCAGCGACTACCGCGCCCGCATCGCCGCGACCAACGGCCAGTGTGGCGGCTTCCTGCGCACCGGCATCGCTCCGAAGCTCGAACCACGCGACCGCATCATCTACCTCGGCGATCTCGATCTCGCCGGTAACCAGATCGAGGCCAATACCCGGCGCGTTCTTGAACGGGAGATCGGCGGCGAGCTGCTCTGGGAGCGGCTTGCCTATAGCTGGGGCGACATTCATTACGCGCACACAGACCACGTGAAGTGGTGGCGTGGCGAGATCAAGAAGCGCGGCAGCCTAGAGGCCGTCTATCGCTATATCGAGAAGCGGCTGGCAGCGGAGGGTAACCCGCTGTTTGAAACGCTCCAGGACATCAGAGCAGAACGAAGCACGAGAGGGTGAAGCTTGACGCCACCATGATCCTGCTGCACGGTCGAGCGGGTTGTTTCCGTGCGGTGAGCTTAGGTCTTCGCGCCTCGGGCGCGGCAGAGCCTTGGCCATCGCACTTTGTTTTTCGGCGCAAGCTGAAAAGAAATGAGGCCCCGGTGATGCAAGCCAGGAGCCTCAAAGCTGAAGATGCAATGTCCAACCGAAGGACATCGACACGTGGTCAATACACGCTCACTGAACGCCGCGCAACCGTCCACTGACAACGAGAGCTACAGCGCACCGCCCGGTGCGCTCACCCGGACGTCAGCGGCAGATCGCAACCGAAAGCTCATTCCCTGGCGGCGCGTCGTCTCGATGACGTTCGCCGAGCAGTCGCGCTGTCTGCGCGTACTTTGGGCGCTCTCAGACCTGTTCAACGCCAAGACCGGCTACGCCTATCCGACGAACGGCGATATCGCCAACATGACCGGCATCGCCGAGAACAAGGTCCGAGAGGCGCTCGGTATCCTCGAAGCCGACGGCGCGATCATCCGGTCCTACGTCATCCGCAACGGTCATAAGCAGCGCGTCATCTACCCGGCGACGGCACTCATACCCCGCCCACGGTGGGGCGGGAGGGGGAGCCCCAGGAGCCGGGGCACCATAACCTGAGAAGAAAGAGGCTGCGTCTGCCGAGGAGCGAGCTGGAGCGCGCTCGCCTAGCGGCGCATCTCCGCGAGAACGGTCACCACCACGAGCCTGCCAACCACTGCGAGCGCGAGCGTGGAACGAACCCTGGTGGGCCATCCGAGGGCGAGCTTGATGCTCTGTCCTCTCTCTCTCCCCCCGAGCGAGCGTGAGGACGCACTGAGCCATGGGCAAGCGGCATGAAGTGGGGACGTTCGGTCCGGCGAGCGATGTCCGGCATGTGGTGAAGGACAGTGTGCGGGTCGATCACCGGATCCCGGCCGATGCACCCAGACACAACAGGAGCAAGCACCATGGACGCGGCAGCGGTCGAGCGAGGGCGCTCGATCTCATCCGGCAGCGGGGTGCAGTCGGAGCGACGGCGATGGAGCTTGGCATAGCGATGGTTCAGAGCGTGCGCATTACATGGGCAAGTGGGAGACGGAGCAGCTTGGTCTGCGGACCGGAACGGCTCTGGTGCGAACGGGGGAGGTGACGGTGTCGAAGGGGAACAGGTTCATGCTCAAGCGGTAAACCACGGCTCCGGAGCCGCAGTTTCTCAAGACCAAGTGCGGTGAGAAATTGGGGTTTCGAAACCCCAATTCTCGGCAACCAAGCGCGGTAAGAAATGGGTTTTCAAAAACCCCATTTCTCGAGACCAGGCAGAGGGCGTCCATCGAAAACCACCGGCGGATCCGGTTTCTCTGGCCGAGCGATAACGGCCCCACGAAAATGGGGCCTGGAAACCCCATTTCTCTGGCCGACCAGGGGGCTGAGCGATGTGAGGAAAATTTCCTCACAAAGCGAGGAAAAAGTCCGCACCAGCTCGGGACCAAAGGTCAGCCCATTATCAGCACACACATCCTCAATACATGTCAACACCACAACCAACCAATAAGCCGCCGCTCTCTCCTCCCTCCCTCACACATGTGAGGGAGCGCTATCCACAACGACATCCATCCATCCATGCGCTCGCACCTACACATCGCGGTGCCGGCATACACGTCACACCACATGGGGTGCCGCGAAACCGGACCTAGCTCGAGTGCTTTTCCCACACGTTCTTTGCGACGCTAGGTTGTCGTTGCTGAGCGACGCGAAGTGTTGGCGACTGCAGGTGGTTACGCGGCGTTGTTGGAGCGGCAAAAACGGCGTGGAGGCGGACGCGCGCTCCGCCGAGATGTGGGGAGAAACGCCAGCAGTTATTGACATCGGGCGCATCGCGCGTACCCTGGTCTACAGATAGGCCTACAGCGCTGTGCGGCCCTGGCGGGTCAAAAAGGCCGGCTAAGTTGATGCTTCGCCTAGGGTTGGGCCGGCCTCTCGGAGAGGGGTGGAATGCCCGCTGAAAGCCTTGTGGTTGCCAACGGGGTGAAGCCTTCCAAGCGCCGCAACCACCGGCGTGCGCGCAAGCTGTTCGATGGGCGCTATGTCATCGGCAAGCGGGTCAAGGAGCTGATCGCCGGCTTTCGCGAGCGGCTCGGCAGCGATGCCGACGACCTGGTCACTGCGGCTGCGATCAGGCGCTGTGCTGAGACAGTAGCGCTGAGCGAGGACCTGCGGGCGCGGATGCTGCGGGGTGAAGACGTCTCGCCGGATGATGTTCTACGCACGACCAGGGCGGCTGATGCGCTGACGCGACGGCTGCATCTCGACCGCAAGGCGCAGCCGCAGCAAGTGAGCCTGGCGGACTACCTGCGTGCGAACGGCGAGGGGGATGCGCGATGAGCGATGACTGTCGTCGCTATGGCAGCTTGTCTGACTGGCTCTACAGGTTTGTTGCCAGTGTTGCGCAGTGGGACGCGGCGGACTGGCACAAGCGAGAGCAGATAGAAATGGCGCTACGGCTCATCAAGCGGCTCGAACGCTTGCATGAGAACGAGGAAGAGCGGGAACGAATAGAGCGGGAAATGCTGGAAGAAGCGCGACGCCAAGAGCGGCTCAAGAAGAAGCGGGCCGGTGTGGTCAAGCTGGTTACCGATGGCAAGGATGCGTCGTGATGAAGGTGACGCGGGTGTTTCTCTGCGACGGCTATGCCGACCGGCCCCGCACCAAGCGCGGTGAGATCGAGGAGCGCATCCGTGCGCTCAAGATGCAGATATGGGCTGACCCCGGCGACCGGCGGGAGATCGAGGGCATGATCGAGGCGGCCGAGGCTGAGCTGCGCAAGCTCGGCAAGGACGGGGATGCGCGATGAGGCCGTCGATCTCGCTGCGCAAGGCGTTCGCCGACCCGAACCTGCTCGGCGATGCGCTGCCCGGTCCGACGTGGAGGGCGTGGCGGGTGCTGTTGATCGCGGCGATGGGCGAGAAGCTCACCAACGATGAGCGGGCGATCTTCACCAAGCTGACTGGGCGCGAGCATGAGCCGCTGCAGCGCGTGCATGACCTGGCCATTGTCGCAAGTAGGCGCGGAGGCAAGAGCCGTGCGATGGCGGTCTTGGCGGTGTATCTCAGCGCGTTGTGTGATCATCATGACGTGCTGGCGCCGGGCGAGCGTGGTGTTCTGCTGTGTGTCGCGCTTGATGAGAAGGTCGCGGCGATCGTTCTCGGCTATGCGCTGGCGGTGTTTGATGGCAGTCCGATGCTCAAGCACTTGGTGGTGAGCCGCACCTTGGAGGACATCGAGTTGAACAACGGCATCACGCTGGAGGTGCGCGCCTGCTCGTTCCGGCGCTTGCGTGGTCCGACCTATGTCGGCTGCATCTGTGACGAGGCGGCGTTTTGGTACACCGACATTGGTCACGCCAACCCGGACACCGAGGTTCTCAACGCGGTGCGGCCGGCGTTGCTGACGACGGGTGGTCCGCTGATCATGGCGAGCAGCCCTTACGCCAAGAGAGGCACGTTGTGGGAGACGTACCGCAAGCATTACGGCCGTGACGGTGCGCCGCTAGTGTTGGTGGCGAAGGGTGCGACGCGCGACTTCAACGCGACCATCCCGCAGGCGGAGATCGACAGAGAGTTGGAGCGCGATCGAGCGCGCAACACCGCCGAGCTTTTGGCTGAATTTAGGTCCGACTTGGAGACCTATGTCAGCGTGGAGGCCGTGGAGGCGTGTGTCGGCGACTACACCGAATTGTCGCCGGTGGCGGGGCGGACGTACTACTCGTTCGTCGACCCTGCGGGTGGCAGCGGTTCTGACGGCTTTGCTCTTGCGATCAGTCACCGCGAGCGCGATCAGGTGGTGGTCGATCTTGCGCGCCAGCGGCTGCCGCCGTTTTCGCCGGAGATCGCGGTGCATGAGTATTGCGAGCTGTTGCGCAGCAGCTACCGCATTTACAAGGTGACGGGCGATCGCTGGGGTGGTGGTTTTCCGCCGGAGCAGTTCCACAAGCGCGGCGTCCGCTACGAGGCGAGCGAGCAGGCCAAGTCTGACATCTACGTGTCGGTGTTACCGCTCATCAACAGCGGGCGCTTAGTGCTGCCGCGCAATGAGCGGCTGATCGCGCAGTTCGCGAGTTTGGAGCGGACGGTGGCGCGCGGTTCGGGGCGCGACAACATCGATCATCCTCCCAACCAGCATGATGATCTCGCCAATGCCGTTGCCGGTGCTGCCGCCTTGGCGGCGAGCCGTGGCGGGTATGACCCGTGGGGCGCGGCGTGGGATGCGGCCTGGGGGCGCGACGGCGTCGATCTCGATGCTGCGGCGTTGGCTCCGCCGGTGTCTTTTGCGGAGCAGCAGCGCCAGGCGCAGCAAGCTGAATGGGAGAAGTTCGCGGGGCCGGTCAGCCACCTGATCATGCGGTAGGCGGGAGGAGGTCGCTATGCGACGACGCGATGACGACGACGAGGTGGTGCGCGACGGCAGCAGCGTGCGCGTCCCCCTCATGCTGTGCGACGGCGAGGTGATGATGTTGCCGCCGTGGCAGAGGGACGTGATGTTGTCGCTGCGCTATCAGATGTCCGACGCTGAGGCGGCGCGGCACCGGCCAGGTTTTCGCTTCGCCGATGCGGCTGCGAACCGGGCCAAGGCGAAGGCGTACGACGACAGCGTCGTCGAGGCGTCGAATGCCTGGCGCGGGCCACAAAAACCCCGCGCTGCTGCGCCATCGCGCCCGGTGCGCCGAGCGCGGCCAGGCGGTCAAGGACGAGGCTTACCGCCGAATGGTCGAGGACTTGAACAATGCGTGGCGCCAGCCCGCGCATGAGGTGGTGCCGCCCGTCGGCGAAAAGTCCTGCAATGCTGGACTTTTGCCCCGCGCGGATGCAGCGCCGCCGGCGCCGCCGAGGTTCATGGACGCCGCTACCGCGCAGGCGATCCGTGACAAGGCTTACCAGGAATACTGCGCTGACCTGTGTAACGCCTGGCGAGGGCCGCAACCGTGATCTACTCCCTCCCGCAGGCGATCGCGGCGCTCCCGCGCGCTGCGCAGCGCCGCTACAACGACCTGGTCGCATCGCTCGCCGACGCGGAGGCATTGACGAGAAGCGTGATCGAGCGCGAGCGTCAAGCCGAGGAACGCCTCCACGCCATTGAGCATCGGCTCAAAGTGGGCCGGCGGATGCAGCCCGTCGACGGCAAGCTGGCAAGCCTGGAAGCGGAGCATCGAGAGCTGCTTGCCGAGCATGATCGGTTGAACCGGTTGCGTTCAGAGCGCAACAGCTTGCGCGGCAACGTCGAGCAAACGCTGTCGCAATTGAATACCGCGATCATGACGGCGGTAGGTCAGGACAAACCTATTTACGGCACGCCGGTCAACACCGACGCGAAGCCGCACGAGGGCGAGACGATCGGCGCCGCCATCTTGCGCGTGCGTGGCGAGATCATGCGCGTTCGCGCCGAACTGATCGCGCTGAAGGAGGCGCCGCTGCCGGCGGATGAAGTCAAGGCCGCGATCGTCGCCGAGGTTGATCGGCTCGCGAACGAGGGCGCACCACGTCTTGATCTGCGCGAGGGTAAGGTGAAAGTCCGCTGGCCCGACGTGCAGGAATTCGCCGCGCCCAACACGGCGTTCAGCGCGCCCTCCGGCTCGGCGTCGCGGCTCGCCGCGTGGCTATTCCGCGACCAGCTCGTCGAGAAGCTCACCGCCGGCGTCGACGGTCTCGAGGGCATCCCGGCCGCCGAGCGTCCCGGCCTCGAGAAAGAGCTGCGCGTCGCGTTGCTACAGCTCGAGCTTGAGGAGGAGAGCTTGGTCGAACAAGCGATCGCCGCCGGTCTCGAGGTGCACAGAAGGTTCGATACGTCGCCGTTCGCCTTGTTGGGCTTGCAGCCGCACGATCTGCAGCCGCCGGCGCTCCAGGCGGCGGAGTAAGAAGTCCCCGCGCGCGTTTCAGACATGCCGCGCGCGGGTTATCCGGGGTCCTTCCCAGGCGGGCCTCGCTTGGCGCGTCTCCCGTCCGGGCGTCATTCCCTGAATCGGTCCAGTGCGCAGGTGACCGTAAAACAACGGCGCACAGCTTGCGGCCAGGAATATCGCGCTCCTCTGCGAGAACAGGGAGTGCGTCTCCGCCTGGCGCGGCGGGCCGCCTGCCCTAGGGCAAGCGGCTGCTCCACGGGCAGGTCGGCGGGCTTGGCGCCCTTCAGGATCTTGTCCACGTACGCGGCGCTGCGCCGGTAGAGATCGAGAAAGCTCGTCCCGTAAGACATGAGACCGCCGGCCTCCACACTCTCCCTGACGCCGTATGCTGCCGGCAGGCGGCTCCTGGCTGCGAGGTCTGCGAGCCGTGTTCGGTGGCTGTTGAATATCGCGTCGGACACTACGAGGAGTGCTCCCACACGCTCTGTGGCCATCGCCGCAAATGCGCCGTCGAACTCGGTGGGACCTCGGGCCTCCAGGAGTTGAAGCTGCACTCCCAACGACCGAGCCGCGACGGTCACTTCTCTAATCGCGAGCGGGTGGTACGCATTGGCCGGGTTCGAGAGGATGGCCACACGGCGGATCTTGGGGACGGTCTCCTTGAGCAGCTCCAGTTGTTTGGCGACGATTTCCAGGCCGGCGCTGCCGGACATCCCTGTGACGTTCCCGCCCGGGCGCGCGAGGCTCGCGATGAGCCCGGTGCCAACAGGATCGCGAACGGTAGTCATGACGATGGGGATCGTCTCGGTGGCGTTCCTGGCTGCCGTCACTCCTTGCGTCCCCTCCGATACGATGAGGTCCACCTTGAGCCGGACCAGCTCGGCCGC